>PVBE012039669.1_pt1 | contig 10374 bp, 10 predicted proteins | sample 1631181 | NCBI WGS metagenome assembly PVBE01 (sample SAMN08397723, study PRJNA350692) | Marine metagenome, whole genome shotgun sequencing project. | isolation source: water | place: Pacific Ocean | collected 2012-04 | reverse complement strand
CCGACGGAATCGGCTTGTCCCTGCAGGGTCCGCCTGGGACGGGCAAAACCACGGTGACCGGTGAGCTGATCGCTCAGTTGGTGGTCGCGGGTCAGCGGGTAGCGGTGAGTTCCAACACCAATGAAGCGATCAACAATCTGCTGCGCAAAGTGCAGGATCGCCTCGACACCAAGAGCACCAGTGCTCTGGTTGTGAAGGTGGCGAGCTCTTCCAGCGAGAAAGCTGATCAAAAAGCACTCGCTGGTTCCAAGGTGCAGGCATTGCAAGAGAAAAACCTTCCCCTTTCTCCTGCTGTGCTTGGCGGCACGATCTTCACCTTCGTGAAGGAGGCCTATGACGACACCCCCTTCGATCTGTTGGTGATTGATGAAGCCGGCCAGGTGTCGCTCAGCAATCTCCTGTACATGAGCCGCATCGCCCGCAACATCCTTTTGGTGGGTGATCAGCAGCAGCTTTCACAGCCGAATCGAGCGGCCCATCCCGATGACAGCGGTCTGAGTTGCTTGGACTACGCCATGGCGAACGAGGCAGTAGTGCCTAAAAACCGTGGGGTATTTCTGAACACCAGCTGGCGGATGCCGCCTTCGCTCACTCGAATTGTGTCGGAATTGTTTTACGCAGGGGAATTGCAATCGGCTGAGGCCAATAGCGCCAACCGGGTGGAGTGGTCAGGGCAAACTCAGGGCCTGGTGTTTGAGCCGGTGGAACACAGCGGTAACAGCACCGCTAGCGAAGAGGAGGTGGAACGCATCGCTGCACTGGTGGATCAGCTTTATGGACAGACCTACAAGCGCGCCAAGCTTGTGAATGGTGAGATGACGATTGTGAAGGGAAAGCTCGGCCAGAAGCACATCTTGATCACTGCGCCATACAACATGCAGGTGAATCGGCTGCAGAAACGTATCGGCCACAAGGCCCGTATTGGCACAGTTGATAAGTTCCAGGGTCAGGAAGCCCCGGTGGCGATCTACTCGCTCACCGCAAGCGATGGCGAGAGTGCACCCCGCGGATTGGACTTCCTGTTGGACCCCAACCGGTTAAACGTGGCGATCAGCCGAGCCCAGTGCCTCTCGATCGTTGTGGGTTCTCCTCAGTTGGCCACAGGCATCAGCAACAGCATTGGGAATGTTCAACGCCTTAGCCTCTTGTGCCGTCTAATGAAGGTAAATTTCGCGGAAGTGGCTGAATTTGTCGAAAAGGTGGTTCTTTCCAGCGAGATTGATGACTAAGTTAAATAAATTCTTCTGTGCCACGTTTAGCTTTGCGCAATTAAATAATTCATATTTGCAAAATACATTATTCTCCCTTGAGCCGTCACCATCCAATTGATATTTGAATGCTTTACACGCATGTGAGGGTGATTGAAATAGCTGCTTTTTAAGTTGCAAAAACCGGCAATTTGGTATTTTTCGAAGTATTTGCTATAAGATTTTGCAAGAATTTCTGGTGTCTATTCATTGACTTTCAATGTATTTCCCATCTGCCATTAACCACCTTGGCGTTCCATCCCAAGGTTGGACTGGATATTTTTGGCGTTCCCTGGAGTAATCAAGGCGTGTTTCGTCTCTAAAAATGTTGGATACCTTTTCATGATTAGATTCAGATCTACATACTTTATAGATCAGATGCCAATCAATATCTTCGAGAAATTGATAAAGCTCTTTCGTCGTAATTCCCTCGTCAATGTACAGTTGGTGGAGTTGATTGTCGGGGCTAGCGTAATATCCTCTAAAGTACTCAGAAAATTCATCAAAATTTGAATGAAAGAGTAGATGAAGCATCCATATGCAGTGGGCTTGTTCCTCGTCGCTTGATTCTCGATATTCTTCAAGTTCGTTCTCTATATATAAGGCTATTTCCCAAAGGACCAATTGTGAGTCTTCGTCAAGAAGCTCTTCTTGGCTTATTAGAATATCTTTAAAGTCATTCATTCTGCTTGCCAATTTAAATCCTTGGATCATAGCGTACTCTTGCCAGCAATGCTAGAATATTCGCTTAATTCTATTTCTCTAGAGCATATGAATGGTTTGCCATAGAACTGATTAAAAGACCAATTCTCTGCTGTTGATTAAGCTATGAATAGGAACTAAACCCTCTTTATGCCTGCTCTCCCTGCCGCACATTTTCAAAAAGATCAGATCGCAATCTTTGTTTAATAGCTAGTGGCGTATCTTTGTTTGCAATCATCTCTTTTCTTACCCAAGGGTCAGCATCAAAAGACAATTTGCACAAAATATCAACGGGAGTGTTTTTATTTTCGGCAACAGCAGCTCTCGTCCATGTATCTCCGGATGAGGAGAAAATTCGGAGCGTTTCTTGATCGGAGGTTATTGTTAGTTCTTCATAATTTAAATTTTCCAGTCTGCTTGGCTTCCAGTGGCCGTCAAGATTGCGTTCAAGAACAGAGTTTCTAACTAAAGCATCTTCATCATTTGCAAGTTCTTCCAATATGCTATCGGGCGTATTCTCGAACAGAGCAATTGACCTTCTAAGACAAGGATCAGCATGCTTTGCCAGATCCTTTAATACAGCAATTTCAATTCTTTTATTTGATTTGATAATTAGTTGAGCCCCTATCTCGTCAAGGTCGATATATTCAGCGAAAGAGCTTTTTCATGCTTCCCATGTTAGATTTGAGCTTTTTCTTGCCTTGATCTTGTCGATTAATGTATCGATCGAGTTTTCATGCAAGCTTTCAATAGGGATGATTCCTGTAAAAGAAAGATAGTGATCTTCAACATATTCCATCTATCCTAGGATGAAAGTGGCATCGTGAGCTTCTAAGCAAATGTTTTGTTCGTTGAATAATTCATATAGGCAGTAGTCGTTGAAATACATATCTTCTTGCTCTCTAGTATGAACAATGTTTAAGGTCGCGTCCTGCACGATTTCTTCCAGCAAGCTGTTTTTTAGGTCGTTGAATTCTGTTATCCATACACTGACTATTGTTGCGGGCCCGGCGAAAAGGAAATCAGCCTTTAACTAGGAAAAGAATGGAATTTCAATATTATTTACCTTCCATAATAGAGAAGGGCCATGAGTGACGTGCAGGGTTTCGATGAATCTAATTTTTGATTGTTGAATATTGTGGTTTGAAAAAAAAATGCTTTGAGCTGCGTCTGTATTGTCTTTTCTGTAATTTCTGTATTGCTGGTTCTAATTGCTTCCACGAGAGTATTTATTGGTTCGTTTGGCGTGAAATTAGGCCATTTATAATCAATTTCTTCTAGCCTTTCGGGGCAAAGGTCAAGATCGTCAAATTTAATATTGAGGATGAATCTCTTTTCGTTTTCGCTGAGTGCTTTTGAGGCTTCTTGACGTGGGGAAAATGAGCCTGAAGGATTTATTCCCTTTGCTTTTAGAAGAGTTTCGTAAAACTCAGTGAAGAACACACGAGTTGTTCCATCTATCCTTTTAGTCGTGTACCCAGCTGCTGTAACTATTTCCGTGAGTGAAGAATCTTTTAAGCTATCTACTAAGCCTAGTAATTTTTCTCCCTGAAGCATTTGTGGAAATAGGTGGACTGCCCCGGCCTAACTTAACATTTCGGTTCTTGGCGCCGTGGGTTACATTTGTTTGGTTTTATAAACCAAATCTTCTTAGATAGTTGTTTACTTAATGTCAAATCGGTCCGGTCTTGGTGCGTGACCCGTTTCATCCACACTGCTGACTGGCAGATCGGTAAGCCCTTTCGGCGGATCGTTAATGAGCAGAAGCGCTTCAAGCTGCAGCAGGAGCGCTTGAACGCCATCGGCCGCATCCGCGAAGCCGCCCGCATGCAAGGAGCTGCTTTTGTCGTGGTTGCAGGCGACCTCTTTGATTCGCCGACGCCCCCGACGACTGCAGTGCTCGAGGTGCTGGAAACCATCGGTGAGATGGAGATGCCAGTTCTGGTGATCCCGGGCAATCACGACCATGGCGCCTTAGGCACCGTGTGGCATCGCGAGGATTTTCAGCGGCATCAACCTCAGATGGCGCCCAACCTGCAGTTGCTGCTTGAGCGAGAGCCCGTTGAGCTCGATCAAGCGGTGCTGCTGCCCTGCCCTTTGCTGCGTAATCAGGACAGCACCGATCCAACGCTCTGGCTCCGTTCCCTTGATTGGAGCGCTTTGGATTCCACCAAGCCGCGCGTGGTCTTGGCCCATGGCGGGGTGCATGGTTTTGGGGGCCGTGAGTATGGGCTGGACGACGAAGCACAGACCAGCTCGAACAATTTGATTGATCTCGACGCGTTGCCGCAGCATGAGATCGATTTCATCGCCCTTGGCGATTGGCATAACCTCAAACAAGTCTCCGAGCGCGCCTGGTACTCCGGGACTCCCGAGCCTGATCGCTTTGATCAGGGTGAAGGAAATGAGCGCGGTCAGGTTCTCTGTATTGATGTGAGCCGTGGCGCAGCTCCCCAGGTGCAGACGATCCCCACCGGTCGCATCCGCTGGCACAACATCCGTTTTCGTTTCAACAGCGATGAGGATCTCGATCGCTTTGAGCGGCAGGTGGAGGAGCTCACTGCCGGCCGTGTTGCCCGTGATTTGTTGCGGGCTGAAGTCAGCGGCAGCCTCAGCCTTGCAGCTCATCGCCGCTACGACCAGATTGTTGCCGACTTGGAAAGCCGGCTGCTGCGGCTCCGCCTCAAGGGTGAGTGTCAGCAAGCACCGGAGGCAACGGAACTGGAGCAACTCACAGGTCGAATTGAAGACCCCTTAATTGCCCGCGTTGCCGAACAGCTGCAAAGCCGCTTGCACAAGGAGGGTGACCCAGATTCTGAGCAGGCCGCCCTCGCCCGCACGGCTCTCTGCGAACTGTTCCGCTTCACCACCATCTGATCACCATGCGTCTGCTCAACTGCCAGCTGAAGAACGTCAGACTTCATGGCGATCTCAGCCTCGAGTTTTCTCCGCGCATCACTCTTATCGGCGGTGCTAACGAATCGGGGAAGAGCACCCTGGTGGAGGCCTTGCACCGGGCGTTGTTCCTGAAGGCAACAGCGACTGGCGCTCCTGTTGAGGCCCTTCGTTCACGCCTCCATCTAGGCCAACCCACCGTCACCGTTGGCTTTGAGGCCAAAGGCGACACGTGGACATTGCGCAAACGCTTCAGTGGCAGCTCAGGACAGGTGAGCTTGCTTTCAGAAGCCTCGAGTCAAAGCCTCAGCGGTCCTCCTGCTGAGGATGTCTTGGCGGAACTGGTGGGAGTGCGAGAGACCTTGGGTAGTCGTCAGGCCACGAATGTGTTGCCCACGCGATGGGCTCATCTCTGGGTGATGCAGGGCAAGGCCGGAGACAATCTCTTAGTGGAAGGCAAGGCCCACTACGACTTTGATGCACTTCTCGCTCAACTTGAAAACAGCGGGGGAGCCGTGGTTCAGCAATCCAGCCATGACCAGCGCGTTGCCCAGCGTATCCAGACGGCCCTTAAGGAGAACTTCAACACCCGCGGGGTCAAGAAGAATTCGCCGCTTTGGCTGCGTCAGGACGAACTGGAGCAGGCCGAGTTCACCCTTGATCGCGCTTTGGCCCGCCTCAGCGATTACGAGGAGGCAGGAGACGAGCTGGCCGGAATTTGCGATGAGTTAGAGACGTTGCAGAGCCAGGAGTTGCCGGCCCTTGAGCAGCACCGTCAATTGATCACCCAGGGCGCGGAAGCCTCGGCTCGGTTGGATGCTGCGATTGAGTTGGCCACCAAAGCGCTTGAGCCGTTGCGGCTCCGGCATGACAGCGCAACGCAGCAATTGGCTGAGCTCGATCATTTGGCTACGCAAGTGCTTGCGACTCAAAACCGCCTGGAGGACTTGCGGCGGAACCAAGCCGGTGCTGAATCCAAGCAGCAGGAATTGGTGCGCGCCGTTGAGGCCAAGCGTGAATTTCGCGTCACGCTGAATGGTCAGAAACAGCAACTCGAGCAACGCAATCAGCTGCTGCAGCGGTTGGTGGAACAGTCGCGTCTCAGCGACAGTCGTTGCCGTCTTCAACAGGAGATTGAGAAGCAGCGTGCAGGCGCAGCTAAACGTACTGAACTGGAGCAGCAACTGTCTGCAGGGCCTGTGATTGGTCGCAATGAACTCACCAGCCTCAGGGAGTTGCAGCAAGCCTGGCGTGATGTGACGACACGCAAGCAGGCGATGGCGGCAGGCGTTCAGGTTTTGCGCGCCGACCAGTCAATTCGCATCAACGGTGAGGCGATTGCCACTGGCGAACAGCGCCAACTCAGCTCAGTTTTCGAGTTGCAGGTTGGCGATGGTGTGGCGCTGGAGATCACTCCAGGTGGTGGAGCCGCTTTGGGGGATTTGGATACGCAATGCCTCGCTGCAGAGGCTGCCTTTCAGGCATGCCTCACCAACCTCGGGGTTGGCTCGCTGGAGAGCGCTGAGCAGATAGCAGAGCAGCGTGGTGAAATCCAACAACAACTCCTCGCTTTAGGTAATGCTGCTCCTCAGGATCAGGATTCTCAAGAGCAGGAGTTGGTTCGCATCGAGCAGCGTCTCAATGAGCTCACCTCCCAATTCGGCGAACTTGCGTCGGCTCAGCGGGAGCTAGAGCAAGAGCAAGCCCTGCCTACAGAGTCAAGAGACCTTGAGGGATTACAGCAGAACATCGCCAGGACTCTTTTTCAAACCACAACCGCTTTAGGGCAGACCGAAACTGAGTTGGATCAGGCCGTTTCTGCTTTGGACAGCTTTAAGGCCAACAAGCTCGATGGTGCAAGTCAGCTTCAGATTGCAGAGGCTGAAAGGCTGGACCGTCAGAACCGGTTGGATGCGCTGATAGAAGCGAACGGCTCGAAAGAAGTGCTTCAGGCTCAAGTAGAGCAACTTGCTCAACAGCGCCAAAAAGCTGAGCTCGAGCTCAGTGGTCTACAAGCCGAACGCGCATCGTTGAGGAGCGGCGATCAGACGCAAGAATTAGCGGATTTGCAGATCCAAATTGATGCGCTGCAGCTCAAGATTGAAACCCTGATTGATCGCCGCGGTGCGGCCAAGCAACGCTGCGACAGCATCAGCGATGAAGATCCCTACGGAGCCGTTGAGCAAGCCCGGGTGCAACATGAAGCGGCTCAGCTTGATTATCAAAGCCTTAAACGCGTCACTGAGGCTCATCGCTTACTGCAGCAGCTGTTCACCGAGGCTCAAGCCGATCTCTCCAGCCGCTACAGCGAGCCACTGGTGCAATCCATTAGAACCTTCTTGAGGCCACTCGTGCCGGATGGACCTGCTGTTCAGCTGAGCTATGACCAGTCGCAGGGGTTTGGTGGGTTGCAGTTACAGCGTGGTGGCGAGTTCTATGACTTCCATCAACTCAGTGGTGGCATGAAAGAACAACTGGCCGCGGCGCTTCGTTTATCGATGGCCGATGTGCTCAAGGGCAGTCACGACGGGTGCTTACCGCTTGTCTTCGATGATGCGTTCACGAACTCCGATCACGAGCGCGTGCAGATGGTCAAGCAGATGCTTGGCACAGCTGTGGAACGCGGCCTGCAGGTGATCCTGATTACTTGTGACCCTGATGCCTATAGAGGATTTGCTGATAAAAATGAATTATTGGGTGTTGCTTGAACTCAGCGCAATATTCATTAAGGGCCGCTCCACTTCTTCTCGGAGCGTGATAGGTAAGTAAGTTTATTCTACTGAATCAGAAATACATCTGAGTGCTCACGATAGTTTTATTGAGGGTGATTAGGGGTAGTAGTTAACGCAAACGTGAGGCCTGCAAAGCGTCTGTATGGGTAGACGCCTATGCATTCAATGTCAGAATCAACCTGGGCTGAGAACAGCCGACTCAAGATGGTGATTCACCATGCCCTTAACGACGAGAAGATTCAACTGAAGAATCTCACGGGTAAGGATAAAATGGCATTGCAAGAAGAATTTCTTGAATGGAATGCTTTAGACTTTGATGAACTAGAGATTGATTTTGCTGACCATTTTAATTCATGGTGAATAAAGAGCTCAAGAACGACTGGTTAAACGAGTGATAAATGCCATTATTTATCTTAGAGATTAAAATGAATATGCTGCAAAGTATTTTACATTAGGCCCATGACCATTTGTTCATTACTCCAAAAACAAAATGTCTGATTGCAATTTCTGCGGCAGATCACTGGCCAACAATAAACAGATTTACTTCCGTTGCAGTAACTGCAATGCTGTCTTCTGTAGCAATGGCAATTGCAACGGTAGTTATGGAAAAGGGCATAATGTGGGCTACTGTTATTCATGTAGGAAATCGAACGTAGTCAAGAAGACATAAGCTTCTGAAAATTGTTAGGCGAGGAGGCTACTGGTGAAAAGTTATTAGTTTATACAATCAAATACCTTGACACGAATAGAACCAACTAAAGAACAAATACAGGTAGTAGCATCTAGTAATAGCTGTGTTCCTGTTGTTAACAATTGAGGCCTGCAAAGTGTCCTAGAGGTGAGGGATGCCTCCTGTACTCACCCATCACTGTTTACCCAATGAAAAACAAAACAGCTTTTCTTTTCCTTGCTTGCGCCGTTGCAGTGTCAGCAGTCCCGTCTATACGGTCTTCTATAGCTACACCTGTTAGAGAGCAATTTCAGTTGACGACAGGGCAAAAGGAGTTCATCAGACAGTTTGACGAGGCAGTTGGCACTAAGATACTTCCGGTAGCATCTACGGCTGCCGCTGTTCCCATTGTTAAAGCTGCGACCCTTGCATGCGGTGATATCAGCCTCCAAAGACAGGCAGTTTTTGCTGTTGGTGGCAATGACTTGCAAGCAGATGATGCCATTGCGAGATTTGAAACCCTCTTCTGCCAAGATGAGGTCTGATCAAATAAACCTGGATTAACGAACTGGTAATGATGTCGTTGTTTGCACTGAAGCTTGTGCGCTACCTCTATAACGCATGGAAATGACTTGTGATGAGAACTCGGGTTCTTCATCCATAGTCGCTCAGGTATCTAGATTAATTAGGGAAGGGCCTTGGATATATCTTCTCCGTTATAACGAGTGCACATTGCTTAACAGTGAAACTATCAGTGCTGGCCCTTAAACAATCTATTGGCTAAATTCCTAGTAGAAATCACTTTAATGAAGGGCCTGCTTTTCCCACTGTTTGCTTTTTTAATTTTCTCCTAATTCACTTTGGCTCTAAGAAAGATGGTATTCCAATACCAGAATCAGTTTGGAAACCGAAAACGAAAGCGGCACGGCATGTCTTACTACGAACCTCTGCCTACAACACAACAACTACCAGAGGAGAAAGGCATGGTGTGAGATATAGGTTAGTGGATAAAAGTAAAAGAATAATGGCAATCATCTGCACCTAACATCTCAAGCTTCTATGAAAAAGTTAATTGGATGGTTTGCGGTTATCTATGGGTTGGGGTTTTCTATCTACTTTGGCACGTGGGCACTAAGAGATAATGCTGCATTGGAGGTGGCAGTTAAGGCAGATATACCAGAGAGGGAGCTGAGACATCGTATAAATGTATTCTCAGAAGGAGTATGGTTCTTGATGTCTAATATGATTATTCTTCAAGGGGTATCAATGATTAGCAAGAATAATAAGATAGAAAATTAAATCGACATCTATCCAACAATCTATTCTACCATGAGACTCTTGCTATTTCTATCACTAATAGTTTTCCCACTACCGGCTTATAGCGAACATTTTAAAGAACCATGTGACACGAACTATCAAGCTCATACAACATCAAATCTTACATTATGCTCTTTATATAAACTGGATGATACAGCAGATTTACTAAGAAGCATACTTTTAGATGATGAGTATGCCTTATGGAGCAAATCAAGCGTTACTGTTTGCAAGAGAGTCTATAAAAATTATAAGGATGGTTCTATGTATCCACAATTACTTGCTGATTGTATGAGAAGGATGAATGAGTATCTAATAGAACTTGACGAACATGGAGTTAAAGAAGGCAAGATATCACCTATATACAATTCCAACTAAGGTTTTGACAAGAATCCAGGTATAGATTTTATTAGTCGACACACATTCTATTATTAGCACTAACGGTTACGATTTTAGAGTCGTATCATCCCCTAATTGAGTAACTTCTTGGGATATGTCTCCCCCCATTCACACAATGCTTACAAAGCAATGATTACGCACGGCACTCATCGCATGTTTTCATGAGGGTGGTGACTAAGTGGACATATCTAAACAATAGTGCTATAACAAAGTAAGCATAAGTAAACTAACTGATGCGAATTACTGGCAAGGAATTACTGAAAAAGATCAATGATGCTGGATGGGGTGATAACCACGATCCCAAGATTAGCAAGAGAGATTTAGTTCGATCTTGTGGATATGTTGCCAAAAGAGATGATGGCTCCGAAAGAGTAGATTTCATGGCTTTTGTAGAAGCATCCATGATGGCACGCCT
>PVBE011442150.1_pt1 | contig 10374 bp, 4 predicted proteins | sample 1631181 | NCBI WGS metagenome assembly PVBE01 (sample SAMN08397723, study PRJNA350692) | Marine metagenome, whole genome shotgun sequencing project. | isolation source: water | place: Pacific Ocean | collected 2012-04 | reverse complement strand
CTAAATGACGCCCGAGACTATCACTCGGGCTGGACTGGATTTAGGGGGAAAGGTCAAACTGGGGCCCCTGCCCTTAGCCACCCCCACCACAACCCACCACCTCACAGAACCTTCGGATTCACGGTGGTGTTGTTGTTTAGATGTTGACTTTTCCTACCGCCTTCTCTCTAATGTTCGCACGGAGGCCTCGGATTGCCTCTTAGAGAGGTGAACGGTGACGCTGAACATAGATAGGACACGAGGACTTTTTTCGAAGCTGATAAGTTTTTCTATCGGAGTATCCGCGCTGACGGCACTGGTCCCGCTCGCTGTCGCCGAAACCGGACAAGAAGGCTATCTAGAGGTGCTGATATACAACCACAAGAACAATGAGAAACTAGGCCCGCTGTACCTATACGTCGCAAGTTACTCGCCGTATGACGCGGTGACGGGCCTGGACATCCCACCCGGCACCAATAAGGGCCATTACAACAACGGGAGTGGTAAGACTTATCTGGTAGACGATTACAAAGCCAGCGACGATACTCATTCGCAGATGAGTCGGCATGGACCGCCACCGGAGAAACCAGAAGATCCATACCTATGGCATGGATTTCGAATGACGGGTACGTTCGCTGCGGATGGTTCCCCACTAGGAGCTGGACTAACTTTTACTCTCGGCTTTGGTTGCGACTCGCGAAGCCAAGGTCAGATCTGTAAGGCGATGCTGGACTATTCGTTCCTGGACGATTCTGAGGGCTGCATTAACTATGATGAACCGCGGAAGATAAAAGCCGGCTGCGACACCGACGACCCCACCTTCGGCGAATATCATCATGTTCCATACACCACGGTGAGCAGCTATGACATGGCCATGGGATTCAATCAGCGAACGGCTCAATTTGAACTCACTTTCTGGACTAAAGGGCATAATAAAGATCAGGGTGACATTACAAGTATTAACTGGTACGGCTTCCCGATGGGAATCAGGTCGGGGTGGTGGGACAGCGACGAGGATCAGTGGACCATTGAATCGTCGAAGAGTTACAGTAAGGGCGATCAGCGGATTCGCAATAACCTAAAGGATGCAATGGCAATTAACCCGGCGAACCCTCCTGGCTCGAGCTGGTATCTAGAGCTAGAGGATGACGACCATAATAAAAAATTTGTTCGCGCAAACTCACCGCAACAGTTCCCAAATATCGCTGGAAATCCACCGCCATCTACTAATGATTGGTATCCGGTCCCGTCGGGTTACAAATTTAGCAGTGCCTATCTGAGCCATCTACGGTCCCTCCACAAATACAAATGCACAACTCCCGGCGGCGGCTGGATCATCAGCGGCCCATGGGCAACAGATCTAAACCAACCCAACCAAACTCCTATATACACGGGCAACTCGGACCAACCCAACAGCTTTCATTGCACGGCTTGCTTTAATGAACTCGGCGAGTTGATTGTTGGTGATTTCTTAACGCTCACCAGCACACACGACCCGCCCACAGATGCTGCGCAGCTTTATGACATTCGAGTCACTATCCCCAATGAGAAGAACTCCGCCGGCTGGAACACCATCGAACGGCTCATTCTGGGCGGTGATCCTGGCGGCGCCGATGCCTGTTTGCAGTACCGGCCGAAGGGAACCACCCCCTGGATAACAGGTTCTACAAGCGGTCACAAGGCCTATCACATTCCCAAGGATGGCGACCTCAACTATACGCCTGCAATTAAAGCGGCCGCGGGGAGAATGCTTTCATATCCCATTCAATTTGGCTGGCTAGACAACTACTTGGAGGTTGAATGGCATGAAGATGAAGGCTATTACAAGAAATCTCCTACGGGAACCACCATCCAGTCTCTCCAGGTTGGAGCGATGCAATGGCTTATTCCAATTTATGAGTATATCAAAGAGGGAGGATTTAAAGCGGCCGGGTGGTATGACAATTATGGCGCGACAATATTGAAAGCACAGACACCGGATAACCTTGTTGCCTATAACCAGCCCTATACGGATTCATACAAATACGGCAAGGTTCAGGTGCCTACTCACAAGGACACGTACAACAGAATTTGGATAACCATCCCTGACCTGACGGACGCCTGCAAATCTGACCTCAATAACAACGCCCAGAACGATTTGGAAGACATTCTGATCCTTTTCGAGGGCTGGGGAAAGATCGACTGCGATCTCAATGAAGATTCAACGACGAATGTCTTGGACCTTCTTCAAATGCTTAAGGACTGGGGGCTGTGCACACCGACTGGCGGCGGCTGAGCCCCTGCCCGTAGTCCCCCACCACAACCCACCACCCCACAGCACCTCCGTATTCACGGGGGTGCTGTTTGTGGCCAGATCGTTTTGAGTAAGATCCTTCTATGAAAAATCCGAAGCCCCCAGTCAGAATAGTTGCTTGGATTCTTTTGCTCTTTGCGTCGACTATTCAGGTTGCAACCACTCCGCTTGACGAGTGGACGGACTGGACGATTTATTCGCTCCTTGCTGCCGTGGGCTGCCTTGTGATGGTGATAGTTGATCTCACCAGATGGAAGAAGTCGAAGAAAGACTGATGGAACACGCCTGGGGTCCCTGCCCATAACCCCCACTACAACCCACCACCCCACAGCACCTCCGTATTCACGGGGGTGTTGTTGAAGACAGTGACTGATCTGCGAGCGAGCTTGCTTATGAGTTGGCCTTCTCCTTGGCCGACAACATCTCTCGATACTTCTGCGCTTCCTCGGGCTTGCTCCAGAGCTCATAGAGAATAATTATCTGAGTAATCGCATCTTGCATCTCGGATTTTCCGTAGTCCGAGTCAAGGCCTCTGAGCAAAGCAATTGCCTCGACGAAACATGGCTCGGCCTCGTCATACCTGCCCTGTAATGCCAACGCAGCGCCAAGGTTGTTGCATAGTTCTCGACGGATCTGCTGTTTGTACAGCGACGCATCGCCTGGGCGATCAAAGCCTGACTCCGTCAAGAGATCCTCCCCAGAGCGAGCCAACGCCAATGCCTCGGTCCATTGCGTAATGGCTTGATCGTTCAGGCCAACCAAGTAGTAGCTAAATCCAATGGACCTGCGTAGATCAATCTCGTCAATACGCCGGGTCGAGACACCATTATGTGTGAAGTCAAATGAATCGCCAGCATGCGAAAGCAGCCATATCCAATGATCTCTGTCCTTTATCGGCTGGATCGGCTGTCCAAGCGCAAGTTCAAGTTTGATGAACACGGTGTACGATCCGAACACGGATTGGTTCGGTGCCAACAGCTCGTGAACATAGTTCTTGAGCGCATGAAATCGAATGTTGTCTATTTCGGCTCGGTCCGCTTGCCGGTCAGCCTCTACTGCGTAGGCCGAGATCCCGATAACTGCGCCCACAAGCACCATGAAGATCGCAGCAATAAAAACCGCCGCGGCCTTGTGCTTCCGGGTAAATCGCTTGAGGTAATCAAATGCACTGGGCGGCTTGGCTGCGATGGGCTCGTCGGCGAGGTAGTGTCCAATGTCCTCCTGCATGGCCGTGGCCGACTGGTAGCGATGGTCGCGGTCCTTCTCTAGGGCCTTGATCGCGATCGTTTCGATGTCCCCGCGCAAGTGGCGATCGATGGTTGAGAGTTTTGTAGGCTCCTCCTCGCGAACCATGCGCACCGCTTCGTGAATGGCGGCCTGCCGAACGTCGTAGGGCGGATTGCCTGTGAGCAGTTCATACAGGACGACGCCCAGCGCGTACACATCACTTCTGGCATCGATGTCACTGGGGTCCGCCTCGACCTGCTCCGGGCTCATGTACTGCAGGGTGCCCACGAGTTGCCCAACGTCCGTCTGCAGCGTGGTCACGGCCAGATCAGAGTCGGTGCTGCGTGCTACACCGAAGTCGATGATCTTCGGTTGCCCGGAAGAGTCCACGAGGATGTTGTCGGGCTTAAGGTCACGGTGCACAATGCCCTTGAGGTGACCGTGCTGCACTGCGTCGCATACCTTGGCAAAGAGGACAAGACGCTCACGTGTGCTGAACTTCTTCTCCTGAACGTACTGGGTCAGCGATCTGGCGCTGCTGATGTACTCCATGGCGAAGTACGGCACGCCCCCGGAACCATCGTCGTGCGTGCCTGCTTCGTAGACCTGGGCGATGCCGGGGTGCCGAAGTCGGCCCAGTAGCTGCGACTCGAATTCAAACCGCCGCAGAGCTGACTTGGACGTAATGCCCCGTTTCATCATCTTCACCGCTACGCGGCGACGAGGCTGCTCCTGCATGGCCTCGTACACGGTGCCCATGCCGCCTGAGCCGATGATGCGCTTCAGAGAGAAGCCGCCGATCTTGGTGCCGATGAGCGAAGACGCCACGGGTTCGGGAGCGTCGGTGATCGGCGGGCCGGCGCCGCTGATCGTTTCCGCGTCATCTGGCGAGGGCGGAGAGGTGTAAGGCTCGTTGGGGCGATCGGTAATGGACGTTCAGGTTACCCAAGGTTGGACAACTGTGACCTATTACCCACACAGCACCTCCGTATTCACGGGGGTGTTGTTGTTTAGATGGCGGTGCATTGCTCCTGAAGCGGTACGCAAGACCATCTATAGAAACAGTTCTTGACCTGCCCTACGGCTCGGGGCACTCGCCCCAGGCACCCATGACCGCAAGCAAATCACCAATATTGACAACACCATCGCCGTCGAGATCAGCAACGTCGCCGACCATGCCCCAACGCTCAATAATGACAAGCAAGTCCATGATGTCAATCTGGCCATCGGGATTGCCCGGCGGCGCAACATCGGCCTGACAAGCGCTTGTACACCGCAAAAGCAGCGAGCCTGACCCCGAATCGGCAGGCCCCCACCCGCCCACTCGAATAAGGATGGGCTGACCCTGCGTCACCTCAGTAACCGCCAAAGAGGTGTATCCACCACACCCCGAACCATCGTCGTTACATGCAAGCAACTGAGCATCGCCCGGCGGACACAGGCCTATGTCCTCGTAGATGGCAAGATCAGTGTCGTAGGCTGCCATGTCGCAAGTGCTGGCAAGCAATTGACCGTCACAGGTGGCAACCGTGCTGAACCAGATATCGTTGTGAACCTGACCGTCCCATTGGCACACATCGTGCTGCACGCCATCGGTTGTCGCGCAAGTTGTGTCGAATGGCCAAGTGCCCCCCACGACTGCAATCGCATCAGTGCATGCGTCGTTCAGGAGATCTGCCTCCAGACTGACGCGAAGCGTCCCAGCGCCAATCTCGTCGTCCGCGAACCCACCGAGCCGAATAAGCAGCGATTGGCCAGTCGTGACAGGCATGATCAAAGTCGACGAGAAATGCAGGCAGTTCGGTCCGGAGTCATTACAGGCAAGTACATCGATGTCGTCGGGCGTGCAATTCGCCGCGCCGTCGTACACCACTAAATCAGTATCGAATTCAGCAAGCCCGCACGTATCCAGCGTAAGCGTGCCCTGGCACGGCGCCGTGTACCTGAACCAGATGTCATTGAAGACCTGACCATTGACATCGCAAGTCCCCAAATGTGAAACTCCATCCGTTGTCGCCCACGTGGTGTCAAAGAAATGGTCGCCGTCGGCAAGTAGTACGCCACTGGCACAGTCGTCATTGATAGGCGGAGAACCAGTTTCCGTCACTGACAGCACGCCTTCGCCCAAAGCCGGTTCATTGAAACCACCGACTCTGATGCGCAGCTGCTGGCCGGCCTGTACCGGCAGCGTCAACAGCGAGGTAAGCCCCCGGCAATCCCAGTCGTCGTTACAGGCCAACAAGTCACTTGCGGGCGGAGGGCACACGCCGGTGTCCTCGTAGACGGCAAGAATGGTGTCGAAGTCCGCCGTGTCGCATGTCGATACCTCTAGTTCGCCGTCCCACATCACGGTGTAACTGAACCAGATGTCATTGAATGCCTGGCTATTGTTTGAACACGTACCGAGATTTGCAAGGCCGTCGGTTGTTGCACCCACCGTATTGAAGTTGTGCTGCCCGGCCTGAATGAGAAGCGGTTCATTGCAGTCATCATTGTTGGGTGGAGGTGATGCGTTAAACACAGTCGTCAATTCCCCATCGCCCGTGCCAATGATGGTGGCAGCACCGACCCTGATCAGCACCGGCTCAAATGGCTCCACATCGACCGCCAAGAAAGACGTCTGACCGCAATTCCACCCTGCGTTGTCATCGTTGCAAGTGATGAGGTGCCCACTCAGTGGCGGACAGACGCCCTCATCCCGGTAGACCGCAAGCATGGTGTCGAATGATGCGGCCTGACAGGTGCTGACCAGCAGCGTGCCATGGCTGGGGGGTATGTACGAGTACCAGATGTCATTGTGCGCCCCGCCATCGCCGCAGCTCAGGTGGGCGTAGCCATCTGTTGTTGCATAGGTCGTATCAAAGGCCACGACACCTGGATCAATGTCAATCGCCGCGGCGCAGTTATTGTTGCTTGGAGGCGTTCCAAGCACGACGATCTGCTGCGGCAACCAAGTGCGGTCGTTCCATGGATAGTCATCTTGGAGGTACAGGTTGCCACTCTTGCTGATGATCGCGCCGATCCAATACTCGCCTGCGGGCACGTCTGGAATGGTGGACGTGAAGTCCCCGGCCCACCAGATCTCCGGGTTCATGTCTTCGAGGTCGATCCACCCAGGCAGTTGCACGTCATCGGTGGTGATCTCGCGATCGGTAGACAAGTAGAGCCTTGCACGAACGCCACTGGTCACGTTGATGGACAGGTTCTCAATGGTCAGCCCCTCAACGGTAATGGGAGACCCGGCGTAGTACAGCAGCGCCGAAGCCTCCGCATTCACCAAGGCACCATTGACAACTGCATACGACTCGACGCCCAAATCGGTAATCCACTCATAGTCGGCATCTGGATAGTAGGCATCGCGCACGGCCCAGACATCCAACGCATGAATGCCACGCCCGTCTTCGACGATGTCGTCGTAGTAATCGAACATCACACTAGGCGAGCCATAGGCATAAGTCTCATCGCATGTGCCTGTGATGTACCCCCACGAGTGGCCCACTTCGTGGACTACTATCGATTGATACAACACCGGGTCGCTGTCCTGCTCGAATGACAGATCAAAGTCGGTCGTCCAGGTGTATGCAGGATTGAAGACGATGTCTGATTCAATGATCGCTTCTGCATCGCATGTGTCGTCCCACCATGAACGCATCACAAAGCACACACCCATCGCGGTTGGCGGCCAGGAGAAGTCGTAGTCGTCCGGCAGGTTTGCAACAAAGCCGCAGAACTCACTTTCGTCATTGTCATGACCGTATGTACCGTCATCCGCGGCCTCGCGGAAGATGTCCATGTACCGGTTCCAGTAGCCCATTGCCATGTTGTCGTAGGGCTTTGCCCAGTGGTTCTCATCAAGCATCTCGAGATAGATGAACAAGTCCTGTGTGCCGCAGTAGCACAGGTTGTCGCCGTTTGAGCCCCGTGCATGCGGTGCGCCTTGATCGGCAGCGTCCGTCGCTGGAAGCGGCCCCTGGCGGTGCACGCGTTCATGGGCATTTGTAACTGCTTGCTGTAGGAATGCCGGCCGCTGCGTCAAGTCGGCGCCGGCATGCTGGCGGGCTGCTTCTTCAACCACCAGCGAGCGAAACGTAGATAGATCCATCAGCATGCCCCGCTCAGCTGTCACTTGATCGTGAACAACTGCACCACCACCGCCTATTGCAATGCCATGAGCAAATCCGACAGGCGATCGAAACACCGCAGTGCCGTCCGCCTCGAACCAATCAACAATGGGCGAACAGAAAATGTTTCCATCGGCAATGTGCTCAATGCCTCGACCGTCGGTCCGCATGGGCAATGGCGCGTTGTGACCTTGCTCCAACACACGAAACACGCCCTGGTCCCCGCCGATGAATGGGTCCAGCCATCGCTGGCCGTCCAGCATGGCGAAGGCCACAATCCGCTCGCCTGGCTCAAAGTGCGCAACGCCGGTGCTGAGCGTTTTGGCGCCAACAGTGCCACCGGGCACGGTCCACGTGAGCCTGCTGCCCAGATGGCCCCTGGCATCGGCATGCCACACATCCAGGACATCCAGCGTGATATCTGTAACGATCAGACCCAGTGCATCTCGACGCGACCGCACGTGCGCGATGTGCCCATCGACAATGACCTGACTCGTGTGCACGAGCGTTGGGAAGTCAACGTGCATATGCCCTGCCAGACTGGGGCTGACTGCCACAGCTGAAACCAGCACTCCCGCAGTAATCCACAGTCTGGTCAATGCTTCAATCCTCTTCACATCAGGCCTCCTTCACAACAGGTCGATCTAGAAGCCGATCCAGGCATTGATTCTACCCAACAAGCATGCTGAATAGAAGTAAAATCACCCCTTGGCCATCGAATGGAGATTCCTGATTCGAGCAGGAGTATAAATCCCAATTGCCGGGGCATAGGGTGTGACACAAGTGATCATGCACCTCCGTATTCACGGGGGTGTTGTTGTTGAGATGGCGGTGCATTGCTCCTGAAGCGGTACGCAAGACCATCTATAGAAACAGTTGTTGACCTGCCCTATGAGACCCTCTCTAATGGACCTTGTGCGGCCTCAGGTCGCCTGTTGGAGCGGGACATGCGACATCTGATTGCTGCTGCTGTGCTAGGCCTTGCTTGCTCTGCGATTGCGGAGACTTGGACTGTTGACGACGACGGCCCCGCAGACTTCGACAACATCCAAGCAGCGGTAGATGCTGTCCAGTGGCAACGCGCGGCCTATTACGACCAAAACTACACAGGCACCTGGGCGACAGATCAGGCAATGGTCGATCATCTTGCCTACGACGGATATCAGGTTCTCGATGCCAACGCTTTGAAATCCTGGATGGACGCCCGGATCGACGATGGAGAACCCAGCGTAGTCGTTTTCTGCCAAGACGTCGCCCCGGATACCGTCGCCGAATCCATGGACCCCGACTGCACTCTGCGACGGTACCTCAACGCCGGCGGAAAGATTATCTGGTACGGGGATATTCCGTTGTATTATCAGGGCCACGCGGACGGCACGCTAACGACTTGGGGTACGGCCGGCTCGCTGGCAGTGCTCGGGTTCAATGCCTCCGGTGGACCGTGGGAAAGTGGCACCGATGTGTCCATCACCGCCGACGGCCTCGAATGGGGACTGACCGAAAACTGGTCGTCGGTTCGCCCGGCCGCGCCTATTCCGAGTGGCCTCCGCGTTCTGGCTTTCGATGATGCGGGTTATCCTGCTGCATGGGTCAAGCACTATGTAAATGGGGATACGCACCGCGGATTCGTTCGGACCTACGACGCAAACAGTGTTCACACTGAGAGGGCCACAAACGTTGACGACATCCGCCGCTTAGCCATGTACCCAGACCCGGTGAAACCACTGCTCGTCGACAACCAGAACGAGGTCGACGACAACATCATCGGGGCGTTCACCTACCCGTGGTACGGCAACCCAGCCACATCCGGCGCGTGGATTCATTGGCAAATTTACGGACACAACCCTCCATCAACGTGGTCCGCGCACTATGCCCCCAATTATCCGAATTCCACTTGGGATCCCTCGACCATGCTCTACGACAGCGGTGACGTAGATTTGCTGCGCTGGCAGGATAAACTCATGGCCCAGAGCGGACTGGACATTGCCATTTCCAGTTGGTGGGGCATCGGTGATTCCACGGATGATTTGTTGCTGCCGTCGGCGCGGATTTGCAAGAGCGTACAGTGGTGCATTTACTACGAGATGGAAGCCTATGCAGATCCGTCGGCGTTGCAGATCTTCACCGACCTCAAATGGGTGATCGATCGTCTCGGTCCGACCAAGAATTACGCGAAGGTTGACGGCAAGTGGCTAGTCTTCGTTTACATTGCCTTCGAGCCGGGTACGGCAGAGCGCTGGCGTCAAGCCAAGCAGATGCTTCATGACCAAGGGTACGACATCTATATCAACGCGTATGGCAGCGGTTCACCGCTGGACATGCCCGACCCGTGGGATGCGATCCACGTGTACAACCCCACGCAGCGTCAAACGCTCACGCAAACGATCCCGGCGGGTGACGATTCCGCCAGTGTCTCGCCCGGTTACTGGGTGACGGATGCTGCTCCCGTGCTCTCGCGGGACCTCGAGGCCTTTCAAAATGCATGGGAACAAACCGTTACCGAGGCCGCGCAATCCCGATTCCTTCTGATCGAGACATGGAACGAGTGGCACGAGGGCTCATGTATTGAACCCGGACAGCGCGTTGTCCACGACGACGTGAACGGGTTTTCTCCAACCGGGGACGACTACGGCCTCGATTACATCGACGCGATAGCTGAGCAAACCAACACGCTGCGCTGGAACACTTCCGGACACCGCCCCGATGTGCCGGTTACCTTGGAAGCAGAAACGATGGTCTGGGAGCTAGGTTCCG
>PVBE011217831.1_pt1 | contig 10374 bp, 5 predicted proteins | sample 1631181 | NCBI WGS metagenome assembly PVBE01 (sample SAMN08397723, study PRJNA350692) | Marine metagenome, whole genome shotgun sequencing project. | isolation source: water | place: Pacific Ocean | collected 2012-04 | reverse complement strand
GGACTTAGGTTGGTCCAGTATAAAATGGCCAGACGCATTGGAGTCTGGCCATTCTTTTTTGAAACACAGAACTTTTTGTGTCCAGCATCTGTTGTGCGCCAATCAATCCCAGCACACGATAAAGCCTATCTTTACGTTCCTTCAAAAATGAGGCAGGTTTACAACACGGTTCTGTACAATGGAAACAAGGCGGCAAAAGCCGCTTTGCTTGTCTTTGTTGGTGTGCTTCTTTCTGTTCAATCCTTCGGGCAGTTTTACAACGGTTCTCAGATGGAGTTCGGCAAGAACCGCGTGCAGTACGGAAAGACGGACTGGTTCTTTTACCGTTTCGACCGCTTCGATGTCTATTTCTACCTCGGTGGTGGCGAGTTGGCCGAATACACCATGCGCGCCAGCGACCGCGTGATGCGCGACCTTGAGAAGACCTTCGACTACAGCGTTGACAAGCGTATTCAGATCATCATTTACAACAAGCTGTCAGACCAGAAGCAGAGCAACATAGGGTTGGTCACCGATGAGCAGTACAACATCGGGGGCATCACCTCCATCGTAGGATCAAAGTTGATCCTCTATTTCAACGGGGACCACGTGAACTACGAGCAACAGTTGCGTGCGGGGCTGGCGCGGGTCATGCTGGATCAGATGATGTATGGGGGAAGTTTCAAGGATGTCATCCGCAACAGTACGCTGCTCAACATCCCGGAATGGTACACCGAGGGGCTCATCTCCTACCTCTCCAACGACTGGGATGCGGAGATCAACAACGAGGTGAAGGATGCGGTGATGAGCGGGCGGTGGGAGAAGTTCAGCCGATTGACAGGCAAGGATGCGCGCTACGGGGGACACTCCATCTGGAAATACGTGACCGAGAGCTACGGCAGATCGGTGATCAGCAACATACTGTACATGACACGGGTGAGCCGGAATGCCGATAACGGATTCCTGTTCGTGCTCGGTGTTTCGCTTAAGAACCTCGCAGCGGAATGGCTGCACTATTACGACAACATGTATTACCGGCAGGAGGAGAAACTGACCCTGCCCGACAGCCGGCCGCTGAACCGGGTGCGCAAACGGCCGCAACCGTATTGCGCGCTCTCTGAACCGAAACTCAGCCCCAACGGACGTCATCTGGCCTACGTGAGAAACGATATGGGCAGGATCCGTGTGCGGCTCCGCGATCTGCAGTCCGGAAAGGAACGTACCATTTACCGGCAGGGCTATAGGGCGCACACCAAAATGGACCACAGTTACCCGGTGCTCTCCTGGCATCCGAGTTCCAAGCTCATATCCATCATCGCGGAGCACAAGGGTAAGATCAAACTGACGCTCTACACCCTTGAGACCCGGAAGAGGGAGGCCCGCCCACTGTTCCATTTTGAGAAGATATTGAGTGTGGACTATTCTGATGATGGCCGCGAATTCGTTTTCACGGCCGTGCAGATGGGCCGATCGGACGTGTTCATATACAACATCATAGCCAACACGTATTCGAAACTGACCGATGACATCTTCGCAGATGCCGATGCGCGGTTCATAGACCGCTCCCGCAAGGTCATTTTCAGCTCAGACCGGAACAACGACACTATCAGACAGTTCGACATCAACCTGCTGCCGAGAAACCTGGACCGCGACATATTCATCTACGACAGGAATTCGGATGACATGGTGCTTCGCAGGGTGACCGCCACCCCTTTCATCAACGAGACGCGGCCCATGGAATACGATGGCAACAGCCTGAGTTACCTGAGCGATGCCAACGGGGTCATCAACCGCCACCTTGCCACATTGGACAGCGCCATCGCCTTTATCGACACCAGCATCCACTATTCCTATTTTGCTCGGACACGGCCACTTACGCAGTATCCGCGCAACATCAACACGGTCGATGTTGACACCGCCAACGGAAGAATAGCCGAGGTGGTCTTTGCAAAGGGCAATTACCGGCTTACGCTCAAGGACCGGGATATGGAACTGGCGCAGGTGCTGACCGATGCAGGGCATTCTGGTTACAGGAAGAAGGCGGCCGAAAAACCGAAGAAGAAACGCAAACGCACGGCCGTGGTGGTGGAACCGGTAGAACCGCTGCCCGACCCGACCATCATCAGGCAACCCGTGGACACAGCAGGGCTGAGCGGAGAGATCGACATCTACAATTACCGGTTTGATGTGGCTTCCGGAGAGCCCGCGAAAAAAAATGAAAAGACCGACAGGCCCTCTGCCGGATTGAAAGGCCGGCCCAGAAAACAGAGGGACAGGAAGCGGGAGAAGGTGATGGCCAGGATCGACAGTCTTCATGCAGCCTTGGACGCGGTTCAGGACCGCACGCTTGAGATCGTGCTCCCTCCGCAGCGCAACTATGATGTGGCCTTTAAGAGCGAATACGTGGTAACGCAGCTCGACAATGCCTTTGTGAACAGCACCTACCAGAGGTTTACCGGGGGCGGTTCGTTCAACAATCCGGGTCTCAACGGTTTCTTTAAGACCGGCATCACCGATATCCTTGACGACTACAAGGTGGTGGGCGGATTCCGCATTACAGGCAATCTCGGAACGAACGAAGTGTTCATTTCCGCGCAGAATTTCAAAGTGCGGCTTGACAAGCAGTTGGTCTTCCACCGGCAGACGTTTGAGGACCTCTTGGATGAACTCACCCTTGCCAAGGTATATACGCACACCCTCACCTATAAGATGAACTATCCGTTCAGTGATTTCTCCGCTGTGCGGGCAAACGTGCTCGCAAGGAACGACCGCACGGTTTTCAAGAGTACCTCCGACCGCAACCTTGAACGTGCTGACGAACACCAGTGGACCGGTGGACTGAAGTTGGAATACGTGTTTGACAATACCCTTCCCATGGGGCTGAATCTCTTTCGCGGTACGCGCATGAAACTCTTTGCTGAATATTATCAGGACATCGACAGTGATGCGAACAACCTGTTCGTGGTCGGATTGGATGCACGCAATTACATCAAGGTTCACAGGGAGCTTATCTGGGCCAACAGATTGGCAGCGAGCACATCCTTCGGGCAGCAGAAACTGGCCTATTTCCTCGGGGGCGTGGACCAGTGGATCGCGCCCAAGTACAATTTCGATATTCCAGTGGACCTCACTCAGAATTACGCCTACCAGACCCTGGCCACCAACATGCGCGGACATCCGCAGAACATCCGCAACGGAAACAGTTTCGCGGTGGTCAACAGCGAACTGCGCTGGCCCATATTCAGATACCTTATCAGCCGCCCGATCAAATCCAACTTCCTCTACAATTTCCAACTCATCGGGTTCGGTGACATCGGCACCGCCTGGACAGGTCTGCACCCCTTTTCAGATGAGAATTCGCTGAACAGGGAGGTGATCCAACAGGGCTCGGTCACCATTACGGTCAAAAACCGTAGAGAACCCATTGTGGGCGGCTTCGGCCTGGGCGCAAGGACCCAGTTCCTCGGTTATTTTATCCGTGTGGATTATGCCTGGGGCGTGGAGAACAGGGCTATCAATGACGGTTTCTGGTACGTGTCACTGAGTATGGACTTTTGAGCGGCCCATAGAGTTGTCAGCTTTTATGGTGGCGATGTCCTTGTCTACTCCTGGAATAGCTTGACCCCTTCACCTCAGCATAATGTTCCTTGATCTGGAAATATTGATCCTGCATCTCAAAATATCGTTGCTTCACCTCAAAACATCGACCCTTCACGTTTCATTACCCGGGCACAGGTTCAATAAGACCGGTCTTCACTTCTATTTATCAACGCTCAAAGCGATGCTTGCAACCATTCATCCCGGTTATTTGACGCATTGGCTCAGCAGCTAATAGACCCGCATCGGTTAAATTCGCATTCAAACCATGAAACGCACCATGTCCATCACCACCATTCTCATCCTACTGTTGATCGGTGTATGTGCCGGCATCCTGAGCGGTTTCGTTGGTGTGGGAGGCGGCATCATCATTGTGCCGGCACTCGTGTTCTTCCTCGGATACACCCAACACATGGCACAGGGCACCAGCCTTACCATGATGATCCCTCCCATCGGACTGCTTGCGGTCTATAATTATTACCGGAGCGGGAATACGAACATCACCGCTGCGCTTATCATTGCCCTGGCGTTCGTCCTCGGTGCGTATATCGGTAGCAAGCTGTCAATCTCCTTGGACCAACGCACCGTGAAACGGGCTTTCGGTGTGGTGATGCTGGTTGCGGCCGTCAAACTACTGCTTTCCAAATAATGAGGTCGAGGATCCAACAGCTCGCAGAGGAGAACGCGGATGATATCATAGCCATCCGAAGGCATCTTCATGCCAACCCGGAGCTGTCTTTCAAGGAATTTGAGACAAGCAGGTTCGTTTGCAGCAAGCTCGATGAATGGGGCATATCCTATAAGAGCGGCTATGTTGAGACCGGCATAGTGGCCCTGATAGAGGGCAGGAACCCGACCGCAAGGGTTGCTGCCCTGCGCGGTGATATGGACGCCCTGCCCATACAGGAGGAGAACGATATTCCATACCGCTCGCGGAACAACGGTGTGATGCACGCCTGCGGACATGATGTACACACCTCATGCGCTCTGGGTGCAGTCAGGATCCTGCAATCACTCAAAGATGAATTTGAAGGAACGGTGAAGGTCATCTTTCAACCCGGTGAAGAAAGATTGCCAGGTGGTGCATCCCTGATGATAAAGGAGGGCGCATTGGAAAACCCGAGACCGGATAGCATTGTAGGACAGCATGTGATGCCCGAACTACAAGTAGGCAAGGTCGGTTTCCGTGTAGGAAAGTACATGGCCTCGGCAGATGAGGTGTACTTTACAGTGAACGGAAAAGGAGGCCATGCCGCGCTGCCGCACCGGACCATCGACCCGGTGCTGATCGCATCGCACATCATAGTTGCCCTCCAGCAGTTGGTCAGCCGAAGGTGCAGACCGGGTGTGCCGTGCGTACTCTCCTTCGGAAGCGTACATGCCAATGGGTCAACCAACGTGATCCCTGACAGGGTGGAGGTACAGGGCACCTTCCGCACCATGGATGAGGACTGGCGCAGGGAGGCGCACAGGCTCATGAAGGACATGGCCCGGGAATTGGCTGTCTCCATGGGCGGTTCGTGCGAACTGCGGGTGGATGTGGGCTATCCGTTCGTTTACAATGACGAGGCACTGACCGCACTCTGCCGAAACGCTGCCGAGGAGTACCTCGGACCGGAAAACGTGGTGGATCTGGAAATGCGCATGACCGGTGAGGACTTCAGCTTTTACGGACAGCTCATGCCGGGCTGCTTCTACCGTCTCGGTACCGGAAACCCGGATAAGGGCATCACACCGGGCATACACACCCCTACTTTCAATGTGGATGAGGACGCGCTTGCAATAGGAACAGGGATGATGGCCTTTCTGGCACTGAAGCAGCTTGAGGTTCAATAGAACAGCAGGTATCGGATGCCGGTCACATCCTGTCGGGTTGCCGGGTTCAGGAACTCAAGCGTCAGGTTCTGCACCTTGAAGTTGGTGAACGCCAGACTGCTGTCGGGTACGGACCCGAAACGGATGAGGTCATTGTACCTGTCGCTGTCAGCATAGACAATGGTACCCTCACGTATGGCTGCGATGGACCGCTGTGCATCCGGTTTCCAGGGAACCGTCCGCTGTGCGTAGAAATCCAATGCGTAACCACCGGTGGCAAAACTGATGAACCTGTCATGTTCCACATGGCGCTCGGTCACCCACCTGCCCACCACGCTGTTCGCCTGGTATTTCAATACTTCCGGATAAAAGTGGAGATTGAGTGCAAGGCCGATGGCCATGAAACCGATGACCGATGGAAGAACGGTCTGCATGTGGCGATATAGCATGAAGAATGACACCAATGTGGCGACAAGCCCGACCGCAAGGATCACAACTGAAACATATCCACCGTTCGGAAAGCAGTATGGCAGCAGAACGGCAAGCAGGATCAAAGTGATGGAGGTGGTCGCCAGTTGCAACCGCGCCCAGGTGACATGTGTGCTAAGTTGATGGACATATCTTGCCGTGATGATGGCAACAAGTGGAAATACGATGAAGATATAGTGCGGCAGCTTGAATCTGGAGAGCGAAAGGCCGATCCCCACAAGTATGATCCCTGATAGGGTGTAGAATTCACTTGAGGGGTTCTTCAGATCGGCCCCAAGTCGTGTGAACCGTTTGGCCAATGCGGCCAGCGCAAGCAGACTCCAAGGGAGGAAAGACCACAGGAAAACATGCACGAAGAAGAACACGGTGGTGTCATTTCTCCAAGTGCTTTCCCCGGTGATCCTACCGAAACTCTGTGTCCAGGAAAAGAATTTCAGCCCTTCGGTCCCGAACTGTCTGTAAAGCCCGATGCACATGGGAATGAGCATTGCCCCGACCATTAGAAGGAGCACTGCCCAACGCGGGTCGAATATGCGTTGCCATTGCTGTTTTATGATCAGGTGGCCACCGATGGCAAGTGCGGGCATCATGATTCCGATGGGACCTTTGGTCAGCAGCGAGATGCCGATGCCGATGGCAGCCCCGATGAGATGTGCCCAACTTCGGGTGTCCATGTATGATACGAGCATCCAGATGGAGAAGACCGTTGATGCGGTGAGTATCGTGTCGGTCTTGATGTCGTTGTTCATCATGATCATGGCCAGCGAAGTGCCCAGTATCAGAGAGGCGGTTCTTCCCACCTCGGCATCATAAAGCTGTTCAGCGAGTTTGAACGTGCTGAATATGGCGTGACCACCGGCCAGGATGGACGGCAACTTGTAGGCCCATCCCGAAACCCCGAATATCTTCATGCTGAGAGCCGAGACCCAGAACAGGAATGGGGGCTTGTCAAGATAGTCCTCGGCCCGGCAATAGACCTTGAGGTAACTTCCGCTCTGCAGCATCTCAAGGGAGATGGAGGCATACTGTGCGGCATCTATCTCCAGAATGTCAACGAATGCCCCGCCCACGAACACGGCCAACATACCGAGATATGGCAGCCATCTCAGAAATGGATTCGGTCGCATCAGAACGGGGCTAAAACAAAAGTCCCGCTCCGATCAACTCGGGGCGGGACCTTCATGTTACGGCATGTTCTCTTATTGCACAAATGCCTTTCGGGTGATGATTCCCATGTCGGTGGTCACCTTGATGAGATACAGGCCTGCGGTCATGCTGTCAACGCCATCGATCTGAAAGCTGCCGGTGTTCAGGCCGTTCTCAGCAGCCACAAGCGAACCTGTGGAGTTGAAGATGGCGATGTCCTTGATCCGGATACCCTGTCGGGTCTTTACAACGAGGTATTCGTTTGCAGGATTCGGATAGACGAAAGTGTTGTTTTCCGCAAAATCCGTTTCCTCAATACCCACATTGATCTTGGCGTGAAGCCGCGGTGCGAGGTATCCCTGTATGGAGTCAAGGTAGGCACGGCCTTTTGCCGCAGACATGTCCGGATTGGTCAGAATCGCATTGTCATGGATCTCCTGTCCGTCAAGTCCGATGGTATTGGCCGTACCCACAACAACTGTTTCATCCCACCAATCCCATGGTGAGGCTTCCGGGGCAATCACCGTAGGCCGGATGAACGGGAAGAGCCCTTCATAGTTGTTGGGATCCAGACCCAGTTCCGGGTGGCTGCTGCTCAGTGCAGTGTAGGATGCCACGGAATAGGGATCGGTGAACGTCATGTTCCTGATCACGTCATTGTTGCCATTGATGTTGGCCTCTGCGATCACCCACTTGCTGCCGCTCACCTCTACCACATTCTCATTGGTTGTGGGAACGATAACGATTCCGTGCTCGAAAGGAGCAAAGGGATCGTCAGGGCAATGGAATGAGCAGATAGGCGGTTCACCCGGCTCGTACCACGATGAATCTCCGAGTGCGCCTCCTGCATTCACCGCAAACATCACATCATTGGAGAAACCGGGGTGGTTGTCAATATTCACAAGACCTCCGAATCCGTCCACATTGCCCACGAGCGATGTGTCAACAAACGAGGTTCCGTTGGTGAAGGTGAACTTCTCGATCTCAAATTCAGCCTGCCGGTCAAGGGCAACGTAAGCCAAGGCGCCATATCCGCCAGAACCCTGTCCGTAAAGGATTATCTTATCGGGGTTGATTCCCAGGTTGGTGGCCTCAGACTTGAGGTAGCGCACACACGATTTGATGTCGTTGATGCCTCGATAGACAGCGTTGATCAGTGTGGATTTCCTCACATCCGCATCCGCATTCAAAGGATCCCAGCCCAATCGGTAGTTGGGGGCCACCACCAGGTATCCCCTCTTTGCAAACAGGTTGCAGGATTCTACGATCGAGCTGTCCTTGTTATTCCCTGACGGGCTTCCGTTGAAATACTTGGGCAGGAAGTTGCCCGTATGCATGACCACGACTGCGGCTCTTCCTGTCTCCGCGTCACCGGTTCCCTCATACATGTCCATTGGCAGATCGGCAACGAACGGATTCATCGGATCGGGAATGAAGTAGAAATTCTGTCCGAAGACGACATTCGGTGTTACAGTGACATCGGTAAAGATCTCATCGAGGTAACGCTCTTGAGAAGATGCCACGCCAATGACCATGGAGATGGCCAGAATAGATAGTATTGCTTTTTTCATTCTTTGTAGGTATTAGGGTTAAGGGGTCAAAAGTAGTAAAAGATCAATTCCACTCGAACAGTACCGAGAAGTAAGCCATGCGGCCTACTTCCGGCCCCCCATAGACCTGGTGGTTCCGGTTGTCGAAGGCGTTGAGGAACCGTTCGCCTGTAGTTCCCTCATCAAAAAAGGGCTTGATCCCGAACAGGTTGGAGACACCGAGTTTGAAGGTGAGGTGATCGTTGGGGATGCGGTAGCTCACCTGTGCATCGAACATGTCATAGGTGGGCACAAGGCCGGTGAACTGCGGTGATCCCTCAAACACGAATCCCTGTATCCATTTGTAGTTCAGGCTGAAGCCGAAATGGCCCGTCTTGTCCCTGCCGAGGTCGCGCCCCGAGAAACCCAGGTTGAACTTGTGCTCGGGAGTGTTGAATGCGGGGATTATCGGATCATCTGACGCCAAGGTCAGCTTGTTCCATGAATAATTACCGGACAGGGTGTACTTGTTCCTGAAGAAGTAATTGATGCCTATGGCAAAGCCCTGGGTGGTGACCGTTTCAGTGCTATTGGTTGCCACACGGTACGCCTGTGGGCTCTGCGGAAAAGCCATCACCGTGTCGAAGGTGGTCTCAACACCTATCTGATATCCGATGAAATCATCATAGATGCTGTAATAATAGGATGCGTCAGCGTAAAGATGGTCGAAGAAGAAACCACGGTAACCGGCCTCAATGGTCTTCACCTTTTCGGGTACGATTGGATCAACATCAAAATATTCGAGCACATCCAACTGCCCTATGTTGTTCAGGTAATCGCGGAACGATTCAACGGTTACCAGGTTCTTGAAACCTTCAAGATTGCCGAGCAGGATGGCCCGGCCCACATCATAGTGCAGATATTGGTCTGTGAGCGTGGGATTGCGAATGGCCGAGGAGAACCCGGCCCGTATCGTATGATTCTTGTGCGGCAGATAGACCAGCGATGCTGCCGGGGAGACCAGTACCGGGAAATTCATGTTCTTGTCAAGCCGGGCGGCAATGGTCACCTTCAGCTTCTCTTTGAAGAACTTGCGGTCCCAACCTGCATACACACCGAATTCCCAATTGTAGATCTGGTCGTAGGTGGTGTCCACAACGGCAGAGTCCGCTATCAGTATCCCGGGCACCGTGTCATCGGTCAGTACCATTTCGTCAAATATGGTGCCCCGCGAGTTGGGCACATACAACCTGCCGTTGGCACCGAAGGTGAACTTACCGAGCTTGGTGCCGTTGATCTCCGGTTCCAGTTTGTACTCGCCATGCAGGTGGTACAGGGCCGATTTGTCAAAGAACATCGACCCGCCCCCATCTATTGAGTTGTCCGTATATACCGTGTTGGTCATCTTAGTGAGCAGGTCGTTGAATTCGGTTGTGCCGGGATCGGGATATTCGGTTTCACCCGTCAACAGGTTAGGGGTGCTCGATACGGCCTGCGTGGTCTGCTGATGCCAGAGGACGATCGAATCATTGTATTCAGCCAGTATGGCATTGACAAGGTCAACATCCAAGGGCTGACCGAATGTGAATGGCGGATAGCCGGGCAGTGCCTTCACCTTCTGCGTGATGTTGGAATTCCAATAGTCAGAGTAATCGCTGTAATAGTTCTGCAACGGCCGGTTGTTGTCCAGCATCTTGAAGGCCGTGACCACCGCATCGTAGGACCGGCCCGCATTCTCGTTGGTGGAGTAGAAGCGGACAAACCACTTGTCGCGCCTGTTGATCTCAAGTCGGTTCTGGAAGAACAGGAAGTCCTTGAG
>PVBE011147378.1_pt1 | contig 10374 bp, 9 predicted proteins | sample 1631181 | NCBI WGS metagenome assembly PVBE01 (sample SAMN08397723, study PRJNA350692) | Marine metagenome, whole genome shotgun sequencing project. | isolation source: water | place: Pacific Ocean | collected 2012-04 | reverse complement strand
GATTCTGTACTTCGTCTTGTATTTGCGATTGACTCGGCTCGACTTCCCTGCGGCCATGGCGTCGCCCCCTCAGCCTCCATGATTGATCGGGAGGGCGAGCCGATGCTAGCGTAGGGCTGACGCCATTCATGCACCAACGCCGTTTTCCGCAATAAATCTCAACAAGCTTTCACGCCGTACCGCGATGGGACGACTTGATGAACGCCACATCGCCGAAAAGATTCCGTTGGTTCCTATTTTTGACGGCACTCACTGGCTTCTTGCGTGCCACCCGGGTGGGGGCGGGACCAGCACGCGGGATCCGGCTGGCTCCCCACCCTTCGCCCTTGCCCGGCTATTGCTGCATGGCCAGGATGCGGTTGATGAGGTCCATGCCGCCCACCTTGTCCGCGAACTTTTGGTGAACCACCTTGACCGCCTTGCGGAATGGCGCGATTTCGGGGGTGTCGATCTTGAGGCCCTTGCGCGCGAAGCCTTTCATGATCTCTTTTTCGTTCTCCTCGGCGTAGGCATTCGCCCAGCTTATGGCGTCGGTGGCCGCGCGAAGAACGGCCCGCTGGTTCTTTTTGGAAAGGCTTTGAAAGTACTTGTCGTTCATGATGAAGGCGCCGGCGACGAGCTGGTGACGCGTGATGGAAAGATACTTCTGCACTTCATATAGCTTCTGTGCCCAGGCCCAGCTCGAGCCGCCGTCGTGGCCGTCCACTGTCTTGGTGCTCAGTGCGCTGAAAAGCTCGGTCGGCGACATGCCGATGGTGCTCCCGCCAAGGGCCTTATAGGTTGCGACCATGATCGGGTTCTTGGCGATGCGCATGCGCAGGTCGCCGAGATCGGCGGGCTTCAGGATGGGGTGCTTGCTGTTCATCATGTTGCGGAAGCCGGTGGCGATGAAGCCGAGGACCCGGATGCCGGACTTTTTCCGGAAGTTTTCCCCGATGGTCATTCCGATGTCGCTGTTGAACACCTTGGCCGCTCCCTTGAAGCTGCCGAACATGAAGGGGAGGGTGAAGATGTCGAGCCGGCGGTCGAAAGCCGTGATGTTATTCGAGGCGACGATCTGGAACTGGATCGAGCCGAGCTGGACCTTCTTCGCGGCGACTTTGTCCTTTCCGAGCTGGGAGGAGGGGAAGATATCAATGTCCAATTCCCCCTTGGTGTAGATCCTGAGGTTGTTCTGAAACGTGAGGGCCGCGGCATGGTAGAGAAGCTGGGGCTTGGGCGGCATGTTGTGGGCGAATCTCGCCTTCTTCGCCGCCTCGGCCTTCGACGAGGGATAAACCGACAGGGTGCCGGCAACTGCAAGTACGATGACCAGCGTCAGGCATTTCCGAAGGGTACTCATGGGAAATCTCCTCCTCGCCCTCGTCACCGGCCGAAAAAAAGGTTCGGCAGAAAGAGGGACAGGTTGGGGAAGTACGACAACAGGAGCACACATAGGAACATCGTCACTATGAAAGGCAGAACGGCCTTGGCGATGGCGCCGAGCGTGGTGTCCGCGATGCCCAACGCCACGAAAAGACTGGTCCCGAGGGGCGGCGTCAGATAGCCGATCTCGCAATTAACGACGAAGACGATTCCGAAATGCACCGGATCGATCCCCACCGACTTGATGACCGGCAGGAACAGCGGTGTGAGGATGATGACCTGCGCCAGGGTGTTCAGCCACATCCCGACGAAGGTGAGGAAGATGCTGATCAGCACGAGGATGAAGAAGGGCGATTCCGTCAAGCTCGTGATGAAGCCCGTGACCATCTGCGGAACTTGGTGAATCGTAATCAACTCGCCGAAGGCGAGCGAAGCCCCCCATATGATGGCGATAGTCCCCGTGATGAGGGCCGCGATCTCGAGGCACTCGCGCGTCTTCTTCCAATCCAGCTCCCGGTAGACGAAAGCGCCGATGACGTAGCCGTAGAGCACCGCGATGACGGCGCTCTCGGTCGGCGTGACGAAGCCGCCGTAGATTCCGCCCAGGATGACGCCAGGAGCCAGGAGTGCCCAGCGGGATTCCCATATCGTGCGGAGCGTGCGGCGCAGGCTGAAAGGGTCGCCCGGTTCGTTCTCGGTCTTGAAACGGGCCATGAGGGTGGCGCAGCACATCAGCATGGTGCCGAGGATGATCCCCGGGAGGAAGCCGGCGACGAAGAGCCTCGTTATCGATTCGTCCGCGCTCACTCCGTAGACGATGAGCGCGATGCTCGGCGGGATCAGGATGCCGAGCGTGCCTCCGCAGGCCGCCACCGCGCCTGAGTAGTTCCGGTCGTAGTTCCGGCGGAGCATGGTCGGGATCATGATCCCGCCCACGGCGGCCGTGGTGGCGGGCCCCGAGCCGGAGATGGCGGAGAAGAGCATACAGGCGAGTATCGTTACGTGGGCGAGGCCTCCGCGAACGTTTCCCACAAAGCAGTCCGCCACCGAGATGAGGCGGCGGCTAATGCCCCCCTTCTCCATCAGCGCCCCCGCGAGGAGGAACATCGGCACCGCGATGAAGGGGAACTTGTCGAGCCCGTCGTAATAGGAAAGCGCGAAGCTCTCGAAACGCTCCCCGGTGACCCAGTACACCATGAGCGAAGCCATACCCAGCGAGATGCCGATGGGCACGCGCAGGATGAGGAATAGCGTGAGACCGCCGAATAGAAGAAGTGGCATGTTCAAAGCTCTTCCTCCACCTTCTCTGTGTCGTAGAGCACCTCGGGGCCGCCCCGCACATAAACGCGGACCATGTGCTGCGTGAGGCGCACCGCCATCAGGGCGAAGCCGATGGGGATGATGGCGTGGACGACCGCATCGGGTATCTGGAGGATGGCGGTCTCGGAGTAAACCTCGATTTCGCTCCTGACAAAGAGGAACCCAAACCAGGCCATGAGGACGTTGAAGGCGAGCCAGATGAGGTCAGCCAGTAGGGCGAAGGACCACCTCCAAGAGGGTGGCAAGATGTAGTCGAGGGCGGTGACGCGGATGTGGCGGCCTTGGATGATAATCCAGCTGATCGACAGGTAAATAAACCAGATGAAGACAATTCGCGAAAACTCCTCGATCCAGCTAATCGAGGTAAAAAAAATGTAGCGAGCGATTACCTGCGCCAACAACATAAGGGTGAGGGTGAGGAGGAGTATCCATGAAAGGTTCCGCTCGAGGTTTCGCATGTGGTTCCCTCTAGCGCAGACAGCGACCGGGGCATGGAGCCTCAAGCGGCCTGATGCCGGGCACCGATACAAGTTGAAGGTCTATCCTGAAAAACACGAGTCTTAGCCGACATTACTTATTAAGTTAATTGTATGAAGCCATTACAGCACAAAGCGGCCTTTCAAGCGGACAGAGTTCTCCCAAAATCTTTCATACTGACTCGTGTCCCGTCGTCAGAACGATTTTCCCCATCACTCGCCGGTCTCGAATTACGTTTAGCGCCTCGGCGAATCGCTCCATGGGGTAGGCCTGCATGACCTGGGGATCGATCTTCTCATCGGTTGCGAGGCGGAACAGCTCCTCCTGGACGCGCCGGACCCCGGCGGGGTCGCGCTGGAAGTAGTCGTTCATGTGCAGGCCGGTCACGGAGATGTTTTTCAAAAGGACGTAGTTGGTCTTGAGGTTGGGGATGCGCCCGGACGTGAACCCGACGACCACGATGCGCCCGCCCGAGGCCAGGGCGCGCAGGGAGGCGTCGAAGACGTCGCCTCCCACCGGGTCGATCACGATGTCGACCCCGCCGCCGGTGGCCTTGCGGACCTGGTCGCGCAGGGAGTCCTTCAGGTCTTCGCCAGAGAGATCGATAATGTGGTGGGCGCCATTGGCCCTCGCGACCTCCGCCTTATCCGGGCTTCCCACCCCGGCGAGGACGGTCGCGCCCAGCGCCCGCGCCAACTGCACGGACGCCAGCCCGACCCCCCCGGCCGCCCCGGAGACGAGGACGGTTTCGCTGTCCGCGAGGCGGGCGCGTCCGACGAGGGCGAAGTGAGCAGTCAGGTACACCATGCCCATGGCGGCCGCCCGGGCGAAGTCCATCCCCTCCGGGAGGGGGTAGCAGTACTGCTCCGAGGCGATCGCCTGCTCCGCGTACCCGCCGCGCTGGAGCTGCGCCATCACCCGGTCCCCCGGCTTGCAGGTCGTCACCCCCTCGCCCGCCTCGGCCACGACGCCGGCGACTTCCACGCCGGGGACGAAGGGCAGGGCGGGGAGGTTCTGGTACTGGCCGGCGATAACGAGGAGGTCGATGAAGTTGACCCCGATGGCGTGGACGTCGATCAAAACTTCATCGGGTCCTGGCTTAGGTGTTGGCGACTCCTCGATGGTCAAATTCTCCGGGGCGCCAAACTCTTTTATTAGGATAGCCTTCATGATTTGGTTCCTCATTTATTCCGTTCGTCCTTAACCTGACATCCTTCCCATAACCACCCCGTTGGGCCGGTCATCTTAGATCGCCGTTGACGGCCATACACGAAGAACAGGCGCTCCCGCGCTGGCTAGTTCACCCTTCTCGACTTGCCCTGCCAGTGCCGGTCCCGGATTTCACGCCGGAGAATTTTCCCCCGCATGTTCTTGGGCAACTCGTCCACGACCTCTACGTATTTGGGCTTCTTGTAGCTGGCGATCCGGTCCCGGGTGAACCGGACGAACTCCGCCGCGTCGGCCCGCTCACCGGGCCGCATGACGATGAGGGCCTTCACCGCCTCCCCCCACCGATCGTCCGGCACGCCGATGACCATCGCCTCGGCGACGCCGGGGTGGAGGCAGAGGACGCGTTCGATCTCGGCGGGATAGATGTTGTATCCGCCCGAGATGATCATGTCCTTCTTGCGGTCCACGATGTAGATAAACCCGTCCTCGTCCTCGGTCGCGAGGTCGCCGGTGTGCACCCATCCCCCGCGCATGGTCCCTGCGGTGGCCTCGGGGTCCTTCCAGTAGCCCGTCATGGCGTAGTCGCCCCGGACGCAGATTTCCCCGACACCTCCTCGGGAGACGGGCCGGTCCTCCTCGTCGAGCAGGGCGAAGGTGACGCCAAGGGCGGGCCTGCCGCACGAGGCCAGGCGCCGCCGTTCCTGGAGAGCGCCATTCGGGATGTGCTCCCAAGGTTGCAGGATGGTGATCGGCTGTCTCGCCTCCGTGAGGCCATAGACCTGCCGGAAGATGGGCCCGAAAGCCTCGATCGCGCGCCTCAAGTTTTCCTCGGAAATCGGAGCCGCTCCGTAGTTAATGGTGCGGAGGCTCGAAAGGCCGGCGCGCTCCAGGCGCCCGCATTCGAGGAGCATGAGAATCATGGTCGAGACCAGATAGGTGGTGGTCCCCCGCTCGCGCTCGACCGTATCGAGAAACAGTTCCGGGTCGAAGCGGTTAAGGATGATGTTGCGGGCGCCGCGCAGGAAGGTAATCTCGGTGAAGTTATAGGAGGCGTGGGTCATGGGTCCGGCGTGGACCATGGCGTCCTCGACCCCGTAGCGGTTGTCCATGTTCATGAAAAAGTTCGCCATCCAGGCGCGGTGGGTGCGGTGGGTGTTCATCGCCGCCTTCGGCCGGCCCGTGGTGCCCGAGGTGTAGTGGAGGTGGAAGAGGCCGTCTAGGGTCACCTCAATCCCCGGGTCCGCGTCCGATGCCCTCTCGATCCAGCGCTCGTAGGGCTCGACGCCCTCCTCCTCCCATCCCACGCCGACGATGCAGCGCAGGCGGCCGCACGCGTCACGGAGGGCGGGGACCTGCCCGCGGTGGTCCTCGTCCACGAAGAGGAATTCGGCCTCGGAGTCCTCGAGCATGTGGACGTGCTCGTCCGCCGAGTTCCTCGCGTGGAGGTTGATCGAAGCGCCCCCCGCCTTGTCGGCGCCGAAGCCGATCTCGATGATCTCGGCGCGGTTGTTCATCAGCTTGGCGACGCGGCTTTCGGCCGAGAGGCCGTGGGCGAGGAGGGCGTTGGCAATCCGGTTGCTGCGCCGCTGTATGTCGAGGAAGCTGAACCGCCGCGATCCGTCCACGACGGCGCAACGCCCCCCGAAACGCCTTCCCGCCCAGTTAATGCCCCGGCCAGGATGGAACGTCTCCGGGAGAGGGATTCCGCCGCTCATTAGCGGGCATTCCAGGAGGCCTTGCGCTTCTCGGTAAAAGCGGCGAGCCCCTCTCTGCTGTCGTCCGAGGTTTGAAGGCGGTAGCTGACGAGCTTGGCCATGTTGATGCCTTCGCGCACGTCCGGTGTCCGAAGACCTTTGAGGAGCGCCTCCTTCGTGTGCCGCACGGCGAGGGGGGCGTTCTGGTTGATGAGGTGGGCCATCTCTCTCGCCTCGTCCATGAGCCGGTCCTTGGGTACCACCTTGTTCACCATGCCCCACCGGGCGGCCTCCTCAGCGGTGATGTTCCGTGCCGTCAGCATGAACTCCATGGCGATTCCCGGCGGGATCAGCTTGGGCAGGCGTTGGTGCCCACCCAGGCTCATCACTCCGTACTTGGGCTGGGGGTAGGCGAACACGGCGTCCTCCGAGGCGATCCGGATGTCGCAGCCAAGGGACAGCGAGCAGCCCCCCCCGAAGGCGTAGCCATTCACGGCAGCTATGATGGGCTTGTAGATTTCCACCTCCCCGTACCAAAGTGTGGGGGAGTCGTGGTCCTTGTACTGGGTCTCCCCGCCCTCGACCAGGACCTTCATGTCGTGGCCGGAGCAAAACGCCCGACCCGATCCGGTGATGATAGCCGTCCAGGCATCGGGATCTTTTGCAAACCGCTGCCATGTCTCGTAAAGCTCGCCGACCATCTCCTCGTTGTAGGCGTTCAGCTTGTCCGGACGGTTCAGGGTGATTGTGGCGATTTTGTCGTTGACTTCATAGAGGACGAGGCTCATCGAATGGTTCCCCCAATAGCGAGAAAGTTCAGCCATGTGGCAATGACGAAAATATTCTTAAGAGACAAGGAAACGACAATTGAGCCCACGCATGGAGCCGTGTGCGATCCCCTGCAAGGCTGGTGACTTTGCCGCCTTTCCTCCAAGCCACATTATCTTGTCCGCGGGATCAAGTGCCGGTCTTAGATGCCAGCCACCAGGATCTCATCCCTCGGGAAATGGTCTATTATCTCGGTGCCCGTCTCGGTCACCACGAGCATGTTCTCTAGGCGCACGCCCCCGACGCGGTGTTCTCCCTCTAGGCTTTCGACGGCGATGACCATTCCCGGTTGAATCTCCTGGGGATGGTCGAAGGACCACATTCGGTTGATGATGGGCGGATCGTAGAGCTCGGACAAGCCGATCCCATGGCCGTATTCCACCGTGAACACCTCCGCCTCGTCCTTGTAGCCCCAAGAGCTTGCCGGCGGGAAGTGTTTCGCGGCGTCGGCGGTGGTGGCGCCGGGTTTGATGGCATCGATGACACCGTCAAGGCGATCCCGCAGTTTGTTATACCAGCCGCGCTCCTTGTCGGTAGGCTGGCGGCCCGCGAGAAAGGTCCGGTAGATACAGGCGCAGTAACCCATAAACTGGGTCCTGCATAAATGGACGTACAGGAGGTCGCCGGGTTCGATTATCCGGCCCGTGTCGTAGAAGGCGCGCTCGAAGGAAACGGGCCCCGACCTTGTGGCGACCCAGGGGGCATCGGACCCGACATCGTAGAGGGCATTCCTGGCGAGGCGGGTGACGTCTATGTCGGTGATCCCGGGGCGCAACCCTTCCCAGACCCGTTGATATGCCGCGCTGCACATGGAGGCCACTATCTTAAAGCAAGTGATCTCGTCCTGGGTTTTGATGGTCCGCATCTCCAACATCATCGGCCAGCCCGGGACGAGATTCAGACCCTCCTTTTTCAGCGCCTCCTTGCCCAGATCGTCGATGGCGATGACAGCCAGCTTCTCCTTTTCCAGTCCCCTTTCTTTCAGTTCCTGATAGATCTCCGTGGCGAACAACTTGGTTTCTTGACTGGTGGCTCCGGGACCCGCGATGCCCGAGAACCATGCGCGGGCGATGCGCCAGTTTTTGATCCAGGGCGCATCCTCGGGCATCTGTTGATACCAGCCGGCGTGGGCGAACATCACGGGATCGTGCTCGGCGAAGAAGAGAAGATAGGTGGTCTGGTGTAAAGGAGCGACCCGCAGCCCCGTCAAGTATCGAATGGAAGGGAGTTCGCTGGCCAGGATCGCGGAAATCCCGTGTTTCTTCATGATCCGGCGGGCGCGCTCCGCCCGCTCCTCCCGCAAGCGGGGGATGTTTACGCGCTCCTGCCAGTCAGCCATTAAAGGACCGAAACTCAATTTAGATGCCATCTTTACCATCGTTCAGACCTCCCCTCTCGGCAATGCCAATTCGGTAAATAGACCGTGAGACAATTTGACCTTTCTCGACATTTGTAATATTGATATAACAATACAATTTTATTGGGGATTTAGCAACCCCTTTGATCATCCGCCGGACTCAGGGAGCTGTTTTTTGATGGACGGGCGCGTTACTCCACTTACCAGCCGTAATGTCCCATATTATAAACAGATATATACTTTGTTTCTCCGCTGGATCGATGAAGGCCAGCTTCCTGCCGGCACTCAACTCCCCAACGAGCATGCCCTTGCAAAGCGCTTTGGGGTAAGCCGGGTGCCTGTCCGTCAGGCGCTGAGCATCCTCGCCGAGAAGAACCTCATCGAGCGCACCCCCGGGCGGGGAACCTTTGTTGCCGAACCCCTCCCTTCAAATAAATCTCCAAAGCTTACCGGCTTCATCGAGGACTACATGACACGCGGGCTCAGGGGAAAACTGACGGTTCTTTCGTCTACCGATGTCCGCGCCCCTAATTCGGTGGCGGCCTATTTCGGACTGAAAGAAAATATGGAACTCTTCCAGATTCAGCGGCTCCGCGATATTGGTGGGGTGCCCTTCTCTTATGTTGTGAACTATTTGCCGGAGGCGGTATCGAAGCGGATCGATCAGTCGGACCTTCATCGCCTTCCCATGATCACCATTTTGCAAGAACGTCTCGGAATCGCTCTCGGAAATATCCGGCAAGAGATTCAGGCGCGCATCGCCGACAGCGAGATTTCCGCTCATCTGGGAGTTGAGGCCGGCTCAGCGGTGATGTACGTGGAGACCTTCCTTGAGGACGCCTCTGGAGCGCCCCTCGAATACTCTCAGACGTTCTACAACGGGGAGGGCTATAAATACTCCGTGATGCTTCTATCTAGCTGCCATGGAGGCGGCCCCTCCCAGCCGCAGGCGGTGGTGGAAGCGTTTTAAGTTTTTTGCGGAGCACAAGGCATTCGTTTCCAGTGATTCATGAACGCATTTCGCAATCTTCAGGATTTTTTCGTGGAATTATCTTATTTCAACCTCACAGCCATCGCGTTGGGCGCGTTCGGCGTCGGTTTCTTCAAGTCCACGCTCAGCCTGGGCATCGGACTGGTCCTGGTGCCGCTGTTGATTGTCGTCTGGCCCACCCGCTTCGTCATGGGGCTCATCGCCGTCAATTTGTTCTTGTCCGATTATGCGATCATCCGTATGTTCTGGAAGAAGTGGGAATGGGAACTCGCCAAAATCGTCATCCCAGGCTACTACATCGGTATCGGTATTGGGACTTTTTTCCTTATCCAGCTTCCCGACTATTGGGTTCGAAAATCGATCGGGGCCGGCTGCCTGGTTTTCGTCCTCTATCAGGCCTGGAACGAGATTCGCGGCGAATCTCCGGCCCCCGACATCAGCAAAGGCACCGGGCTCGGAATCGGCGTCGTGGGCGGCACGGTCAGCGCTCTCACACACTCGGGCGGAATTGTCCTGAGCCTCTACCTCTTGAGCCAAGGGGTACAGAAGGTTCAGCTCGTCGCCACCTTTCTCCTCACCTTGCTCTTTGTGAATCCGGTGAAGCTCATCTTCTACTTCATCGGTGGGCTAGTGAATTGGACGATTTTTTTAGCGGCTCTCGCGATGATTCCCATCGCTTTCGCAGGCGGCTGGCTCGGCAAAAAACTGCTCGACCATATCTCGCAAAAAGCGTTTAACATGATCCTCCTCGCCCTGGCCGCCTTCACGGCCGCCCGGCTTTTGTGGGAGTAGCGGCGTTGTTGCAGAATTCCAAAATAATTGCTGGACCGGTACGATAGGTCCATGACAAAAAACGACTATGTGTTCCGGTATCGTGTCCGAAATTGGCACGATTACAACCGAGCTCTCGTATCGAGAGGTCGACTAACGTTCTGGTTCGATGAAGCCGCCATCGCGGGGTGGAGAAATACGGAGCTGCGCAGCGGAGCAGGCACACCCAGGATATACTCGGACACCGCGATTCAGTGTGCTCTAGTACTAAAGTCCGTATTCCATCTCAGCCTCCGGGCGACGCAGGGCTTCCTCGGCTCCGTGGTCGAGCTAATGAAGCTCGACCTCCCGGTTCCCGACTACAGTACTGTGAGCCGACGGCAAGGCTCACTCGCCGTATC
>PVBE012028760.1_pt1 | contig 10375 bp, 10 predicted proteins | sample 1631181 | NCBI WGS metagenome assembly PVBE01 (sample SAMN08397723, study PRJNA350692) | Marine metagenome, whole genome shotgun sequencing project. | isolation source: water | place: Pacific Ocean | collected 2012-04 | reverse complement strand
TGGCGACAGCTCTACAACCGGGTAAGGCCCCATAGTGCCTTGGGCTACCGGCCGCCGGCGCCGGAGGCCATCGAACCACTGCCTCTGGGCAACCCTGAAATTTCGGACATCGAGGAGAAGAGACTAACTCAAAAAGTGGTACAACTTTAGGGGACAGGGCAAAACCCCAAAATAGAACACCCCCGAATTTTTACTCCCATAGTTCGCCCCTTCACCGGCCCCACAACCTCAAGGCGTTGATAGAATTGCCAGGGTTGCAATCCTCACCGGGGGGTGGGGGAGGAGGAGGGAGGCAACCCGCAACCCGAGCGCGGCGGACGCTGGTATAATGCCCGGATTGATTGGAGGAGAGACCTTGGCCGACGAAATGGACCGGAAGGATTTTCTCAAGAAGGGCTGGATGGGCCTGCTCGCGCCCTTTTTCCAGGAAGTGGACAAGGAGAACGACTGGCTGCCCCCCGGGGACGCGTTGGCGCCGGGCCGCCTCATGCGGCCGCCGGGGGCGATCCCGGAGCCGGACTTCCTCTCCACCTGCCACCAGTGCGGGACGTGCATCGAGGCTTGCCCGGCCGACGCCATCCGGTTTGCCAAGGACGGCGAGGACCTTCCGGTCAAGACCCCCGTTATTGTCGCGGCGGAGTCACCCTGCGTGGTCTGCGAATCGCTAGCCTGTATGAGCAAGTGCCCCTCGGGCGCCCTGCTGTCCGTTCCCCGGGAGTCCATCGAGATGGGCCTTGCGCAGGTGGACATCGGGACCTGCCTCGCCTGGAACGGCGACGACGAGGAATGCCGGGTGTGCTTCGACATGTGCCCGTTCAAGGGGACCGCCATCACATTCCACGAAAGCGCCGCGGGCGGATTGAATGGGCCGGTGGTTCACGATGAGGCCTGTACGGGGTGCGGGGTGTGCGAGTATTACTGCCCGGAAGGAAGGATCGCCATCACCGTCGAGCCCAGCCCGAGGGCGGTCTGAGTCCCCCCCCCGCACGTTTCTCGCGAGCCCCAAGACCCGACTTGGCGGGCGCCCTTCGAGGGGTCGAATGCAAAAGGCCGGGCAAGGGGTCATCCGACCCGTGGGGTCAACCGACCCAAACGCCCGGCCCACCCGTCGGTGAAAAGCTGGTTTTATTGAGAAGTGCGGCGGGCGTTTGGGTCGGACGACCCCTTGCCCGCCTTCCGAGTCTTCGCGACCGCCCTGCCCGTAGTTTGGTTTTTAGAATCCGGCCGGGGTCTGGCCGATCAAGCCGACTCGGACGACGCGGACAGGCCTTTGAGCGTCAATTCGAGATCCTCGACCAGGTGCCTCATCTCGTCCTTGACCGTGGCGGGGAGCCTCTTCAGCCGTTCGCGGGCGTCGGCCAGCACCTCGGCCGCGCGTCGCAGGCCTTCCTGCCGCTCCCGGTTGTAGGCCTCCTTCACCCGCTGAACGGCCGTGCGGATGAAGCCGTGGAATTCGTCCGCGGCCAGCTTGTCGTGGGTCAGCTCGTAAAAATGCAGGCCGACGATTCCGTGCCGGACGGCTTCGGTGAACCGGGCGGGAAACTTCAAGACCATCCGGAAAAGGAAGCGGCCGTAAGCCCAGCCGTACCTGGACGTAGGAATCATCAAGATCGACTTGATGAAGGCCCAGATTCGTTTCAGGGAAAGCGGCGCCGAGGCGAAGGAGACGCCTTCCAGGTTGCGGAAGAGTGTCTCGACCCGGTGGAAATAGTTCTTCGGCTTCCCGTAGACCTCGAGCAGGACGTTTTTGTAGGCGTCGACCAGGATCTTGGAGTCCTGGACGGTCTTGTAGTTGAAGCCGAATTTGAAGGTGTTGTCGCCCACCCCCGGGGCGTTGGCCTCGATGAGGCGTTTCTCGGTCTTGAACCGGTCGTACAGGGGGCTGCCCGGAACGGCCGTCAACAGACCCGTCATGGCGACGGGGACGCCCGAGTCCTGGATGAACCGGATGAGGTGCCGGTCGATGTCGAGCGGGTCGTTGTCGAAGCCGATGATGAACCCCGCCATCACCTCCATCCCGGCCCGATGAATCGCCCGGACGGACTCCATGAGGTCGAATTTCACGTTCTGGAGTTTGCCGGTCTCTCGCAGGCTCTCTTCGATGGGGGTCTCGATGCCCAGGAAGACGCTGTCGAAGCCGGCGGTCTTCATGGCGGAGAGCAGACCCGCGTCGCCGGCCAGGTTGATGCTGGCCTGGGTGTAGAACTGGAAGGGGTTTCCGCGCTTTTCCTGCCACTCGATCACGTGCGGCAGGAGCAGCTTGGCGGATTTCTTGTTGCCGATGAAGTTGTCGTCCACCCAGAACACGCTGCCCCGCCATCCCTGGTCATAGAGCAGGTCGAGCTCCTTGAGCGTCCGCTCGGCCGATTTGTACCGGGTGGTCTTGCCGAACAGCGCCGGGATGTCGCAGAACTCGCATTTGAAAGGGCAACCGCGCGAGATCTGAATCGCCATCGAGACATAGTCCTTCATGTTCAGGATATCGTAGCGGGGAGCGGGGGACGCGCTGATGCCCGGCGATTCGTCACGGAGGTCCAGGACGATCCGCTCCCGGGACGTGATCAGCCGCTCGAGAGACTCCACGAACCGGGGGCTTTCGGCCTCGCCGAGCACAAGGTGCGCGCCGGCGGGCATCTCCTCCGGGGAGGAAGTGGCGTCCGGCCCCCCCACGACCGTGGGGACGCCGGCCCGCCCGCATCGCTCGGCGATCCATTCCACCGAAGGGCGCTGGACCATCATCCCGCCGGTCAGGACCAGGTCGGCCCAATCGAGGTCCCTCTTCCGCAGGTTTCTGGTATTGAGATCGACGAGGCGGACGTCGTGCTCCTCCGGCAGCAATCCGGCGACGGTCAACAGGCCCAGGGGGGGATGCGTCGCCTTGATGCCCAGGAACTTCAACGCCCGCTGATAGCCCCAAAAGGTCTCGGGGAACTCGGGGTAGATCAAAAGAATTCGAGACATGCGATCTCCTGTTCGGGGAGATGGACGGAGCGTGTGCGCCCCGGCTCCATCTCCGCCCCAACTCCCCCCGCCCCCGAAAATCGCGGCGGGGGAGGATGCTCATTGGCCCGCGTAATGGAAATCGGTTATTTCGAGGCCATCCCCCTCACATCGATTGTATGTGTCCTTGGGGGAATGCGCAACCGTGAAATGCGAACCGATGGGCCCGGACCCCGGCGGCCCGATCCCGAATGCCGCGGCGAGGCGGAGACCCGCGTGACTTTCCGTCCCGGCGCGCGGGCGATCCGAATCAGGATTTCAGGCAACCCCCGATCTCTTTCAGCGCCTGGTCGATGTCTTCGTCGCCGACGTCCAGGTGCGTCAGGGCGCGGAACCGGGTTTCGCCGAGAACGCTCACGAGGACGCCCCTTTCCTTGAGCGTCGCCCCCAGGTCCCGGGCCGTTCGGCCCGTCCCCGCGATGTCGAAGACGACGATGTTCGTCGGCGTGATCCCGAAGGGGAGCGTCACGCCGGGGATCGCCGCCAGACCCTCCGCCAGCCGCGCGGCCCGGGCATGATCCTCAGGCAGCCGATCGACGTTGTGCTTCAGGGCATAGCGTCCCGCCGCCGCCATGATCCCCGCCTGGCGCATGCCACCGCCGAAGACCTGGCGGTAGCGTCTCGCTTCTTCGATCAGGTCTTTCGGCCCCGCCACCAGCGAGCCGAAGGGCGCGCCGAGGCCCTTGGACAGGCAGAAGGAAAGGGTGCTTGCGTGCCGGGCAATCTCCGCGACGGGCGCGTCGGAGGCCGCGCCGGCGTTGAAGACGCGGGCGCCGTCCAGGTGAAGGGGAACGCCGCTATCCCGGGCGACGTCCCGGATGGCCCGGAGGGAATCCATCGGGTAGACGGCCCCGCCGCCGCGGTTGTGCGTGTTCTCGACGCAGATGAGACCCGTGCGCGCGCGGGGGAGGGTGGGCGGCTGGATGGCGGCCTCGACCTGTTCCGCCGAGAGGAGCCCCCCCTCGGTTTGGACGGGCCTGCACTGGACGCCGGAGAGGGCCGCGGCGCCGCCCGCCTCGAAATTGTAGATGTGAGACGTTGCGTCGGCGACCAGCTCGTCGCCCGGCCGGGTGTGGATCCGGACGGCGATCTGGTTCGCCATCGTCCCGGAGGTGACGAACAGGGCGGCCTCTTTGCCGGTGATCTCGGCCGCTTCGGCCTCGAGGGCGTTGACCGTGGGGTCCTCGCGGTAGGAGTCGTCGCCGACTTCGGCCTCGGCCATCGCGCGCCGCATCCCGGGGGACGGGCGGGTCAGCGTGTCGCTTCGGATGTCGATGGGTTTCTGCACGCTCACGGGGTCAGTCCTTGAAAAGGGGGAAGAAGTGTTTGGCGATGAGGTCGATCTGGTCCGGTTCGGTGGACGTGGGGTGGATGATGAGGTGCTGAAGGCCCACCCCCTTCAAGTCCGCGATCGTCGCGCACATGTCGTCGATCGTCCCGGTCAGGTAGCAGGCCTGAAGGTGGTTCCAGTCCCGGTGGGTTCCCATCGCGAATTCAAAGTGGGGCCGCTGGATCTCCAGGCACTTGCCGCGATCCTTGGACTCGACGATGTGGGTGAACTGGACGTGGGCCAGTTGGAGGGTCTTGGGGTCCCGTCCGACGGAGGCCACATGCGCCTGGGCCGCCGCCAGGTCCCGCTTGACCCAATCCTTGTAGCCGGTGTTCCGGACGACGAAGACGTCCGCCTTGGCGATGCGCCGCAGGACGCTCTTGGCGATGGTTGTCTTGTCGGGCGAGAGGTCGGTGCGGACCCGGGAGCCTCCCGCCACCCACACCTCCGGCATCTTCGGGGGGAGGGGGTCGATCCGGACGTCTTTGAACCGGTAATGCTTCCCCTCGAAAGAGGCGCTCTCGTGCGTCAGGAGGATCCGGACGGCGTCGAGGATCTCATCCGTCCGGGCGCCCCGCTCGGAGATGTGCGTTCCCGTCACCTCGAACTCGCGCTCGTACCAGCCGGGGCCGATGCCGAAGACGTACCGCCCGCCCGAGAGGAAGTCCAGCGTGGCGATCTCTTTGGCGAGCAGGACGGGGTTGCGCAGGGGGAGCACCAGGATGGAGGTCCCGATCCGGACGCGCTTGGTCACCGCCGCCACGTGGGAAAGGACGGACATGGGCTCCAGCCAGGAGATGCCGTACAGACCGGGTGCGTAGAGGAGGTGGTCGATGACCCAGACCCCGTCGAACCCCAGATCCTCGGCCTTCCGGGCGTACTCGCGGATTCCTTCCGCCTCCGAGTAGTCCATCTTGTGGCGGGAAAAGGATGGAATCCATGCACCGAATTTCATGTTGCTGTTCCTTGGCGGGCTGATGTGGTTCTCTCAGCAAGGTTGTGGGAAAGACCGAATTTGGAAATTCGTTTCACGCCGGAGTATGACCCAGCCACTGAATGGATGTCCAATGATCCCGGGCCGGGCAAGGGGTCAACCGACCCGAACGCCCGGCCTGCCGCCTTGAGGAAAGATATGTGCGCCGGTTAATCGGTAGGGTGGGCATCCTGGCCGCCATCCACGGAGGAAGACGAATCTCGATCCGCGAACATCGACAGACGGTAGCGGTTCCGTTCCTTGAGCCACAGGAGGAGCTTTTCGTCGCGCTCCCGCAGAAGGTCCTGGCGCGAATGCCCCGCGTAATCGTAAAACCCCTTGCCCGACTTGAGGCCGAGGTCTCCGCCGTCCACCATGTCCGACACCACCGGCGGCACTTCTTTCGCGGCTGAGATCTCCGGGAATATGCTCTCCCAGACGAGCCGGAAGGTGTCCAGCCCGCCGAAGTCCGGCACCTGCATCGGGTCCAGGATGGGAAAGCGAAGGGAGATGCCCTCGCGCATGACCGCGTCGATCCCTTCGGCGTTCGTGACGCCGTCCTGGATGAGCGAGACGCACTCCCGGTAGAGCGCCGAGGCCAGCCGCACGCCGATGAAGCCGGGGATGCACTTCCGGATCAATACCGGGGTGCCGCCGAGGGCCTTCAGGATGGCCATCATCGCGTCCGCCGTCTCTTTCCCCGTTTCGGGGCCGAGGACGACCTCGACCAGGGGGACGAGGTAGGGCGGGTTCCAGAAGTGGGCGATGATGAGGCGGCGGGGGCCGGGAAAGTCGGGCGCGAGCTCGAAGATGTTCAGCCCCGAGGTGGTGCTGGCCACGAGGGCCTTCTCCGGGGCGGATTTCCCGATCTCCCGGTAGATCTCCCGCTTCGCGTCGGGGGATTCGGGGATGGCCTCGAAGACTAGGTCCGCCCGCGCGAGGCCTTCGGAGAGGTCCGTCGTCGCGGAGATCCGGCCGAGGACGGCCGCCACGCCGTCGCCGGGTCCCGCGCCGTGTTGCGCCAAGAGCGAGAGGTTATTTTCAATCTGCGTCCGAGCCCGGTCGAGGGATTCCCGCTTCCGGGCGATCAGGACCGCCTCCCACCCGTGGTGGGCGAAAAGCTGGGCGATGCCGTGCCCCATCGTTCCGGCGCCCACGACGGCGAGCCGCTGGCTCAATCGCTGACCTCCTGACCCACTGTTTGGTTAAAAGCCGGTGAGCGACAGACGCCCCGCCTGAATCGGCGAACGTCTTGGCGAATCCCGCGTCCCCTTTGCCTATGGTATTCGGAGATTTGCGCGGGCGCAAGAATCGGGGGAGTTCCCGAACAATTCCTCTCAGCCTCGTGCGAAGACGATCGTCAGCGGAGGAATAAGGAATGCTTCAATCCACCCCGCCCGGGTGACGCACTCCCAGAGAAGGACGATTCAGGATGATTGAATAGGAATGAAGGAACAACCTGGTGGGGACGCGTCCCACTACTCCTTGACCAAGTGACCGGGAATCTGCTGCTCGGGCGGGGTGAGGACCTTCACGCCCGTCGTTTTCTCGATGTGCCGGACAAACTCGAACTTCATCTCGACCCCGCTCAATTCCAGATAGGGCACCTTCTTCGCCCCGATTTCCGTCTTCGCGACGATGAAGTCGCACGCAAGCCCTTTCAAGGCTTCAACCAGGAATTTTTCGAACTCCTCCAGCGTCCGGACGGTCACCGCCTTCTCCACGCCCGCCCCCCGGGCCATCGCCGCGAAATCCGTATTGCCGGAGCTCGCGGAGGGCTGTGCTCCAGTGCTCTCGTAGACCTCGTTGTCGAAGGCGATGATGGTCAGGTTGGGCGGCCGGAGGTTTCCGATGTCGGGGAGGACGCCCAGATTCATCAGAAGGCCGCCGTCGGTGTCCAGGCCGATGACGCTGCATTGGGGGAGGGCCTTCGCGAGACCCAGGGCCACCCCGGCGACGCCGCCGACGGGGGCGTCCAGATTCGCGGGACCGGGGCGTAGCGCGTTCCATTCGTGGGCGGTGCCCCCGCCCGTATGGATGACGAGGGTGTCTCCCACATGGCGCGACAGAACCTCGAGGCATTCATATCGGTTCACCAGATGTCTCCCGAAAGGATGAGGGCCACGGGGAACAGGGATGCCTGAAGGGTCTTCCGCGCCTTCTGAAAGGCCCCCGGGATGTCCTCCGGACGTTCCATTTTGAAGTAGGGGATTCGCAGGGAGTCCAACATCGGCTCCATGGTCACACCGTGGTTGATGGCCCACCAGTTTCCGTCCCCCATGACGCCCCGGTGGCTCATCAGGAACATGACGGGTATCCCGAAGGAGATGCCGAGGCGGGCCAGGTATTCGCTGGCGACCCGGAGGCCGGAGTTCTCCATCATCATCAGCGGGCGCTTGTCCCCGAGCCACGCCCCGCCGCAGATGCAGGTCGCCACCGCTTCATTGCCCGCGGTGTGCAGCTCGATGTCGGGGTCCTCCCGGATCAGGAAATAGAGATCGCGCAGGCGGGAGTCGGGGACGCAGACGACGAAGTCAATTCCGGCGGCCCAGCCCCTTCATTTTTGAATTCGGGTGCAATGGGCGGATTATAAGAAATTCGTGATTTCCTGTCAATTGTGATCGGTATTCGCGGCCTCTTGAGATGAATCTGACCCGCTTGGGGGGGGGAGGGGGAGGGGGGGAGATGGGAAGTCGGCTGTGGTTCAGGATTTCGGTTCGGCGCCCATATGCCGGCGGAACCAGTCCACGATGAGACCGGTGCACTCCTCCACGTCCTCATCTTCGGAAAACCGGTGGTCGGCGCCGCCGATGACGTGGATGGATTTCTTGCCCTCCGCTGCGTGGAAGAGGTCCATGGCCTCTTTCACGGGGATGAGCTCGTCCGCCTCCCCGTGGATGAGGAGGATGGCCGCCCGGGTTTTCGAGACGGCCCCCAGGACGTCCTGCCGCTTCGAGTCCTCGATCAGGCCGAGGCCGATGTTTCCCAGGGGGGTGTCGATGAACCCCCGCTCCCGGTGGAGCGCAGCGGTTTCCGGGCTGAAATCGCCCGGCCGGGCGAGGGAGGCCATGAGGACCATCGCGGACACGTCGGGGTCCCGGGCGGCGTACAGGGCCGCGACGGCGCTTCCCATGCTGGAGCCGATCAGGCCGAGCGGCCCGTTCGTATGGGTCCGCATGAATGAGACGGCGGACGCCAGGTCTTCCACCTCTCCGGTGATGGTCATGTCCTCCAGATTTCCCTCGGACTCCCCCACGAAGGAAAAGTCGAACCGCAGGACGAGGAAACCCTCGGCGGCGAGCCGCCGGGCGAACCCCTCGTGCTTTCGGCTGTCCTTGTTGGAGAGCATCCCGTGGCAGACGAGGATGCCGGGCGGGTCCGGCGAATCCATCGCCGGGGACGAGTCCAGCCACGCGGCGATCCGCTGACCTCTTGCGTTTGGAAAGAGAGCCCGTTTTGTTTGTGACATCGGATTCGACCTCGAAACCGCGAGATTTGCATCTTATCACGGCATTCGCGATGGAATGCGGCTGTCCGCCCCTTCTCCGGCTGCGCTGACCCGTCGCTTTGGACGCACGCCACCGCCTACCCAGCGCCAAAAGGTGGACAGAGGGGGGTCGGCTCCTTGGGGATTCGAGTCCGTGGGGGACCCGACCCCCCGCGGGCGAAAGCCCACGACCCCCTCGAGACAGCGCGTCCGCCAGTTCCACCACGTCGGCGCGTCATCGCGGATTCGGCGTCAACGAATCTATGATTCCTGTTCCCGGCCACCGTTGGCGGGATGAGCTTCGCACGCGATGCCGATCTTTCTGAGAAGCGGTTCGGGGTCGACGGAGTGGGTCTGGATCCCGACTACATCAATGGGGTCGGCCCCCAGAGCCAGGGCGACCAGTTGCTGGACGTGAAGATGGATCATTTTGTAGTTGGTCTTGATGGCCTGATTCAGCAGGGGCTGGTACCGATCGAACTGGACGTGGCAGTTGGGGCACATGTGCAAGAGGACATCGACGGAGTGGTTGTGAAGTTCGCGCAGCTTCGTGTTCGTGATGGCCAGCGAGACTTCCTTGTTCGTGAACCGCTGGCGGAAACCCGCCCCACAGGTGAGGAGCTTTTCCTGGAATCGTCGGATGGACCGCGCACCCAGTTCCTCCAGGATCTCATCTGGAAATGTGGGGAAATAGGGATTCGTAAGCGTGTCTTCGTAAAAGACCTTGTAGTAGTGACAAGCCGGGTGGGCAGCCACCACAAGACCCGAAAGGTCGAGGACAGCGGCCTCCCGAATCTCTTTGCGAAGCTTCCAGAGAATCTCGACGATATTGTAGTGGTGCTCTCGAACGCCCAGCTCGTTTTGATACTTCATTCCGATCCCCGCCAGGACGTCGTTCACCTTCTCGAGGATATCCTGTCTTTCGTGGAGAATCTAGCAGGCTTTTTTGTTGACGGCATAGCAGGTTGAGCAGAAGGTCGCGATGTTCGGGTGGCCGGACTTGGGGGCCAGGCAGAAGTTTCGCGCCCCCAGTCCAACAACCGTCTCTTCCGGAAAAAGATCACAGTAATAACCCATCCCGGTGCAGCAACATTGCATGGGGTCGTTGAAGTACTTCACGCCCAACCTATCAAAAATATAATAGGTGGAACTCTCCACGCCCGGATATTCCGCGGCGATCTGACAGCTCTTGACGATATAGATGCCCTCGGTCGGTATGGATTTCTCTTGTCTCACGACGTCCTCCGCGAATGTTTCTTGTCATGAGCATCGCGAATGATGGCGAGCCGCGAGAGGAAGCCGGTGGCCCGCATGACATGTTGGACTTCCCGGATGGCCGCTTCGGGCGGAATGGCCGGAAGCAACCCGAGTCGCTGCCGGATGTTGTCCATCTCGGCCCGCATTCTTCGCCACTTCTCCCCCCAATCCCGGTCGGTCTCCAGAAAGTGGACTTATCCCGGTTTCGTGGAGAGTTTAGGGCTTGGGTTTTTAGGCGGATTCTTGTCGTTTCCTTTCGTAGTTCATAGGTGATAGGTAGTCGAGGGAGGAGTGCCGACGATGCGGGTTGTACCAGCCCTCGATGAAC
>PVBE011589699.1_pt1 | contig 10375 bp, 8 predicted proteins | sample 1631181 | NCBI WGS metagenome assembly PVBE01 (sample SAMN08397723, study PRJNA350692) | Marine metagenome, whole genome shotgun sequencing project. | isolation source: water | place: Pacific Ocean | collected 2012-04 | reverse complement strand
GTCTACGCCACGCTGCGGCGATTCGAGGAGCGTGGCTGGATCACCGGCGCGCATCTCAAGGATAGCGGGTTTCCAGAGCGCCAGGTTTTCCACGACACCGCTGCGGGAAAAGAGGCCTACCTGCGGTTGCTGAGCGATTGTGTCTCAAAGGAGCGGGCAATCTTGTTCCCGCTCGTGGCACTGCTGAGCCACGTGGATTCTCTTCCCGAGGATGACAGGCGCGATGCGCTCGAGACCTTGCATCGAGCGCGCCGCGCGCAGATTTTGCGCCTGGAGCGGTTTCCCATGCATGAGGGTTCGGCAGGCGTTGCGATCAAACTTCTCCGCGCCCTATTGAGATTGGAATCGGAGGCGCTTGCCGGGCTACTCGACTAGTCCGGGCCTAGGCGCAAACGCCTAGTGCGCGCGATTGATGCAGAAGTCGACGACCTCCATCATCGCCCGCTTGGGCTCGCCTTCGCCAAAGATACCGAGCGCGTCGCGGGCGATGTCGCCATAGTGGCGCGCCCGCGCGACCGTGTCTTCGAGGGCGCCGCGGCGCCCAAGGATACCGCACGCGGTTTCGAGATCGCTGTCGCTTTGCTCGCCGCGCTCGAGCGTCCGCCGCCAGAACTCGCGCTCGGCATCGCTGCCGCGCCGGTAGGCCAGGAGAATCGGCAGGGTCATCTTGCCCTCGCGGAAGTCATCGCCCACGGTCTTGCCGAAGCTCGCCTGGTGGGCCGAATAGTCGAGCGCATCGTCGACCAGCTGAAAGGCGACGCCGAGGTTGCGGCCGTAACTCTCAAGCGCCTCTTCCTCGGGCCGCGGACGCTCGGCGAGCACCGCGCCGATGCGGCAGGCGGCGGCGAACAGCGCCGCGGTCTTGGCGGTGATGACCTCGAGGTAGGAATCCTCGCTGGTCTCGGGATTGTTGGTGGTGGCGAGCTGCCAGACCTCGCCCTCGGCGATGATCGCCGAGGCACGGCTGAGAATGTCGAGGATCCGGAGCGAGCCGTCCTCGACCATCAGCTGGAAGGCGCGGCTGAACAGGAAGTCGCCGACCAGTACGCTCGCCGCGTTGCCCCACACCGCGTGCGCGGCGGCATTGCCGCGGCGCAGATCGCTCTCGTCGACCACATCGTCGTGCAGCAGCGTCGCGGTGTGGATGAACTCGACGCAAGCGGCGAGTTTGACGTGGCGGTCGCCGGCGTAACCGCAGATCTTGGCCCCGGCGACCGTCAGCATCGGCCGGATGCGCTTGCCGCCCGCGGCGACGATATAGCCGGCGAGCTCGGGGATCAGCGCGACCCGGCTGTCCATGCGCGACACGATGACGCCGTCGACCGCCGCCAGGTCCTCGGCTACCAGCTGCTGCAGCGCCTCGATCGAGGATGACGCACCCGACCGCTCGTTCTCGAGCGGAACGACGAGCCCCACTGCTGATTCCCCCCCTACCTTGACCCGGGTCCGGGCCGGGGCGAGCATAGAAGTGGCGCGGTTCGGGGGTCAACCCTGGCCACCGATCGGGCCGCGCTCGAGGCCGTGGAGGAATGGTAGAGCTCTTTCGCACCAACGACGCCGTGCTCCTTTCGTGGCTGGTCGCGCTGCTGGCCGACTCGAAAGTCAACGCTGTCGTGCTCGATACCCACACGAGCGTGCTCGAGGGTTCGATCGGGGCGCTGCCGCGCCGCCTGATGGTGGCCAATTCCGACGCCGACGAGGCGCGACGGATCCTGCGCGAGGCCGATGTCGCCGGGGCCTAGCACGGCCACGGCCGCCAAGGCCGCGACCGCCATTCTGGGCGGCCGCGTGCGATTGGCGGCGGGGGCGCCGCGACCCGGCGTCGATCCCGCGCTGCTCGCCGCTGCCATACCGGCAGCACCGGGCGAGAGAATTCTCGATGCCGGCGCCGGGGCCGGGGCGGCGGCGCTGTGCCTGGCTGCACGGGTGGAGCGCGCGCGGGTCGAAGGCATCGAGATCCGGCCTGGGCTGGTCGCGGTCGCGGCCGAGAGCGCCGCGCTGAGCGGCCTCGCCGAGCGCGTGCGCGTGTTCGAGGGCGACATCGCGGCGCCGCCGGCCAGCCTGGCCGCGGAGTATGACCACGTGATGGTCAACCCGCCGTACTTCGACGCCGCCCGCCACCAGCCACCGTCCGAGCCCGCCCGCGCCGCCGCCCGACACGCCGCGCTCGGCAGCCTGGCGCGCTGGATCGCCTTTTGCCTGAGCCGGGTGCGCCCGGGCGGTACGCTCACGGTGATCCACCGCGCCGAGCGCCTGGCCGACCTGCTGGCGCACCTTTCCGGAGACGGCGGCGGGATTCGCGTCGTGCCGCTGTGGCCGGGCGGCGCGGCACCGGCGAAGCTGGTGATCGTGCGCGCGGTCAAGGGAAGCGCCGCACCGCTTCGGCTCTGCCGCGGACTGACGTTACATCGGCCCGGCGGCGGCTATACCGAGGCCGCGGAGGCGGTCTTGCGCCACGCCGCCGCGCTCGAGCCGTGAGCGGTTGTAGCACCGCCGTCGGCCACCTATGTTGAGAGGATGGCGGAAAAGAGGAATTCGCCCAGAGAGGGGCTTTTGAGCCGATTGCGCAGCCGCGGGCCGGTCGTCGCGGTGCTGCGGCTGGCCGGGGTGATCAGCGCCGGCTCGCGCCTTCGCGGGGGCCTCAACATTGCCGCCTTGGCCGGCCCGATCGAGCGCGCGTTCCGCACCAAACGGCTTTCGGCGGTGGCGCTGCTGATCAACTCGCCAGGCGGCTCGCCGGTCCAATCGGCGCTCATCTACAAGCGCATCCGGGCGTTGGCCGAGGAGAAAGAGATTCCGGTGCTCACCTTCACCGAGGACGTCGCGGCCTCGGGCGGGTACTGGATCGCCTGTGCCGGCGACGAGATCTTCGCCGACGAGAACTCGATCGTCGGGTCGATCGGCGTCATCTCGGCCAGCTTCGGCTTCACCTCGCTCTTGGACAAGATCGGCGTCGAGCGGCGGGTCCACACCCGAGGCGAGAAGAAGACACTGTTGGATCCCTTCGCTCCCGAGAAGGCCGAGGACGTCGCCCGTCTGACCGCTTTGCAAAAAGAAATCCACGAGAGCTTCATCGCGCTGGTTAAGGAGCGACGCGGCGACAAGCTCAAGGGCGGGGCGAAGAAACTGTTCTCGGGCGAGTTCTGGACCGGCGCCCAGGCCCTGAAGCTCGGTTTGGTGGACGGCATCGGCGACCTGCGGACGATGATGCGCGAGCGCTACGGCAAGCGTGTCCGGTTGCGGCTGATCGAACCCCGCCGCCATTGGTTGCAGCGCCGCCTCACCTTCAGCCTTGACGAGAGCCGCGCCGCGGGCTGGGCCGACGATCTGATCGCCGCGGTCGAGTTGCGCGCGCACTGGGGTCGCTTCGGCCTCTAACGGAGGAGCTCCGCCATGGTGTTGAAGCTGCTGGTGCTGGCCGCGATCATCGGCGCAGTGTTCTTTGGCTACCGGTTCATCGATCGCCGCATCAAGGCCAGCGGTCCCCCCCAGGCGCGGGGCGATACCCGTCGTGTCGACAATTCGCAGCCGATGGCGCGCTGCAGCGTCTGCGAGACCTACGTCCCCGCCGAAGGCGCCACCCGCTGCGAGCGCGCCGAGTGCCCCTACCCCGCCTGATCCGCCGATCCGGCCTTGACCGGGTTTGGGGCGCTCGCTAGGTTCGCATCAGTTCCAGCGCCACTTTCGGAGGCCGGCGGACGATGGCGGCATCGCGCGCCTCCGCACCCTCTTCGTTCCAAGACCTCGTCCTCACCCTCCAACGATTCTGGGCCGACCGCGGCTGCGTAATCCTGCAGCCCTATGACCTCGAGGTGGGGGCCGGCACCTTTCATCCGGCGACCACGCTGCGTGCGCTCGGACCGGAGGAGGAATGGCGCGCCGCCTATGTCCAGCCCTCGCGGCGGCCGGCCGACGGCCGCTATGGCGAGAACCCCAACCGATTGCAGCACTACTATCAGTTCCAGGTCATCCTCAAGCCTTCGCCCGCGAACATGCAGGAGATTTACCTCGAAAGCCTGACCGAGCTCGGCATCGACCGCCAGCTCCACGACGTGCGCTTCATCGAGGACGACTGGGAGAGCCCGACCTTGGGCGCCTCGGGGCTGGGCTGGGAGGTGTGGTGCGACGGCATGGAGATCACGCAATACACCTATATGCAGCAGATCGGCGGGATCGAGTGCGCCCCGGTTCCGGGCGAGATCACCTACGGCCTCGAACGCCTGGCGATGTTCGTCCAGGGCATCGACAATGTGTATGACTTGGACTGGAACGGGGCCGGGGTGCGCTACGGCGACGTTTTCCGCCGCGCCGAGCGCGAGTTCTCGGCCTACAACTTCGAGCACGCCGATGCCGCCCGCCTGTTCCAGCACTTCGCCGACGCCGAGGCCGAGTGCGACGCGCTGATCGCCGTGCGGCTCGCCCTGCCCGCCTACGACCAGTGCATCAAGGCGAGCCATCTGTTCAACCTGCTGGATTCCCGCCGCCTGATCAGCGTCACCGAGCGTGCCGGCTACATCGGCCGGGTTCGCGCGCTGGCCAAGGCCTGTTGCGAGTGCTGGCTCGAGGGCTCGAGGCCGGACGGCGATGGCTGAGCTTCTTCTCGAGCTCCTGAGCGAAGAGATTCCCGCCCGCATGCAGACGGCCGCGGCCGAACGGCTGCGCGAAGAGCTCGTCGAGCTGGCTCACGCGTGTGGGTTCGTAAGAGAGATCGACGTAGGCGACGTCAAGACCTTCGTCACCCCGCGCCGGCTCGTCGGCGTCGTCCGAAAGCTGCCCGCCCAACAGCCCGATTCGCGCGACAGCCGCAAGGGGCCGCGGGTCGGCGCGCCGGCGGCCGCGGTCGAGGCCTTCGCCCGCTCGCTCGACCTCAGCCCCGCCGATCTCGCAGTGGAAGCCTTGGCCAAGGGGGAGTTTCATGTCGCCCATTGGACGCGCAAGGGCCGACCGACGGCGGCGGTGCTAGCGGAGAAGCTCCCCGATCTCGTCTACGGCTTTTCGTGGCCAAAGTCGATGCGTTGGGGCGAGGAGCTAATGCCCTGGGTGCGGCCGCTGCGTCGCGCGCTGTGCCTTTTCAACGGCAAGCCGATCCCGCTCGTCATCACACGAGCCGTGCCGTGTGGCGCGACGACGGTGGGTCATCGCGTCCACGCGCCCGCATCCTTCGCCGTCACCGGCTTCGCCGACTACAAGAAGAAGCTGCGCAAGGCGCGGGTGATCGTCGACTGGGCGGAGCGGCGGGCGCGGATCGAAAAAAGGGCCAACCAACTGGCGGCCAAGGAGGGGCTGGAGATCAAGCCCGATCCCGCGCTCCTCGACGAACTCGCGGGGCTGGTGGAATGGCCCGAGGTACAGATCGGCGCCGTGGACACGGACTTCATGACGCTGCCGACCGAGGTGCTGACGACGGCGATGCGCCACCACCAGAAGTACCTCTCTCTGCAGACGCCGGAGGGCGCCCTCGCCCCGCGCTTCGTCATGGTCGCCGACCTCAAGCCGACGGACCGCGGCCGGCGCGTCGTCGCCGGCAACGAGCGGGTCCTGCGCGCCCGGCTCGCGGACGCCAAGTTCTTTTGGGATCAGGACCGAAAACGTTCTCTGGAGAGTAGGGTTCCCGCGCTGAGCGGAATGGTCTACCACGCCCGGCTCGGGACCGAAAAAGACAAGACGGAACGAGTCCGGCAGTTGGCAAAGCAGATTGCGCGTTACATCCCGGGCGCCGATTTCGCAATGGTTGAGCGAGCCGCAGGCCTTTCGAAGGCTGACCTCACCACGGAGATGGTGAGCGAGTTCCCCGAGTTGCAAGGCGTCATGGGCCGCTACTACGCGTTGAACGACGGCGAAGAGCGTCAGGTGGCTGATGCCCTTGCCGACTACTACCCTCCCCACGGCCCCAATGATCGTTGCCCAACCCAACCTGTTGGCGTAGCGATCTCGCTTGCAAGCAAGATCGATACCCTTGTCGGCTTCTTCACTATCGGAGAGGGACCTACCGGCTCAAAGGACCGTTACGCACTCCGCCGCGCCGCTCTCGGCGTCATCCGACTCATCCTTGAGAATGGATTGCGGCTGAGCCTAGTCGAGCAGTTCCGCTTCTCTCGCGCGCTTTTTCCGCCGATTGAAGGAGCGATCAACCCCAGTCCCGCGATCGCCTCGCTCCTCGACTTCTTCGCCGACCGTCTCAAAGTGCACTTCCGGGATCATGGGCTCCGGCATGACCTGATAAGCGCGGTCTTTGCCCTTCGGGAAGACGATCTGGTGCGGCTCGTGCGCCGCGCTACCGCACTCCGAGGCTTCCTCGAAACAGAGGATGGGGAGAATCTGCTGACCGCCCATCGCCGCCTAAACAACATTGTCCGCATCGAGGAAAAGAAAGATGGACGAATGTATGAGGGCGCTGACATGCGCGATGAGCGTCTCGTGGAACCGGCGGAAAAGAACCTACTTGAGCACCATAAGAGGGTCCGCGAATTGGTGCTGGATGCGAATGACCACGAGAGATTCGAAGATGCGTGCAAAGCCTTTGCCACCCTTCGTGCACCTGTTGACGCTTTTTTTGAGCAAGTGAGAGTCAACGTGGACGACCAGCAGTTGCGTGAGAATCGCCTTCGCCTCCTGGACTTGGTCAGGACGTGGTTCCTGTACGTCGCCGACTTTTCGCAAATCGAGAGCTGAGCGTGGCCAAGCTGGTCTACAGTTTCGGCGAGGGGAGCGCGGAGGGTTCCGCCGAGATGAAGGCGCTGCTGGGCGGCAAGGGCGCGAACCTGGCCGAGATGTGCAACCTCGGGCTGCCGGTACCCCCGGGCTTCACCATCACCACCGAGGTATCCGCGGGCTTCGCCGCCGATGGGGGCTACCCCGCCGGGCTGGAGCCCGCGGTCGGGCAGGCGCTCTCGGGCATCGAGCAGATCGTCGGCGCGCGGCTCGGCGACGCCGCGAACCCGCTGTTGGTGTCGGTCCGCTCGGGCTCACGGGCATCGATGCCCGGCATGATGGACACCGTCCTCAATCTCGGCCTCAACGAGGCCACGGTCGAGGGCCTGGCCGCGGGCGCGGGCGACGCCCGTTTCGCCTATGACAGCTACCGCCGCTTCGTACAGATGTTCGGCGAGGTTGTCTTGGGCGTAGGGCACGAGCACTTCGAAGACATGCTGGGCGCCTACAAGGATTCGCGTGGCCTGGGGGAGGATCGCGAACTAAACGCCGAGGACTGGCGCGCGATCGTCAGCGCCTTCAAGGATCGGGTGTGCGCCGACACCGGCACAGCGTTCCCCGAGGATGCCCGCGAACAGCTATGGGCGGCCATCGGCGCGGTGTTCAGCTCGTGGTCGAACAAGCGTGCCGTCACCTATCGACGTCTCCACGGAATTCCCGATTCGTGGGGTACGGCGGTGACCGTCCAGGCCATGGTGTTCAGCAACATGGGCACCGATTCGGCGAGCGGTGTCGCCTTCACCCGTGATCCCTCGACCGGGGCCGCCGAGTTCTATGGCGAATTCCTGATCGATGCCCAGGGCGAGGACGTCGTGGCCGGCATCCGCACGCCGCAACCGCTGACCAGAAAGGCGCGTGAGGCCAACGGCGCCGCCGGCCCGGCGATGGAGGAGGCGATGCCCGAGGCCTTCGCGGCCTTGCGCGCCATCAACAAGGACCTCGAAGCGCACTACCGCGACATGCAGGACATCGAGTTCACGGTGCAAAAGGGCAAGCTGTGGATACTGCAGACCCGCACCGCCAAGCGCACCGTCGCCGCCGCGCTCGAGGTTGCCGTCGATCTGGTCGGAGAGGGATTGATCACCGAGGCGCAGGCCTTGACGCGGATCGAGCCCGGCGCGCTCGACCGACTGCTGCACCCCACCCTCGACCCGGCGGCCGGGCGAGATGTGCTGGCCCGGGGCTTGCCGGCTTCGCCCGGCGCCGCGTCGGGCGGCGCTACGTTCGATGCCGCCCGGGCCGAAACCCAGGCCGAGGCCGGCGAGGCGGTGATCCTAGTGCGCGCCGAGACCAGCCCCGAGGACATTCACGGAATGCATGCCGCGCGCGGGATCCTCACGGCCCGCGGCGGCATGACCAGCCACGCCGCAGTGGTCGCCCGCGGTATGGGGAGGCCGTGCGTCGCCGGCGCCGGTTCGCTGAAGATCGATGCCGAGGCCCGCGCCTTTGTCGTCGGCGACCGGCGCATCGAAGAGGGTGACGTCATCACCATCGACGGCGCCTCGGGCGAAGTCATGGCCGGTGCCGTGGCGACCGTCGAGCCGGAGCTTTCCGGGGCCTTCGCAACCTATATGGAATGGGCCGATCGGGTTCGCCGCCTGGGCGTGCGCGCCAACGCCGAGACGCCTAGCGATGCGCGCACCGCGCGCGCCTTCGGCGCCGAGGGGATCGGGCTGTGCCGCACCGAGCACATGTTCTTCGAGGGCCAGCGCATCGCCACCGTGCGCGAGATGATCCTGGCCGTCGACGAGGATGGCCGCCGCGCCGCGCTGGCCAAACTTCTGCCCATGCAGCGCGCCGATTTCGCCGCGCTGTTCGATATCATGGCCGGCCTACCGGTCACGGTGCGCCTCTTGGATCCACCGCTGCACGAGTTCCTGCCGCGGACCGAGAACGAGATCGCGTCGCTGGCCCGCGCGAGTGGCCTCGACGCCGCGCGATTGCGCGACCGCGTAAGCGAACTTGCTGAGGCCAATCCGATGCTCGGCCACCGTGGCTGCCGGCTGGGTATTGCCTATCCCGAGATCTACGAGATGCAGGCCCGCGCGATCTTCGAGGCCGCAGCCCAGGTCGGCGAATCGCGCGGCGAGCAGGTGACACCGGAGATCATGGTGCCGCTGGTGGCCGATCGGGCCGAGCTCGATCGGCTGAAGCAACGAATCGACGCGGTGGCGGCGCAAGTGGCCGAAGAGACCGGCACCGCGAACGGCTACCACGTCGGCACCATGATCGAACTGCCGCGCGCCTGCCTGGTGGCCGGTGAAATTGCCGGGACCGCCGAGTTCTTCTCGTTCGGGACCAATGACCTTACCCAAACAACATTCGGCATCAGCCGCGACGATTCGGCCAGGTTCCTCGGCACCTACCTCGAAGAGGGTATCCTTGCCAGCGATCCCTTTGTCAGCATCGACGCCAAAGGCGTCGGCGCGCTGATGGAGACCGCCGTCAAACTCGGGCGTGGCACCCGTGCTGACCTAAAGATTGGTATCTGCGGCGAGCATGGCGGAGATCCCGTGTCGATTCGTTTGTGCCACCGGCTCGGCCTCGATTATGTCTCGTGCTCGCCCTACCGCGTCCCCATCGCCCGCCTGGCCGCCGCCCAAGCCGCACTGGACGCCGAGGTTCCGGCGGAGGACTGAGGCCGCGGCAGAGATTGGCTTCGGCCGCCGTGGTGCGGTACCCTTCGGGGAGCGGAGCGTAGGGGGCGATTCGATGCGGGCATACGTTGGGCTTGGGCTTGTGCTGGCCGTGTTTTCGGGCAGCCTGTTCTGGGCCGTCCAGCGGCTCGCCGTCAACGACGATATGGTCCACGCGAGCTTGACCTCCGGGAGCTGGCTCGCGGTCCAGACCCAGACCGAGCACCTGCGCTTCGCCCACAGCCTCGACCGCTATGGACTCGGCGATGCGGCAGTGAGTCACGAAGCGCTGGTGCAGCGGTTCGATATCCTCTGGAGCCGCTTGCCGTTGATGTTGGCGGGTGATGAGTCCAAGTCTATGAGGACGCTGCCCGGGGTTGTCGAGAGCGTAGAGGGCATGACCGCCCGTCTCGAGGCGATCGAGCCGCGGATCATGGCGCTAGCGCACGGCGACGTGGCGGCTCTGACCGAGATACGGGCGGAGATCGAGCACTTCGAGGGCACGCTGCTCGACCTGACGCGGTTGGTGATGATCGATTACCAGGCCGGGATCCTGCAGAAGGGACTGGTCGAGGCCGCGACCTGGGTTACGGCGTCGTTCGGCGCTGTCCTGCTGAGCGCCACGCTCCTGGTGCTCCTGCTGGTACGCCAGATTCGGCGAAGCGAGCGTCTTAGAGCGTCGCACGATGTGGCGAGGGACGAAGCGATCGAGGCCAACCAGAGGTTGAGTGCAATGGCCGCCGAGCTCGAGGAGCGGGTAACGGAGAAGACCGTGGAGCTGGCCCAGGCCAACACCGGCCTAACGGCGGAGATCCACGAGCGCAAGAAGATGGCGGCCGCCTTGGAGAACAGCGAACAACGCTTCAAGACTTTCGCCGAGATCAGCTCGGACTGGCTGTGGGAGCTCGATCGCGACTTGCGCATCACGTTCTTGTCCGAGAGCTTCGCGGAGTTGGGAACCACTTCCGCGAAGGAGGTGCTGGGCAGGACCGCCGAGGAAGCGCGCATCGAGGGAGACGATCCGGGCC
>PVBE010988617.1_pt1 | contig 10375 bp, 14 predicted proteins | sample 1631181 | NCBI WGS metagenome assembly PVBE01 (sample SAMN08397723, study PRJNA350692) | Marine metagenome, whole genome shotgun sequencing project. | isolation source: water | place: Pacific Ocean | collected 2012-04 | reverse complement strand
GACGCTCGCGTTCCGAGGTGTGCCGATGCGGTGGCGGGAGCGGCTCGAGCTCGAGGGCGTGAGCGATGCTCCGGGGTATCGGCTCGCCCTCGAAGGTCTCTATAACCGCTCGAACCGCCACGTGTTCGACCTGCTGACCAACCTGGTGGTGTTCGGCACGGGGATCTTCTACGTGCTTGCAGTCTCTGGCGTGATCGTCCTCCGCCGGAGAGAGCCAGACAGGCCGCGCCCGTATCGCACCTGGGGGTACCCGCTGGTCCCCTTGATCTTCCTCGGGGTCTACGCGTGGTTCCTGACGGTCACGTTCCTGGAGCAGCCCGTCGAGTCGGCCATCGGGTTGGGCGTCGTCGCGAGCGGCGCACCCGCGTACTACCTGTGGCGCGCGCGACTCTAGCCCTCGGTGGAGACGAACGCGCCGCGCGAGCGCGCGAACCGCAGGCTGATGAACTCCACCCCGACGAGCCACCGCCCCGGCGAACCAGGAGTCTGTGAGCGACAGCTCGCGACCCGACCCACCGCACGGCACACCTCGGAGTCGATCTTCAGGATGCTCTTCGGAGCGACCTGTCGATCGGTGAAGAAACTCAAACCGTTGAGGGAGATCTCCTCGGTCTCGCCAGACTCGCCCTCGTCCTGGGGCCACCGCGAGTAGAAGGTGATGGTGTGTCGCCTGGGGATCCGAGCAACCGCGCGCTGGCCGGACGGGTCCAGCCGCCGCCGGTCCGCGGGACAAAGGGGGCTCCCGCAGTCGGCACACGAAGCGTCGGGCAGGTCGTCCATACCGCACGCGTGGGGCGTCTGACAGAACCAGCAGTAGCTCCGAACCAAGGGCACGTAGGGCCCACGTGGCCTCGTGGAACGATTCGCCGCCCGGGCGGGCCTGCCCCGACTCTGGCTCAGCAGCTGGCGGTCGTACTCCGCGCGCGTGGTCGAGCTCGCGAGGATCGCGTAGGCTTCGTTGACCAGAGCGGCGTTCCAGTGGTCGCCGCCAAGGTCCGGGTGCTGCTTCAGCCGCTGCATGATGGTCCGGTAGCTGGAGCGAATGATCTCCAGCGGCGCATCCGGCTGGACATGCAAGATACGGTAGTAGTTGCGTCGGTTCGTTCGCGTCGCCATGGCGGCCCAGTGATCCGGTCCCGGGGTCACGGTCTACCTTGATCCAATCGGACGCGACCACGAAGATCTTGAGGCCGGCCCTCAGGGCGTCGCCGACTTGAGCCCCATGGCCCGACGCCAGGCAGCCATCTGCCCGAGATGATCCATTTCGTGCGCCGTCATCATGAAGATCAGCTGATCCCCGATCGTCGGGAAGTAGGCTCGCACCCCCTCGCTCGGGTTCGGCTGGTCGAGCGTGGCCTGGTCGACCTTCGGGACGGCCTGGCTGATCCGCTCGTGCAACTGGCGATGCACCTTCAGTAGCTCGTCCTTCGTCGGATTGGCGTCCGAGCCGTCCACCGGCGGCGTGCCGGCCTTGAACTTCTCCTCCCACCCTTCCGGCAGACTCGACTCCGCACCGATGAGCTGGCAGAGATGGTGGCCAGACAGCGCCAGGTGCCCCAGGCTCCAGGCGGGGTGATTGATCACGCCGTGCGGCTGCTGGCACATCTGGTCGGCCGAGAGGTCCTTCGTCAACGCTTCCGCGTACCAGAGGTTGATCCCGTAGGTGTGAAGCACGTTCTTCAGCATGGAGCTCCTCCTCTCCCACCCCGGGGACGCACGGGAATGCCCCTGGTCGCAAGAGCGGGTAAGAGCGCACTAGTATATGCCCCTACGGGCTTCGTCAAACCACGGCCCCGCGGAACACTCAGGGTTTAGGTATGCGGTAGTCGACTTCTGGCCGAGGTGTGGCTCACCGAGGAGCCGAGTCCGTGGGTCAGAGCATCAGCTCCAGAATCTCGACGTCGAGCAGACGCCCGAATTTCTCGCCGACCCGGTGCATGACACCGACAGAGACGAAGCCGGCACCGACCAGCATCCGCCGGCTGGCCTCGTTCGAGGCCTCGACGCGCCCGAGGAGAACCCCATGGCCGGCCTCCCGCGCGCGATCCACGAGCGCCGTCAACAGCCCGCGGCCCACCCCTCCGCGCCGGTGCGCCGCCTGCACGAAGAGCGACCCCTCGACCGTTCGCGCGTACGCCCCTCTGTCGGACCAGGGCGAGAGGGTCGCCCAGGCCAGCACACGCTCACCTTCCTTGGCGACCAGCAACGGGTACGACGGTGATCGGTGGACGTCGAACCACGCGGCCTGCTGCCGAGCGTTGCGGAGATGCGTGTCGAACGTGCAGGTGCTCGTCCTGACCTCGTGGTCGTAGATCGCCGCGATCTGAGGAAGATCCGACAGGGTGGCGTCGAGAATCAGCATCGGTCGATGGCGGAGGTTACCGTGACTCGGGCACGGGTCGGGCCCGTCGAGAGCCATTGTAGGATCTCCTCGGCCGTCACGGATCCGACGACCGTGGCGAGGCGGCCAGGTCGACCTGCGATAGGATATCTGGGGTCGTTCGTCCCCCTCTGGTGACGGGCTGCTAGGCTCGGTGCTCGGCTTCCGGCCGGCCACCGCCTGGCCAGGGCTGGAGATCATCGAAGGCACGCTCCGCCCGGAGATACAGCAAGGTTCGCGTCATGGCCCTGTTTCGCCGACGGTTCAGACTGACGGCTTGCGCCACTACCGGAGGTTGAGCGTCCAAGGTGGGTCCGGGTGACCTCGCCAACCTCGTGGCGCCGCTACGTCGCTTCGCCGGCGACGACGCGCGAGTTCTCGTAGGTCCCCAGGCCGGCGATGATGCCGGAGTCTACCTTCTCCATGGCCGGGCGCTGGTCGCCACCGCGGACTTCATCACGCCGGTCTGCGACGACCCCCGTCTCTTCGGCCGCATCGCCGCGGCCAACTCCCTTTCCGACGTCTATGCCATGGGTGGCCGTCCGCTCTTCGCCCTGAACCTCTGCTGCTTCCCGGCCAGCGGTGTGCCCGATGGTGTCCTGGCGCAAATTCTCGAGGGCGCGGCCGAGGCCGTGACGCAGGCGGGCGCGGTCGTCATGGGCGGGCATTCGGTCACCGACCAGGAGCTGAAGTTCGGCCTCGCGGTAGTCGGCGAAGCCGACCCAGGACGGCTCCTCACCAACACTGGAGCTCGCGAGGGTGACCGGCTCATCCTGACCAAGCCCTTGGGCACCGGGGTGCTGATCAACGCGTTCAGGAGCGACGATCTCGACGAGGCCAGTATCGAACCTGCGCTCATCGAAATGGGTCGGCTCAACTCCGACGCCTGCAGACTCGCTCTGGCACACGGGGTGCGTGCCGCCACCGACGTGACCGGATTCGGGTTTATTGGGCACGCCTCGACCATCGCCAAGGCGTCGAACGTAGGCCTCGAGGTCAGCTTCCAGCGGCTCCCCATCCACGAGCGGTTCCTCGACCTCGCTAGGGCCGGAGTCTCGACTGGCTGCACCGAGGCCAACCGTGAGCACACGGAGACTCTGTTCGACAATCGTGCCGGTCTGGACCGCGCGGAACAGGAGCTGCTGTTCGACCCCCAGACCTCGGGTGGACTGCTGCTGTCGACCAGAGCCGAGACCGCCGAGGCGCTACTCGCGGATCTCCTGGCGGCCGGGCATCGCGCGGCCGTCGTGGGTTCGGTCACGGCAGGGCCTCCCCGGGTCGTACTCCTGTGAGCCCGCGATGAAGCTCAAACAAGGGGGGCATGAGGCAGACGGGGATGGCCCGGCTGTTCCCCGCCCCACTCTACAGGGGTGGCCGCGTGGTGTTGATCGGAGCCGTGTCACCCGCGTTCGTGATTGGCTTGACGTCGGCTCGCCAGTTGGGTAGAAGGGGTGTTCGTCAGGGGGGAGTGATCGGCTCGAGGGAGGCAGCCCGTCATGAGAACCACGATTCCGGATGAATACCCGCGCGTCACGCGGACCACCCCCCGTCGATACCGTTCCCAGCGCGCGGCGCTCGCGCGCCGGGTCGTTGTGGGCGTCGCCTGGCTCGTCGTCGGCATCCTCGTGCCCGTCGATCACGCCCAGGCCCAGGACGGCAGCGCCGCCGACGTACCGACGGCCGAAGAGTCGTCCCAGCCATCAGGACCGACGGTCGGTCCACCGTGCGAGGGCGACTGCTGGAAGATCACGGATGGCCTGCGCCGGCCCAAGAAGGTGGCCGGGCTGTACGTGAGCCTCGCGGCGCTGCAGGCGCTCGACGCCTACACCACGGCAGAGATCGTTCAGCGTGGTGGCTCCGAGGTCAATCCCGCGCTGGCGCCGTTCGCGAGCGACACGGCCGGCCTGATCGCCATGAAGGTCGCCACGACGGTTGGCACGATCTACTTCACGGAGAAGATCTGGCCCCGACACCCGACGCTGGCGATCGGGATCTTGGCGGCGATCAACGGTGTGATGGCAGCCGTCGTATCGCACAACATCAGGGTGAAGAACGCGCAGGGTCGGTAGCACCGATTCACGACAGCGTGAGCTGGTATGATCTGCCATGTGAGCATCCGGCGACAACCCCGGCGCGGCATCGACGTCCGTACCGCTCGCGACCCGCTCCGGAACACCAGACGGTCCTGGCCGTGGCAGGCCCGCGTGGCTGGGCTGGCTCTGATCGGCACGCTCGCCCTCGGCACGCCGTCGGGGATGGCGAGCCTCCTCGCGTTTCTGGAGACCGCGGTTCCGCCTGCCCACGCGTCTGCACACCGCGCGTCGACCAACTCCGAGCCCACGGGCCGCATGTGCCCGCTCGGCTCCGGCGACCACGACTGCTGTGCTGACACCGCGACGGATGAAGAGGAGGACTGCGGATGTCGGCTGACGGCTCCCGACCGTCTCAGGGCGGCACGGGGCTTCGGGAGTGCGACCCTACCGCGACCGCTCGATGTCGCTCCCGCGTTCATCCTCGCCGGGTCCGTCCTCGATCACCCGGCGAGACCGGCGCCCCTGGCGTCGTCACCGCAGCGCCCGCCCCCGAAAACCGCCTGACTCGAGAACCGATCGCTCCCTGACGCGGTACCCGCGGCGATCGTTTGTCGCCAGGGAGGGTACCCGTCGAAGCATCGCAGAGGGTCCGATCCGCGCGCACGGATCGGCGCACTGAGGAGGTACCGCGATGACCCGCAAGATCCGACCCGTTCTGTTCGTCCTGGCGCTGACCGTAGGTGTGGCGTCGCTCGTACACGCACACATGAACCTCGAGAAGACCTCGCCGGAGGACGGCGAGACTCTGTCCAGCGCCCCGAAGCATTTGCAGCTATGGTTCACTCAGGATCCCGATCCCGCGATGAGCAAACTGGAGGTGACCGGGTCGGGTGGCGCCGTCGAGGTCGCCAAGCCCCACACGATGGGCGATAGCTCCTTGATGGCCGGCATCATCGGTGAGATCACCGACGGCGACTACACGGTGAAGTGGCAGACGGCGGGTCCAGACGGACACCTTCAAGACGGGGAGTTCAGCTTCAGCGTCACGGGCGCCCAATGAGCTCGTGACGCTTCGAGGAACCGGTCCGACCGAGGATCCAAGAACGAGGTGCCCGAGGTAACGGGCGGTGTCTTGATCCTCGGGGGCCGGGCCCCCGGTCCGGAGGCGCGTGGTGCTGGCCCGTCATGCCCAATCCGCAGGTCGTCGTCCTGGAGGCGATCGCGCGCGGGACGCTCTACCTGGCGTTCCTGCCCGTGGTTGGCGCGTGCGCGTTCCGCTGGTTCCTGCTACCTCGGGCTGACCCAGGGATCGTCACCACGCGCACGTTCGAAGCGCTCGAACAGTCGGTCGTGCGTGTGGGGCTGATCGCGGCCGCCCTCCTGTTGCTGGCCGTGTTGCTGCGAGCGTGGGCTCACACGGCGGCGGCGTTCGGTGCGGCGGAAGCCTTGTCCTGGGAGAGCCTCCGCGTGGTGACCGTCGAGAGTCGCTGGGGCGCCCAGTGGCGCCCTCAGCTGCTGGCCAGCGCGGGGGTGATGCTGGCGTTCGGCTGGGCACGGATCCATCCCGCGTCGGGCTGGGTACTCGCCACGGCCGCCGTCTTCGGGTTCTGTACCCTGCTGCCGTTCCTCGGGCACGCGGCCGCACACGGTGACAATCCGACGCTCACGATCTCGGCACAGGCCCTGCATGCGGCTGGCGCCGGCGTGTGGCTCGGGACGCTGCTCGTGATCGGGATCGTGGCGGTGCCCCGCCCGCGGAAGACCCCGTCACCGCGCGAAGCCAACGCGATCGCTCTCGCCGTGATTCGCGCCTTTCCGCCCGTGGCCCTGACCGGTGCCGGGCTCATCGTCGCGAGCGGCGCCCTGCTGTCCTTCCTGTATCTCCATGACCTCTCGGATCTCTGGAGCAGTCTGTACGGCGGTGTCCTGTCGACGAAGGTGGGCCTGTTTGCGGCTGTCGTCGGTTCCGGCTACTACAACTGGCGACGTCACCGGGGTGCGGGCCAGCTCCCGACCGTCCGCGATCAGCGAACGATCGCGCGACGGACGATCATCGTCGAGATCGGGTTCGCGATGGCAATCCTCGCCCTGACGAGCCTCCTGACCGAACTGCCGCAGCCGTCGCATCACTGATTCTTCGTGGCCGACCGGGGCCGGGGCACCAACAGCCACCGCACGCCCCGCGTTCGCCGAAGAGCGCCTCGACATCCGACCAGCGCGACCGGGTGGCGACCCGGATCTGCCAGGAACGGGCGGCGGTCGACGGCATCTCCGTGTTAGGCTGGGCCAAGGCCCTCAGCTTCCGAGTCAAGGTATGGAGCGTCCCCGCTGGTTCGATCGGCGATTCGATCTCGGTCCCACGAGGTCACCGTTTCCGGACGTGCTCGAGCGTCTGCGCGGCACGCCTGCTCGACTCGAGGAACGACTCCAAGCGGTCTCGACGGATCGCCTCGGCCAGCGCGACCAAGATCGCTGGTCGATCCAGGAGAACCTCGGGCATCTGCTCGATCTCGAGCCCCTGTGGTCCGGTCGTCTCGACGACTTCCTCGCCGGCGCCTCGGAGCTGCGTCCGGCGGATCTGAAGAACCGGCGGACCCACGAGGCACAGCACAACACCCGGCACCTCGAGGAGCTGCTGGGCGCGTTCCGCGCGGCGCGCACCACGCTGGTTGAACGCTTGGAACGTCTCTCGGCCGCGCAGAAACGCTCGAGCGCTCGCCATCCCCGACTCGAGCAGCCCATGACCGTGGCGGATTTGTGCTTCTTCGTCGCCGAGCACGACGACCACCACCTCGCGCGGATCACGGAGATGCTGCACCAGACGGGGTAGACACGGCCCCGGATGGCTGGTCCGACGACCCGCCGAGGAGTCCGACATCATCGACGTCTCACCGGCGATCCCCACTCTGCTGATCCTCTTCGGCGCCGCGCTGGTACACGCGGCACTCGGCTTCGGTACCGCCCTCGTCGCGATGCCCCTCTTGACCCTTACCCTCGGGGTCCGCACCGCGACGCCCCTGGTCGCCCTCACCTTGTTCGCCACGATCGTCGTGCTGCTCTGGCGGACACGACGGCACCTCGACGCCAGCTCCGCGCGACGGCTCGTCGCGTCCTCGGCCCTCGGCCTTCCGGTGGGGCTCGTGTGGCTCCGGGCCGCGCCGGGGCCCATCGTCGAGACGGCACTCGGCGTGCTGCTCATCGCCGTCGGTCTCCACGGCCTGGTGCGCCCCCGCCTGCCCCACCTGCGGAGCGAGAACTGGGTCTACCTCTTTGGCTTCCTGGCGGGTCTCCTGGGCGGTGCCTACAACACCAACGGGCCTCCGGTCGTGGTGTACGGCGCGCTGCAACGATGGTCACCCGACCGGTTCCGTGCGACCCTCCAGGGATTCTTTCTACCCGCGACCGCGCTCATCTGCGGTGGCCACGCGCTGACGGGGCTCTGGACGATCCAGGTGTTCCAGCTGTTCGGACTGGCGCTGCCGCTGGTCCTACTCGGGACCTTGGCCGGAGCCCGCCTCAACCGGGGCCTCCCGGCCGACCGCTTCCAACGAGTGCTACACCTGGCGCTGATCGGGCTGGGACTCCTGCTCGTCGTCTGAGGGGACCGAGAGACACCGGACCAAACGCCAGGCGACCTCGAGGCCCACCCGGCGACGCCCCGTCACCACGTCGGCGGACCCAGGCCCGCGCGCGTGGCGGGCAGCAGGTAGTGCTCGAGCAGCGCATAGATGGCGCGCAGGTGGCGGCCACTTCGGCCCTCGGGGTCCGCCGACGAGGTAGCGACCACGGTCAAGCGTAGCTCGGGCACGACGAAGATGAACTGACCGCCGTAGCCCCACGCGTAGAAGAGCCGCCGCGCACCGATGGTCCTGATCCACCACCCATAGCCATAGGCGCCGCCACTCCAGCGCGAGCGAGTTCTGGCGATCGTGGACCGCCTCACCCAGCTGGCCGGGACGACCTGCCGATCGTTCGCGCGGCCGCCGTTCAGGTAGAGGTGTCCGAACTCGAGCATCTGGCGGGCAGTGAGTTGCATCTCGTTGCCACCGAAGTAGATGCCCTGGGGATCCTGAAGCCACCTCGGCAGATCCATGCCCAGGGGCGAGGCGAGGAAGCGCTCGGCGAACTGCCACGTGCTCATGCGGTTCACCCGGGTCAGGATGGCGGACAGGAGATGGGTGTTCCCAGTGCTGTAGCTCATCACCGATCCGGGTGCGTGCTCGAGGGGACGACTGAGCACGTGGCGCACCCAATCGCCGCTCGCCACCCATGCGCCGTACCCGCGGAAGCTGGTCGACTGGAGTCCCGAGCGCATCGTGAGGAGATCCTCGACCGTGATGTCCCGCTTGCGCGGGTCGTCGGCCGACCGGAGGTGCTCGGGAAAGAACTCCTCGATCCGCTGGTCGACGCTCATCAGATGCCCTCGGTCGAGCGCGATGCCCACGAGCGCCGAGAGCACGCTCTTTGAGGCGGATTTCAGATTCGCCAGCGTGTTGGCACGGGCGCCATGGTAGTAGCGCTCGGCGACAAGCTGCCCGTCGTGCGACACCAGGAGGCTTCGCAGCCTGGGCAGCTGGGCAGCGCGGTAATAGGCCTGGGCCAGGAGCGTGGGCTCGAGACCCCTGTGCTCCTCCGGCGGGACCCGGCCCGACGTTGCGGACAGGCTTGCCGCGAGACCGGCAACCACGAGCGCGCCCGCCCACGGCACCCGCATCGCGGTCGGTCGAACGTCCAGGTCCCTCATGCCGTCATCGTACCACCCCGCCACCCCGCCGGACCCTATGCTACGATTCGCCGGGCCACCACGGTGGCCGAGCGAGGATGCCCATGAAGCTGTTATCCGAGTTCCCGCGTGCATCGCTGTCGCATCGTCCGACCCCGTTGGAGGCCATGCCGAACCTGACCCGCATCCTCGGTGGCCCAACGCTCTACGTCAAGCGCGATGACTGCACGGGGTTGGCGATGGGCGGCAACAAGGCGCGGCAGCTGGAGTTCTACTTCGGCGAGGCCGTCGCCCAGCGGGCCACGACCGTCATCATCACCGGGGCCGTACAGTCCAACTACGTGAGGAGCACGGCCGCCGCCGCGGCCAAGCTTGGGATGCGCTGCGAGGTGCAGCTCGAGGACCGCGTGAAGGGCATGGACCCGGAGTACCACCAGTCGGGCAACGTGTTGCTCGACGAGCTGCTGGGAGCAACGGTCCATGCCTACCCCGAGGGAGAGGACGAGGCAGGCGCCGATCGGGCCCTGGAGGCCATTGCCGAGCGCGTGCGCCGCGAGGGTGGCCGCCCCTACGTGATCCATCTCTCGGCCGGTCACCCACCGTTGGGCGCACTCGGCTACGTGGACGCCGCCGATGAGATCGTCGAGCAGGCGGCGCTGGCCGGTATCGGGATCGACGCGCTCGTCGTCCCGAGCGGCAGCGCCTCGACACACGCCGGCGTGCTCGCCGGGCTGCGTGCCCACGGCCACCGCGAGATCAAGGTGCATGGCATCTGCGTGCGTCGGCAGGCCGCGCCACAAGCCGACCGGGTCCTGAGCGTGGCCGAGCGCACGGCCGGGCTCCTGGAGTGTCCCGGTGTGGTCACCGCGCAGGATGTTCTGGTGCACGACGCGTATCTCGGTCCGGGATACGGCCGGCTGGGCCCAGAAACTCTCGAGGCCATCCGCCTGGCCGCTCGGGTGGAGGGTCTCCTGGTCGACCCGGTCTATTCGGGTAAGGCCCTGGCGGGCCTCATCGGCCTCGCGAGACGGGGGGTGCTGGACGCTGGCCAGTCGGTGATCTTCCTGCACACGGGCGGCACGCCTGCGCTGTTCGCCTACCGGGCCACGCTGGCCGACGCGCCGGCGTGATCGACCCGACGGACCGATCGCTCAGAGCGGGTCGGCGAGGTGCGGAGGCAGGCGCGTCCACTCGTTCGTGATCACCGATTCGAGTCCGTCGGGCGTCGCTGTGTCAGAG
>PVBE010185977.1_pt1 | contig 10375 bp, 9 predicted proteins | sample 1631181 | NCBI WGS metagenome assembly PVBE01 (sample SAMN08397723, study PRJNA350692) | Marine metagenome, whole genome shotgun sequencing project. | isolation source: water | place: Pacific Ocean | collected 2012-04 | reverse complement strand
TATTTGTGAATAAGGTGCGACAGATTGTCCCGTTGAAACCACAACCCATTGTGGTTCTGTGAATAAGACATGCTGTATATTGTGTTTTCGGGCTTTACTCGATCACCATTCTTCGTTCTGATTTGCGCGGCATGTATCTGAAGAATCTCACCGCTTTGGGCTTCAAATCGTTCGCGGACAAGACGTCGCTCGATTTTCAGCCAGGCGTGACGGCGATTGTGGGGCCGAACGGTTGCGGCAAATCGAACGTGTCGGATGCATTGCGCTGGGTTTTGGGGGAGCAATCAGCCAAGGCGCTGCGGGGTTCCGGCATGGCCGATGTCATTTTCAATGGCACCGACAAGCGCAAGGCGCTGAGCATGGCCGAGGTGTCGCTGACGATTGGGGGAATCGATTCCGAGCAACTCAAGACGGCCGGGGTGGATTTGCCGTACAACGAGGTGACCGTCACGCGCCGCATTTTTCGGGACGGGGGCAGCGAGTATTTCATTAACAAAGTCTCGTGTCGGTTGCGTGACATTCAGCAACTTTTCATGGGCACCGGCATGGGCCGCGCCAGCTACGGCATCATGGCGCAGGGGAACATCACCCAGCTCATTTCCAGCAAGCCGGACGACCGGCGCGTGGTGTTCGAGGAGGCCGCCGGCATCACCCGCTTCAAACAGCAAAAGAGGGAGGCACTGCGCAAGCTCGATTACACCGAGCAAAATCTGCTGCGCGTTTCCGACACCATACGCGAGGTTAAACGCCAGATCGGCTCGCTCCAGCGGCAGGCCGCCAAGGCCAAGCGCTATAAGGAGTTCATGGGCGAACTGCAGGGACTCGAGAGCCAGCTTGCGCGGCATCAACTCGGTGACCTACAAAACAAGGTTCAGCTCAGTGAGAAGGCGATCGCCGAGTTCAAGGACAAATCGGACGACTACACCGAGACGATCGCCAGCGGCGAACGCCAGATTAACGAGGCCCGGCAACAGCGCGCCGCCATCGAAAAACAGGTGGCCGAGGCGCAGGAAAAAGGCGCCAACCTGCAGGCCGAACTGGAGCGGCTCGAGAGCCGAATCCAGTTTAGTCGCGAACGCATCGGCGAACTCGACGACCAGGTGGCCAAGGCGCACGAGGAAATCGCCGAGGCAGAGCAGCGCCGGAGCGACTCCGAGGCGGAGTTGACCGAGATGACCAACAAGCTGGGCACGGCCGACAACGCCGTGGCCGACAAGCAGCGTGCGGTCGAGGAAAAACAGGCAGCGTGCAAGGCCATCGAGGCCGAGCTTGGCCAACGGCAGGAGGCGTTGCGCCAGGCGCAGACCGAGTCGTTCAGCGTGGCGCAGGAGTTGACCCGTGTGCGCAACGAACTCAACGCGCTTGACCTGCAAAAGCGTGGCAACACGGTTCGGCTCGAAAAACTTTCAGCGGAAAAAATCCAGCTCGAGGAAGAACAGGCCAAACTGCAGGAACGGCTTGGCCAATTCTCGAGCGAGGTGGCTTCGCGCAAGTCCAACGCGCAAAACCGGCGAGGCACGGTGGAGGAACGCCAGCAGCGCCTGACTGAACTGCAGGAGCGCTTGGCCAAGCTTACTGCGGAGCTGGACGACCTGCTGCGTACGCAGGCGGAGAAACGCTCGCGGCTCAACGTGCTCAAGCAGTTGCAGGCCTCCAATGAGGGTGTCAGTGCCGGGGCGCAGGCCGCGCTCAAGGAATCGGAGGCTGCGCTTGGCCTGTTGGCTGACCAGATTCGTGTGCCGGAAGATTTGGTGGGCGCGGTTGAGGCCGCGCTTGGCCGCCACCTACAGTTGGTTGTCACCAAGCAGGCGACGCAGGCCAAGGCCATTTTGCAGTCGCTCAGCGAGGGTAAAAAGGGGCGGGCCGACATCGTGGCACTCGACCTGTTGTCCGGCGGCGAGACGCCGTCGATCGACGAAGCCAAGTTGAAGGAGTTCGGTGGGGTGGCTGCGCTTGGCCAAGTGGGTTGCGATGCTGATGTCCAGCCATTACTCGACAGACTGCTTGGCCGGTTGGTGATTGTTCCCGACTTGGATGCGGCGATTCGCGGCCGTGCGGCGCACCGTGACCTGGATTTTGTCACCCGTGCCGGCGAGTTGCTTTCGCGTCACGGCGTGTTTAGCGGTGGACGCGGAAACGGCAGCGCATCCGCCTCGCTGCTCGCCCGCAAAAACGAGATTGCCGACCTCGAAAAGGAACTCGATGCTCTGGGCGAAACGGTCAACAAACACAGCCGGGAAAAGGGCGACCTTCAGGCGGAGCAAACCACGTTGCAGGCCGGGCTGCAGGAGGATCAAAACGAGCTGCGCCAGCAGGAGGTGGCCATCGCGACGAGCGAGGGTGAACTCAAGGCGCTGGAGAATTCACAGCGCGTGTTGGTGCAAAAGATCGAGGCGGTCACGTTCGAGCTGGATAGTCTCGCTGGGCAGGAGTCGGAGGGTGGCGGCAAACGTGATCAACTTGCGGCCGAGCTGGTTTCGCTCGAGGAAAAAGAGCGCACCTCAGGCAAGAGTGTCGACGAGGTTGGCACCGTGGTGGAGGGGTTGCGCGGCAAGCGCGATGAGGCCAACACTGAATTGACCGAGGCCAAGGTCGGCCTCGCGTCGGAGGAGCAGTTGCTGGCGTCGTTCAAGCGGCAGTTGGATCCGCTTCGCGTGCGCATTGATGAACTGAAACAGCGCGTGACCCAGCGGCGCGCAGATATCGAGGCGGCCGGTGAAAAGAAGACGCAGACTGAAAACGAAATTTCAACTTCCACCCAGCGCATCGAGGCGGTGAAAGTGGAGCGCGAACAGTCCAGCCAGGCGATCACCGGTTTGCTCGAGCAAAAAATGGCCGCCGATCAAAAGGTAGAGGAACGTGAGGATTCACTGCGTTCGGTACGCGCCGAGCTGAGTGAATCTCAGGAGCGCCGCTCGCAACTCGAGGTCGAGTTGGCGCAGAACAACATGATGGTCGAAAACCTCTGCGAGCGCATGGAGGCCAAGTACCAGATCGACCTGCGCGAAGTGGAGGTGCAGTACCTCAAGACCACCGAGACTGATTCAGGCGAGGTCAAGATCGCCGAAGCCACCCTAGAGGAGATGGAGACCGAGGGGTTGGAGACCGACTGGGGAAGTGTCGAGGACAAGGTCGCCGAGTTGCAGGACCGCGTCGACCGCATGGGCCCGGTCAACCTCGTTGCCATTGAGGAGTACGAGGAAACCGAGGAGCGCTACGAGTTCCTGACCACGCAGCACGACGACCTCGTCAAAGCCAAGGAGCAGTTGCTCGAGGTAATTGAACAGATCAACACCGAGACCACGGAGATGTTCAAGGCCACCTTTGAACAGATTCGGGACAACTTTCGCACCCTGTTCACCGAGGTATTCGAGGGGGGCAAGGCCGACCTCGTACTGGTCGACGAGGAGGACGTGCTCAGCAGCGGCATCGAGATCGTTGCCCGGCCGCCGGGCAAAAAACTGCAGAGCATCTCGCTGCTTTCCGGCGGCGAGCAGACCATGACCGCCGTGTCGCTGATGTTTTCAATCTATCAGGTCAGTCCGAGCCCGTTTTGTGTGCTGGACGAGTTGGACGCGCCGCTGGACGAATCCAACATCAACCGATTCATTCGCGTGCTCAAGCGGTTTATCAATCACTCGCAATTTCTCGTCATCACGCACAACAAGCGGACTATCAGCATGGCCGACACGTTGTATGGCGTGACCATGCAGGAGCATGGCGTGAGCAAGATCGTCTCGGCGCGCTTCCAGAAAACCGAGCGCGACGAGGATGCCACCGGCGCCCGCGAAACCAAGCCGCCAACCAATCGCGGCCAAGCGGCCGAGCCAGCCGAGGTCGCCGCCGAGTCGGCACCCAGCGATGATGACTGGGATGACGACGGCGGAGGCGACGACGTGATCGCCATGGGCAAGTAACACCGCTTGGTCAAGTGCTTGGTCTGTGCGGACTCGCTGGCTCTTCCCTCCATTTTGCTTGCAGGCCTTGAGGTGGAGGGACGAGCCTGCGAGTCCGTTGGGTTTTTTTTGGCTAACCTTTGGCCAAGCGGGGTGCACAAAAAACGGGCGCCCGATGGGCGCCCGCTTCATGAAGATTTTCTCCCGGTTTAGACGTTGCCGAAGATGGTTTTGCCGGTGCTCTCGAGGTCATTGCAGGCCTCGACCATGCGGGCGGCCATCGCTTCCTCTGCCTTCTTCAGGTAGGAGCGAGGGTCGTACACCTTCTTGTTGCCGACTTCGCCGTCGATCTTGAGCAGCCCGTCGTAATTCTTCAGCACATGATCCACCACCGGACGGCTGAAGGAGTACTGCGTGTCGGTGTCGATGTTCATCTTCACCACGCCGTACTCGAGTGTCTCCTTGATTTCGTGTTTCTCTGAGCCGGAGCCTCCGTGGAAAACGAGGTCGAACTTGGCTTCCTCACCGTACTTGCCGATCACGGCGTCCTGACCCTGCTTGAGAATCTCCGGGCGAAGTTTCACTGAGCCCGGTTTGTACGAGCCGTGGACGTTGCCGAAGGTGGCGGCGAACATGTAGCGGCCGATGCCGTTGAGGCTCTCGTACACGCTGAGCATGTCCTCCGGTGTGGTGTAAAGTTTCTCGGCCGGCATGTCTTCGGTACCGGCGGCACCGTCTTCTTCACCACCGACAACGCCCGCTTCGACCTCGAGAATGATTTCGTTCTTCGCGCACAACTCGAGGTACTCCTTGGAGATGGCCATGTTTTCCTCAAGCGGAAGGATGGAGGCATCGAGCATGTGGCTCTGGAAGAGGTTGGACTGGCCGTTGGCGCGACGACGTGCGGTCTCTTCGATGAGCGGCTTGAGGAAGCCCTCCGCCGCCTCGGGTTGGCAGTGGTCGGTGTGTAGCCCGATCAGGATGTCGTACTTTTCCGCGAGGCGATGGGTGGCCTCGGCGAGTACGATGCAGCCGTGGACGGCGTCCTTGACGTTGAGGCCGGAGGCGAACTGACCGCCACCGGTGGAAAACTGGATGATACCGTCAGATTTCGCGTCGGCAAACGCCTTGAGCGCGGCGTTGATGGTGACGATCGACGTGACGTTTACAGCCGGATAGGCGTAGTCGCCCTGCTGGGCGGCATCGAGCATCGCGGCGTACTGCTGGGGGGATGCAATAGGCATAATTTAATGTCCGTAACAGGCCATTTGGCCAAAGGGCGGCGCATAGTAGCGGGATTCGCTGCTTTTGCAAGGGCGGAAAATGGCCGTTTTTTAAGGCGATTTGCGCTTGGCCAAGCGCTTGGCCGTGAGCCCGCCCTTGACAGGTGAACCCGCTCTCCACAATAACGGCGGCAGATGAAAGCTCACTTGATTTACTCTGGCTTGTTGGTGGCGCTGATCACGATCGGATGCGGATCAGAACCCACCGAGCCGATCCAGCAAACCAATGCTCCGGCAGCCAAGCCGCAGGTCGAGCCTGCAGCAGCACCCAAGCCGTCGCCCCCTGCGCCTGCGGTTTCCGCCCCGGCTGCGACAAACGCCCCGGCAGTTGTGGCGCCTGCTCCTGAGAATCCGACTCCGAGGGCTGACATCTTCCGCAGTGCCGGTGCCGGCGACATTGATACGGTAAAGTATCACTTGGCCAACGGCATCAAACTCAATGCCCGGGACAAGACCGGAAAAACCGCTCTGCTGTGGGCGATACGCAACAAGAAGCACGAGGTGGTCTATCACCTGCTCGATCGAGGCGCCAATCCAAACGTGGCCGACAACAACAAGTTGACGCCGCTCTTCTGGGCAGTCCGCATGCGCCGCCCTGAGTTGGTGACCGCACTGCTCAACAAGGGGGCGGACATCACGGTCAGGGACTCTCGGGGTAAGGACGTGTTTGACTACGCGAAGGATGACGTTGTCCTGGAGATCCTCCGCAGCCACGAAAAGAAATAGTCGCTCATGACCATCGCGGAGTTGACGGACAAGATTCGGGCCTTCCGCGACGCACGCGACTGGGCTCAGTTCCACAAGCCAAAGGACATGGCCGCTGCCGTGGCCATCGAGGCCGCCGAGTTGCAGGAGCATTTTCTTTGGAAAACTCACGAGGAGAGCGCCGAGCACCTGGTCAGGCATGGGGATGAAGTTGCGGAGGAGATGGCCGACATCGCCATTTACCTCATGCTCATGGCAGACGATGCCGGGATCGACCTTGGCCAAGCGATCGAGACCAAGCTCGCGATCAATGAGAAGCGCTACCCCGCCGACAAGGCTCGGGGCCGGAACAACAAATACACCGACTACCAGTAATCCGACAGAGCCACTCCCCACCGGATTTCAATTGCGGGTGAGGTCCACTTGGGCCTCGTCGATCATCCCCTTCAGCCGCTTTTCCGTTGCATCGATTTGGAAAACGTGACGAACTTCATTCCAATCCCGGGGCGTTGTTGCGTATTTGGCATCGGCATTTTTTCTGTCCAGCAAATTGTATTTCACGGTTAGCGCGTTGGACCGCTGCTCCCACGTGCCTTCAAATTCATCAACCGTTTTTGTTCCATCAACTTCCCAGAAACTTTCCACCGAAATCGAGCAGGTTCCGTCCGGTTTTAAGTCAAACCGGTAAACGGAAGACTTTCTCAACTTTTGGCCTTCAGCCTCGATGGTCGTCCGAGCCGTCCCAATCCAGACTCCATCGGCAGAAAAACGAGAATGCACACAAGCGGAGCCAATCAATGCGACGAACAGCACCGGGATAAAAAGACGCAACGTCATCAAAGGCAGCCTAGGGTGTTTTTTTATTTTGATCCACCGCTTTAAAGTCATTCATTTTTAAACAGGCTTTATGTTTAATCGGCCCGACAACAGGGTGACCGACATAAACAGGGAGCGACGCGATCAGGTCACCGATTATCTAGCCAATGCCAACTGATGTAAGAGTGGGAATTGTGGGTGCGGGGGCCAACACGAAGGCCAAGCACATCCCGTTGCTGCAGGAGATCGACGGGGTGGAGATCTTGGGTGTGGGAAATCGCAGCGAGGCATCGTCTGCGGCCGTGGCCAGGCGCTTTGGCATCCCACGCACCTACGATCACTGGGAGCAGGCCGTGGCCGATCCGGACACCAACGCGATCGTCATTGGCACCTGGCCGTACCTGCACTGCCCGGTCACGTTGGCAGCGTTGGCCGCCGGCAAACACGTCCTCACCGAGGCGCGCATGGCGATGAACGCCGATGAGGCACTGCGCATGCTCAAGGCCAGCGAGGCTGGGCCGGAGCAAGTCGCACAGGTGGTGCCTTCACCGATCACGCTCTTTGCCGATGCGACCATTCAGCGGCTACTCGCGGAAGAATACATCGGGCAATTGCTCGCGGTGGAAAGCCGGATGCGGGGTGGATTTATCGACTCCACCACGCCGATGCACTGGCGGCAGAATACCGAACTCAGCGGCAACAACATCATGGCCATGGGCATTTATTACGAGGCGATCATTCGCTGGGTGAGTCGCGCTTCAACCGTAATGGCCCGGGGGAAAATTTTCACCGAGCAACGCACGAACGAACACGGCGACCCCCAGACGGTCAGGGTGCCGGAGCACCTCGATGTGGTGGCCGATCTCGAGTGCGGGGCGCAACTGCACATGCAGCAATCCGCCATCGCGGGGCTGCTGGAGGATGATTCGATTTATCTTTTCGGCAGCGAGGGAACGCTTCGGTTGACCGCCGAAAAATTATTCGGAGGCAAACGCGGCGACGAGAGTTTGGCCGAGATTGCGATCCCCGAACACGAGCGGGGCGGTTGGCAGGTGGAGGCCGACTTTGTCGCGGCGATCCGGCGCAAGCGCGAAGTGACGTACACCACCTTCGCCGACGGACTGCACTACATGCAGTTCACCGACGCCGTGGCGCGCAGCCTGAACAGCGGCCGGGCAGAGACCGTTTAACTTGCGCTTGGCCAAGCCGCTGGATTATTCGCCGCCCAGCCAGACGGCGGCGTTCTCGATGATCTTGAGCACCGGCTTGATTTTGTACACCGCATACTGCTGGTCGCCGGGTCGGAAGTAAAACACCTTCCCCCGGCCAAGCGACCAGATGGCGCCGGAACGGAAGTACTCACCGCCCTTCCATGTTTCGTCGAGAATTACCTCATCCGGCGTGGGTACGTGGAACGGTTCGTCGTACATCTCCGTTTCCGGGATGGTGAAGGTGGCAGGTACCCCCTGGGTGATCGGATGCTTTTTGTTGATGATGCGAATCTGGCTTGGCTGCGCTGGCGTGCAGCAGCGGGGGAACACGCAGTTCGGTCGCTCGACCGCGAGTTGGATGCGGCCATTTTCGTCGCGGCTAAATTCATGCAACTGGTGCGGCCGCGCATCATCGGGAGCCTTTTGCCAGCGGATCTTGCCCTTGAAATTTACATCCACATTTTCGCGGATGCCCTCTGGCAATTGCGCCAGCGCGTCCTGCGCCGCCACCTCCTGCATCGCCACCATGAACGGCACCGCCCAGTGCGCCGAATGCAGCACCACGAAGTCCAGCCTGCCTGCCTTGACGAGGTCGACGATTTCCTGCGACTTGGCCTCGCTGATGTCCCGATGCCGCACATGCCCCCAAAAGATCAGCACATCCGCCTCGTTGAGTGCGTTGGTGGACAGGCCCTGTTCCGGCTGGTTGATGTTGGCCGAGGTGACATTGAGCCTGGGATTATTCTTCAGGTGATCCGCGATGTAGTTGCCGGGGAAATTGGGATACAGCTTCTTCGGCACCGGCTGTTGTTCGTCCCAGACAAGGACGTTGATCTTGTCGGCGGCCAGGGCTGCACCGGTGGCCAACGTCATCATGGTAAACGCGACCAGCACGCGTTTTTGAAAATGAGAAATCAGTGAGATCATGCGCACGCATGGTGCGTCCGGTGCCGGGCCAAGCCAAGCGCATAATCGCCGCGCTTGGCCAAGCGACGCTAAGCGCAGCGCACGCAGGTAACCGTGTCGGGGAACACCTCCAGTCGATCCTCCTCAATCGGTTTTTTGCACTTGCCGCACAGGCCGTACTGGCCCTTGGCCAAGCGCTTGAAGGCGTTCTCGATTCGCAGCAACTGGTTTTCCTGACGCCGCTTCAACTCGAGCGCCATCTGCTGGTTTTGCAGTGCGTCCATCCGGGACAGCCGACCGATCGACGAATCCAGCTCGACCACGCCGGAGTCCTCCGGGTTGGCGTCCATGTCCTCCCGGATCTCTCGTTCCAACTCCTCCAGCCGTTTCCGAAAATAAGCCAAGCGATCCACGTCCATGCGCCCAGACCATTCTCTTACCGGGGAAAGGAAGCAAGTCTTCCCAGGTGATTATTTTTGTCTATGTGAAAGCACTCTATTCAATAATGGTTATGGTCGCGTTCCTCGTGGGTTGCGGTGGTGGTGAGACCAGTTACGACGGCACGTATAAGATGGTTTTAAAACAGGACGAGAAGGAAATGACCCTCACGCTTGAACTGAATCCGGATAACACATTCGTCGGCACCAATTCCAACAGAAAGGGTAAGGTAAATGGAAAATGGAAGTTTGAAGGCGATGAATTGGTTTGTACGGGGAAGGTTGATAATTCATCGAATGAGGATATCACTATCAAATTCAATAAAGATTCATTGGCCGCCAAATGGTTTGGCTCCAATGATAAAAACTTTTTGGATGACTTCCTCAAGGAAGAAGGGGCGGAGCCGCCTGTGTTTGAGAAGATAAAGTAGTTTCAACTTAACCTGTATTTTGGATAGCCGGCTCAAGCGAGCCGGCTTTTTCGTCGTTTGGCCAAGCGACGAGAGGAAAGGAGAGGGGACATTCCTGTCCCCTAAAAGTGCGGATGATTTTTGGGGACAGGTAAGCCAACGTTTGCCTTAACGGACTCGCAGGCTCGTCCCTCCATTTTTTTGTGGGGGAGGAATGTCCCCGCACGGTTGAACATCCGCTTGGCCAAGCGCTTGGGCTTAGGCATGATTGCGGCAGGGTACGCCATGCATGAGGTGAGTTTTTTACAGGATCTGGCCGTGGTCATGATTGCCGCCGGTATTGTGACGGTGCTGTTTCAGCGCCTGAAGCAGCCGGTGGTGCTGGGCTACATCGTGGCCGGCATCCTGATCGGGCCGCATTTTTCTGCGCTGATCCTCGGGGGGGGCGGCCTGAAGCTGGTGCATGAGCGGGAAACGATCGAGTCGCTCGCGGAGTTGGGGATGGTTTTCCTGATGTTCTCGTTGGGGCTGGAGTTCAATCTGCGCAAGCTCGGCCGGGTGGCGGCGACGGCACTGGTGGCTGCCCCGTTGGCGATCATGCTGATGGTTTTCCTCGGCTATCAGGTGGGGCAGTTGATGGGATGGACTACGGTGAGCAGTCTTTTTCTCGGCGCGATTATTTCCATCGCGTCGACTTCGGTGATCGTGAAG
>PVBE010458923.1_pt1 | contig 10377 bp, 7 predicted proteins | sample 1631181 | NCBI WGS metagenome assembly PVBE01 (sample SAMN08397723, study PRJNA350692) | Marine metagenome, whole genome shotgun sequencing project. | isolation source: water | place: Pacific Ocean | collected 2012-04 | reverse complement strand
ATACCAATCGACCGTAATATTTTCGGATTTCAGCCAATCCCAAAACGCCATACCGCCGGCTCCCAAGACTACACCGTATATAAACCGCCACATGTTTATGGGCTCCTCAATTTAATCCAATTGTGTCCCTTTTACGTTTTTAGTGCCGCGGGGTGGTAATTCCATACCCCACCAATCATCAATATTACGTTGATCCTGATAGCCAAAAACGCCATCCATTTTGGCAAAGAATGCGTTGACCTTATCGGGCATGATGCGATTTTTAGCGATGGCTATTTTGACCAAATCATGGATCACCGAAATATTTTTTTTACTAAAGGCACAGACGGCAAAACAGGTTGAACAGCCTGCCGTAGAAACTGCCCACCACGTCCGGCAGGTTGGTGAATCCTCATACCAGGTTTTGTGTCCGGGATTGTTCCACGGTCCCTTCGGCTCCCAATAGGGTTCGGTTTCCTTGCTCAGACAATCGGCCGGGCATTCATCGGCGCAGACTTTACAGGTGCGGCAAAAATTCATGATGCCGGCATCAATGGGTTTGGTCGGCTCCAGCGGTAAATCGGTGACGACTTTGAAAACCCGTTGCAGCGGCCCGTGCTCAGGCGAGATCATGCGGTTGATGCGGCCGATTTCACCGAGGCCAGCCATGACGGCAAAAGCCGGGGCAATACCCAGCCCATTAAACCACGTCCCCATCAACCCTTGATAACCAAGCACATGTAAAAAGCATTGCAGTTGATCGATAGCATTGCGGGCTTGGCCGTAAGCTGCTCCGGTAGCGGCAGCAGAAAGTGCCGACGGCATCAATCCGGACTTTCTTTTTATGAGCTCTTCGGACATCTGAACGGAGAATACGATCACCCATTTAGCTTTTTCCGGAATCACCCGTTTTTCTTTTGTTTCATAGGCTTTATCAACATTTTCAAACTCGATCCGCTTGCCATCCATTGCATCCTCGGCATAGATCAGCTTTTTGGTGTAATCATTCAGTTCCACATAACCGACTTGCGAGGCACCAAAGTGCCTCAACGCCGAGCGGATCATGCGTGAATTCTCTTGCGGGGTTCCTTCATAACAGGGAACCCCCAATTCTTCCGGGCTCATGGGTTTGGGCCGCGCTGGGTCAGTCAATTTTGAGCGCGATGCATCTCTGGCAAACATCTCACCTTCATTTTTGGTCGCCTCGGCAGTTTTTGCCCACGATCCCAAAAAACTGGTGTCCACCGACCCAGCCTGAGCACCGGCAATATCGAGGGCACGGTCGCGCAAGGTATAACCCGATCTTTTTTCGATCATCCACTGGCGCACCTTTTCCTCGCGGCGCTTGCCAAGTTCCTTGGCCTTCTCTTCACCGACATATTTTTTCCATGATACCTGTTGGATTTTCCGGGCATCAAAGCGCTCGGTCGCATCCCAATCGATATCCATTGTTGGTTTAGTAACTTCACGCACCCACCATGGCCGCTTCCACTCCGCTGAGGGTGACGCCATGACGTCATCAAGATCATTGAATTTTTCAGCCGTATCTTCGCGATCCAAGCCCAAGGCGCTTATGCGTTCTTTTTTACCCACGGTGCTATGGTGTCTCATAGTTTTCTCCTGGCTCCGATGCAGTGCCATTTGCTGGTATTACTATATTGATAATTTTTTTAGATTGCACTTGAGATATTCCGCCAAGCGAAATTTTGGCCGGTTTTATTCTGTTTTGCGGAGCGATAATAATCTTGTGTGCCGGTATTCTGTTAATTTTCAAATTTGCTACTTTCGGTCAAAGTCCACTTTCTCTATAACCAACGGTCATTTTAATGTGAAGCTGCTGGGTATAAATCCCAATTTAGGACGAACCTTCCGCTTTAAATTCATTGCGTAGCGCTTGGTTATGCTCGCCCAAACCCGGTACAGACATTGCTTCAACTGCCTCGCCGCTGATACGTGCCGGTGGCACCGGTATGTGCGCTTTGCCGTGCGGCGTATCGAGCTCCATGCGACGCAAATCCTCGTGATTTGAGAGGTCTTCAATTGAATTTACCCGGCCAAAAGCAACACGCGCTGCCAATAGTTTCGCTGATAATTCTTCCCGTGTATAACGCCGGAACACTTCGCTTATATCAGCTTCCAAGGCCTCGCGATTGGCGACCCGGGACATATTATCTTTATAGGGGCCCTCTTCCGCCAAATCTGGCCGTTCTAGGACCTCGCAGGCAAACTGCGCCCATTCCCGATTGTTTTGGATCGAGATCACAATCAGCTCACCGTTCTTAGTTTCAAACGACGCATAGGGCGCAACGGAAGGATGACGCAGGCCCATTCGCTCAGGTGCCTTGCCACCATAATCCTGATGCAATAGCGGTACCGTCATCCAATCCGCCATGCCATCAAACAGTGACGTTTCTATCGCCTTGCCGTCACCGGTTTGCTCCCTTTCCATTAGCGCCAGCAAAATCGCTGCGTGCGCATACATACCGGCGGCAATATCACAGACCGAAACACCGACCCGGCCAGGCTCATCCGGCGAGCCGGTGATACTGGCCATACCGGTTTCCGCCTGCACCAGCATATCGTAGGCTTTCATGTCGCACGATGGCCCATCACTGCTATAACCGGAGATATTGCAAGTGATCAGCTGCGGGTATTTCTCGCGCAATTCCTTGGCACCAAAGCCACCTCGCTTCGCTGCACCGGGAGCGAGGTTTTGCACAAATACATCCGCCTTGGCGATCATCCGTTGCAGTATTTCAGCATCATCTGATTGTTTAATATCAAGCTCAATCGATTCCTTACCTCGATTAAGCCATACAAAATACGCACTTTCGCCGTTGACGACGTCATCATAGCCGCGGGCAAAATCACCGCCCAACCGCTCAACCTTGATCACCCGCGCCCCGGCATCCGCCAGACGAGAGGTGCAATAAGGAGCCGCCACCGCTTGTTCGACGGCGACAACAAGGATATCTTTAAGCGCGTTACTCATTTCAGAATCTCAACTTTATATTCAAAGACTATAGCCATCTCTAAGCTAGAAATGTATGTAGATGGTCTATCTAAGAAAGTGAGACTTAGCAATGTCGCAAAATGCTAATCCAAGACGTAGCCTGTTATTCGTGCCCGGTGCACGATTGGAGATTTTGCCAAAAGCAGAAGCAAGCAGGACGGATATCATCTGTATCGATCTTGAAGACTCTGTCGCCGATGACGCCAAAGACGCTGTTCGAGCCGAAGCGATTACCGCCGTGGCTGATTATACCTCACAAGACAAAACTGAGATTTGGCTCAGGATAAATTCTATTCGTAGCACCGAAGGCATGGCGGACATAATCGCACTTGCCGAGTCCGATACGGCCCCCGACGGGTTGATGCTGCCAAAAATCTCGTCACCGGAGGAAATACGCATTTTGCGGGATGTCCTCAGCACTAAACATTCTGAGCTCAAATTTCATCCTTTGATCGAGACCACCGAAGGCCTCAAATGGGCCTACGAGATTGCCAAATCGAGCCATAAGATTGGCTCACTTTTACTTGGTGGCTTTGATATGTCGGCCAATCTTAGAGTAGAGCCCGGCTGGAAAGCACTTTTGTACGCCCGCCAGAAATTGGTTTTGGCGGCTGCAAATGCCAAAGTTGATCTCCTGGACATGCCTTTTTTCGGGCTTGATAATCCGGACGACCTCAAAGGGGAAAGCCAAAACGCTGCTGAGATTGGCTTCACCGGCAAATGCGCCATCCACCCCAAGCAAATTGAAATCATCAATGAGGTGTTCAGCCCGAGCGCCGAAGAGATTGCCAGAGCCAAAGACCTTATTTCAAAATATGAGGCACAGGATAAAGCCTTTGTCGAGATTGATGGCGTCTTAATGGAAAAACCCATTGTTGAACGGCTCTACCGCACACTTGCTATCGCCGCGCGGATAAATTCTTAATGCCCTCCACCAATTCACCAAATATTTATGTTGAAACCGGTGGTGCAGGTGAGACGACCTATCTGCTGCTACATGGTCAAGGCGCAACCGGCAATACCTGGCACAATGTCCGCGATATTATCGAACAGGAAAAAGCCGGTCAGTGGGTTATTCCCGATATGCGCGGTCATGGCCGTTCCGATTGGGCACCGTCCTACGGTTTTGGTGAACATTCAACCGATATCGCCAACCTGATCCGCGACCGTGAGCGGGTCATCATTATCGGCCATTCAATGGGCGGTATTATCGGACTAGCGCTGGCAACCGGTTGGTTCGGAGCAAGCATCGCTGGTGTCGTCGTTATCGGCACCATCTTCGATTGGACCGAAGACCACACTGCCAAAATGCATGCCATCGGCGGCAAACCTTCGCGATGGTTTGAAGCCCGTGATGAAGCCATTGAACGCTATCTCAAAGTATCTGGCTTATTCGGGATTGTTCCACCGGACACGCCGATGGCTGCCGCAGGCATTTATCAAGAAGACGATAAATACCGGCTCGCTGCAGACAATGCGGTAGCAACCGTTGGCGGTCCGTGGATGGAATTGTTAGTTGGTGTGCTGAAATGTCCCATTGTATTGGCCGTCGGTGAACACGATAAAATGGTCGATATTAAAGATTACCTGGCGGTCGACAAAAATGCTGTCACCATCCCAAATGTTGCTCACAACACTCATGTCGAAGACCCTCAAGCGACCTGGGATTTAGTGAAAAAGCTAGGCCTTGGGGACTAACTACTCCGCCGACTTCACTGACACCACATCGGATTTTCTAAACACCGCCAGCAAACGAATTTCTTCGGCTTTGGCCTCCTTGAGAGCGCGGGATTTAACATAACCAAAACCACGTACTTGCAACGGCAAAGAAGCCAATTCAACAGTGGTTTCGTAATTGTCTGGCGTCAGGCCAACGACAATATCATCCAACAGCTTCTCGTAGTCCCTGATCAAGGCGCGTTCTGTTTTACGTTCCGCCAAATAGCCGAAGGGATCGAGCGGCGTACCGCGTAGTATTTTGAACAGCGCCAACAATTTCAACACCCACCACATAAATGCACCATATTCTTTCTTCAAGGGCTGGCCGGTAACGCGATCCTTAGCGGCAAATAGAGGCGGCGCGAAGTGAAGTTTGAGCTGGTAATCACCTTCGAACAGAGCTTGCAGTTTTTTAATGTATCTACCATCGGTAAAAAGCCGCGCCACTTCGTATTCATCTTTGTAAGCCATCAATTTGTAAAGCGCGCCTGCCGCTGCTGCGGTTAAATTAATGCGACCCGGGTCGACTTTTTCCTCGGTTAAGTGCACCTTGGCAATCACCTCAGAATAGTGCATGGCATAAGCCGCATTTTGATAGGCGGTGAGGTCTTGCTTGCGGTCTTCAATAAATTGCTCAAGATCGAATTCAGGTTCGGCTGATTGATCAGACGTCCCGGTCAATCCAGCCAATCGGTCTGGATCATCCGCTGCGACCCGGCCCCAGGCAAAAGCGCGTAAATTCATCTCCACTGCGACATTGTTGAGACGAATAGCCTCTTCGATGGATACTGCCTGCAACGGCAGATAGCCTTTTTGATAGGCGAAACCGAGCAGGAACACATTCGTTGAAATAGTGTCGCCAAGCAATTTTGCCACTAATTGGGTCGCATCAAAAAACTCAGCGCTATCGTCGCCGAGTACAGTTTCGATGACATTGGTATAACCACCTGATTCCAGCGGCATGTCGGGCTGTTCGGCGAATGCTGCCAGCGGCACCAAATGATCATTAATAACGGCCCGTGTCCGCGTCGTGCTCATCGTATTAACCGCAGCTTGACCGGCAGCGACAACCATGTCGAAGCCAATAACGAGATCGCTCATGCCAGTGCCAATTCGGGTCGCCAATACCGTGTCTGGGTCACTTGATATCGAAACATGACTCATCACCGCGCCGTTTTTTTGGGCGAGCCCGGTTTGATCTAAAACCGCACAGCCTTTGCCTTCAATATGCGCCGCCATGCCCAATGTCGCACCGACAGTGATGACGCCGGTGCCACCGATCCCAGTCAGCAAAATATTGTACGAGCCATTAATTTTTGCTGGCGTCGGGTCCGGCAGGTCAGCGGCGGGATTAGCACGATCAACGACTGGCGGTTCTGATATTCTTAAAGCCCCACCTTCGACGGTAACAAAGCTCGGGCAAAACCCATCGAGGCAAGAAAAATCTTTATTACAAGATGACTGATCGACAATTCGTTTCCGGCCCAGCGGCGTTTCAAGTGGGCGAATGGCAACACAATTCGATACCGTATTGCAATCGCCACAGCCTTCACAGACCGCATCATTAATGAAAACCCGGCGCGCCGGATCTGGATAAAGCCCGCGCTTGCGGCGGCGGCGTTTCTCGGCGGCGCAAGTTTGATCATAAATAATTACCGTGACGCCCTCGATCTTGCGCATTTCCAATTGCAATTTTTCAAGCTCGCGGCGGTGGTGAATTTCAGCCTGCGGTGCCCAATCCAAATTGTCAGGATATTTTTCCGGCTCGTCGGAAACGACGGCAATGTGCCCAACCCCTTCAGCGGCAAGTTGCTTGGAGATTGTCCAGGGATAAAGCTCACCATCCATCGGCTGACCACCGGTCAGAGCCACGGCGTCGTTGAATAAGATTTTATAGGTAATATTGACGCCGGACGAGACCGCCGCCCGGATCGCCATCAGCCCGGAATGGTAATAGGTACCGTCGCCGATATTTTGAAAGACGTGTTTGGCCGTCGTGAATGGCGCCTGGCCGATCCAGGTACCGCCCTCACCCCCCATGTGGGTATAAGCGGCGGTTCGGCGATCCATATAAACCGCCATTGTGTGACAGCCGATACCGGCCAGCGCGCGGCTGCCTTCGGGCACCAATGTTGAAGAATTATGCGGACAGCCGGCGCAGAACCAGGGCGAGCGTTCCGGCGGCGCTGCCGGGCGATTGCTGTCTGCAGTGCGAGCCTTAATCGAAGCGGCAGCGGAAACCAGACAGTTGGTCTCGCCCTCCTCTAAAAATCGATTAGCAATCACTTGCGCAACAATGGTGCCATTGAGTTCACCATATTCGGGCACCAGCAAATTGCTGCTCTCATCTTTTTTGCCGACCAAGCGTGGTCTTTGCTCTTCTGGCAGATTAAACAATATGCGGGCGAGTTGGTCTTCGATTAGATTACGCTTTTCCTCGACGACCAGAATTTCATCAAAGCCCGCCGCCCAAGCACGGATGCGTGTCGGCTCAAGTGGCCACGGCATGGCGACTTTGAACACACCAATGCCGATTTCCTGGCGTTCCGCATCGCTCAGATCTAGTTCATCAAACGCCTGACCGACATTGAGCCAGGCCTTACCCGGCGCAACGATACCAAGCCGTTTTTTTGACGTCTCATGAGAAATACGATCAAGCCAGTTTTCTCGCACAAAGGCCTGCGCCGCTTTGAGTTTGACCGAGATCAGGCGCTTTTCCTGCTCAATTGGTCCATCAGGCCAGCGGATGTGAACACCGTCTTCGGGAAACTCAAAATTAGTGGGCTGTTTAATATCGAGACGATCCAACTCGACCGACACCGAGGATGAGCTTTCGATAATATCGCCGGCACATTTAAAACCGGTCCAGCAGCCCGAATAGCGCGACATGGCGAAACCCATCAAACCGTAGTCTATATATTCCTGAACACTTGCCGGATAAAGGATAGGGGTCATCGCCGCAATCATGGCTTGCTCGGATTGATGCGCGGTTGTTGATGACTTCGCCCCTTGATCATCACCGGCCAATATCAACACACCGCCATTCGCTGAAGTACCGGCGAGATTGCCATGTTTGAGCGCATCACCGGAACGGTCTACCCCCGGCCCTTTACCATACCAGACTGCAAACACCCCATCATATTTGGCTTGCTCGGTGGCCGACTGCCAGATTCCGACTTGTTGCGTGCCCCAGCACGCGGTTGCCGCCATATCCTCATTGACGCCGGCTTGGAAGCGGATGTGATGTTTTTCGAGATGTTCACTGGCCTGCCAAAGAGCAGAATCATAGCCGCCAATGGGTGAGCCACGATAGCCGGTAATGTAACCGGCCGTATTGAGCCCGTTCAATAAGTCACGCTGGCGCTGCATCATCGGCAGCCGCACCAGAGCTTGCGTGCCGGTGACATAGACCCGACCGCTGGTAGCCGAATATTTGCTCTCTAATGTGATCGGATTATTGCCGTCCACGCTTAAGCTCCCGCTTATTCTTAGTTGGCCAGCATTAAAGCGATTTCGCCCGCATTAATAAAGGTTCCAGGTGCTTTTAGATTTATTTTCTAACTGTATTTCTAACTGTACCCGGTACCGGACTCGCAACAACTACTCGCTAGTTGCGAATCCGGTACCCGGAACCTTGGAATTAAATTCTATAAGCGATTAGGATTTGTGAGCCCGGGCTTCACGTTGAATAAGGTAGACTCCGCTAGCGATAATAATCGCCGCACCGGTCCAGACAAAGCCATCCGGCACGTCCCCCCAAATCACAAAGCCCAGTATCACGGCGAAAATCAGCACGGTATATTCAAAGGGTGCAACAACGCCCACCGGCGCCATGACAAAGGCGCCCGTCATGCCGAGATATCCGATCAGCGTAAATACCGCCATGATGATAAAGATCACGAGATCATTAAGCGGGATCGGTTGCCAGACAAACGGCAGGGCCAAACTCGCCAATATAGCCATTCCAACCATGGTGTAGAAGGTGATGCAGATCGTTGTCTCGGTATCGCGCAACCAGCGCGCGGTAAGATTGACGGTCGCAAATGCCACCCCTGCCAGTAAGGCTAAAATGGCGACTGGCTCAAATAATCCGGCGCTGGGACGCAGAACGACGACCACGCCAATAAATCCCAAAATCACGGCCAGCCAGCGATGGCGGCCAACTTTTTCTTTAAAGATCGGCACCGACAGCGCGGTGGTTAAAAATGGCGAGCCAAAGATAATTACCGTTACATCGGCGAGCGGCATGGTTGCAAGCGCGCTGAACATTAAAATCGGACCGCAAAAAGCCAGCACCAATCGGATACCATGGGCGCCTAAGCGCATGGTTCTAAGCTCGGCCGTGCGTTTTTTAATCAGTATCCAGGCTGTCAATAAAACAACAATCATCCAACCCCGGACGGCGACCACTTGGAACACCGAATAGTCGCTGGTCATCAACCATTTTCCGGCGGCATCGGTACCGGCCATGCCGATCATACCGATGACCATAACGACAATACCTTTTAAATTATTATTGGGGGAGTAGTCTGTGTTCATGGGAAGACCTTTTCAGGCCTCAACCAATTTGTCGAGCAGGTCTTTTGATATTTTTTATTCTCGATGACAAATTCACGATCTTAATCGATCCAATAATCCCATCGCCAGCATCATACCAATTGAAACAATAATCAGACCGAAGATCTCAATCAAGGTTGGATACTCGTTTAATATCGGGATAGCTAGCAAAACTACCGTTCCTGGTACCAAGGTCGGAAATACAGCCGCCCGCCCGGCGCCCAGGATCGCAATTGCCCGCGTAAAAAGAATTAGTGCAACGACTGCAGTGAGCAACCCCTGCACCACCCCTTGGAATACAACTTCCGAAATCGAAGCCGCAGGAATACCTGAATCCAAGAAAAGCAAATAGACCGGAAAAAATAACACCGCTGACCACACGGAGACCAAGGCCACAGCATGAAATGTTTCAACCGAATAATGCCGAGCGGCTAAGGTAAACGTCGCCCACAATATTCCCGCCGAGAAAAACATCAGGTCACCGATCCAAACGTCTTCACCGCGACCTTGCAAACCCTCCCAACCGGTCAGAACCACCCCGCAAAGGATAATGGCGACCGCGATCCATCTTGTACGGCTTTGTGTTTCTTTGAGAATTAACCAACCGCCGAGGGTTGATGTCATAAGTTGAGTGCTCGGCGTGATCACACCAAAATGGCCTGCCGGAGCAAATTCCAATCCGCCCGTACCCGCCAGCACATATGGTAGCCCTGCCCCGGCGACAATTAAAATCACCGCTTTCCAGCTTAAACTACTACGCCCGAGAATGCCGAGCTGCCGTTTCCAGAACAACGGCAGCAATATGATCCCGGCAACACCGAAACGAAGCGCCGTTAAATCCAAAGCCGACAAAGATCGGTCTATACTCAAGGCCGAGACGACTGGCCACACGCCCCAAATAAAAGCGGCGATCAAACCAAACACAATGGCGGCTGGGACGGTATGAAGTTTTTGAGAGAGAGAGTTGGTCACGCGGGCTTAAACCTATTTTTTAACCCGACTGAAAATAAAATGCTATTTCAGTGAGTTCCTTGAATCCTGTTATACTTATGCGAACAGGTTAGAACTCAAATCCTTGGTGAAATCAACCAAAGGTAAGAAATTTAAGT
>PVBE010217970.1_pt1 | contig 10377 bp, 2 predicted proteins | sample 1631181 | NCBI WGS metagenome assembly PVBE01 (sample SAMN08397723, study PRJNA350692) | Marine metagenome, whole genome shotgun sequencing project. | isolation source: water | place: Pacific Ocean | collected 2012-04 | reverse complement strand
CAGTGACGCGGGGCAGGCGAGGAAGGAGACCTACGAACGCAGTGACGAGGGGAAGAGGACGAGGGAGGCGTACGAAGGCAGCGACGAGGCCCGAGCGCAGAGACAGAGGTACGAACGCAGTGACGCGGGGCAGGCGAGGAAGGAGACCTACGAACATAGTGACGCGGGGCAGGCGAGGAAGGAGACCTACGAACGCAGTGACGAGGGGAAGAGGACGAGGGAGGCGTACGCGGAGAACAGAAAGACGGGGGACAGCGTGCCTGGTTCCGAGATCCTAAAGTTCATTTGCGAACTGCACGAAGAGAGCGGTTTCCAGGTCTCGGCGAACTCAACGTTGTTGCGGAACTTGCAGGCCAGGCAGTCGGCTGAGGCACCGGACGAGTCGGAGCTTGACGAGGCCTCGTTGCGCGCCGCAGTTCAGGAGGACATTGCCACCTTCTGCAAGGTTACTGCGGAGGACAAGGAGCGCATCGCGGCGGAGTACTTGGCTACGAGCGGGAATTGCGCTACAATGAGAGCATGTGCCGCTTGCGGCATCCGGGATCCTGCGGTGCCAGTAGATAACGTTCTCGCCCTTGAGACGCTGCCGCGGGCGCACTGGCTTCGCTTCACGGAGGACGACAGCCGCCGCGTGGACGAATTCCCGGTTGTCACGTTGTTCGACTCCTCTTGGGCGTCCCGTGCCGTACCGCTTCGGGATATTCTGTCCTACTTTGAGGACCAGGAAGGCCACCGCTACCATGTCCATCGGGAGTTGCTGGCAGAGCCTACCGCGGGATCTGCTGCAGGGAGCATGGCACCGGTCTGTCGGACTTGCTGGGGGAAGCACTTGGTTTGTCTGACAGAGAATCAGAGGTGTGCGGACGAAGATGAGGACTTGGGTGTGGCTCTGACGCGAGCGCGCAAGCATGCGCCGAAGCTCAGCATCGCGGCTGGAGTGGACTACGGGTACCTCCCTCGTTTGGACTACGGGCTGGAGCGGCTGGACTGCATTGATACTCTAGGGGCGGCGGAGTGTTTGGCGCTTGCCGACGTGCGGCTGTACAGCTTAACCGCCAAGGTCCACGCTCCAGGGCGGACTGCGGCGAGCTTTCCGGCACGAGACGTCTTACGAGGACACTTCATTTCTTTCGTTCACGACGCGCCCGCCGTTGTGCGCGAGTGGTTCAATGCAACTTGGGCAAGAGGTGTTCTGCGGGACTTGCAGCTTGTTTTCGTTGGTCCGGAAGGAGGTTTGACGAGCCTGGAAAAAAAAGCGTTGCGGTTGGACGACGTCCGCTTGCGTCCTCGCGTGCTCTACAACCACGCCACCGTGCGCGCAGCGCTGCGCGGTCTGTCCAAAGAGTCACCTTTGTTGCCGCCGGCGCCGGAATCGATCCAGCAGATCGAGGAAGCCTTGCGCGAAGCGAGGTTCGAAGAAGAACTTTGGGCACGCCGGCGACATAATCCAGACGATGCGGTGGAGCTCTTTTCACAAGCCTCTGACATCGCGAACGTCCGCGACACCGCGTGGAGCGCGGAGCACGCCGATCTTCAACACGAGCACGATTCAGTGGCCCACGCATCTGCGCTCGGCGGAGAACAGGAAGCGGACGGCAACGCCCACGGCGGCGAGATTGCTCTTACCCCTGTCGCCGTGATGTGCCACAGCGCGGAGGCGGAGTTAACTCCTATGTTCGACAGCCTGATTGAACTTTTCGACGTGGCGGGGCAGGAGGAAGCGACGACCGCACCAGGAGAGGATGACAAGGACGAGGAGAGCACGTCTGCACCGACGGCAGGCGGCAGAGATACGAGCGGGACGAGAGACAACGACGAGGCTGCCACCGAGGAGACCGATCCTGCGTGGCGCCGTTCGGTTACGCGGGCCGAGGAACCGCTGAATGAGTACACGAGCAATGATCGGATTTTGTACGGAGCGTTTTGGTCGTTGCTGCCACTTGGCCGTGGTCTGTTGAAGCGCGGCCCGGTGTCCCCCACGCAATCGAGACATCTGGTTACGCAGTTCCACAATGCATTTTCACAAAACCTCCAGTTCGTGTTTCTCCTCGCGAATCAGATCCAACGGCATGAGGGCGCACGGGGTGTCAGCTTCCGAGTTAAAACCAACGCGGCGGCGTTGCGAAACTTCCAAGCGCAGGTTCAAGATTCGGACGGGTATATCAAACAATTGCAACACGCCCGCGAGAACCCGGCGTCACCGGAAGCCGTTCGATTGTTGAAGGAAGTCACACGCTTCCTCTCTATTTCCGGTTCGACGGTTCCTTGGTCGGGAGGTGAGAGGGCCGGGGAGATCTCAAAGCTGTTTGCGATGTTTCGAAGATTCGGCGTCCCTTCGTGCTTCCTCTCCCTCGCGCCGGACGATGTGCACAGGCCCAGATCGATTCGCCTTTGCTACCGAGCGGGACGGCCTGATCGATTCCCAGCGGTAGACGAGGGGCTCACATCGTTCTTGCAGGCAGCCGACCAGGGGCATCTGAATGCCGGCCCCTTGGCTACCGCGGCATACCAGACGTTTCTTGCCGCAGTGGTGAGTTCGCGGCCAGACGAGTCGTACTCCTTCGAGCTCTCTGAACGGTTTGTCCAGATGTTGGCCACGAAAAACCCGGTTGCGACAACCCTCCTCTACGAAGAGCTGTGCGAAGCCGTTTTCACTTCGATCATCGGCATGCCGCCGTCCTTTCGCAGGAGAAAAACTATTGGGGCCGCCCCGGCGGAGAAAGCGCGAAAGCGAGGGTTTTTAGGAACAACATTCGGCTGGGGTTACGTCACCGAGGCCAGTGGGCGTCAGGCGTTCCACTTCCACGGGGCGATTCATGGCGGCGCGACTCCAACGCTCCTCGGCGACGTCGGTTCTTTGGGCGCGGCCTACCAGGAGTTGCAACAGCTTGTGTTCGAGGCCTTGGACTCCATGTACGTTGCGCACGCCCCAATTGATGAACGCGCTGCTGACCTCGCGAAGCGAACCCTCCGGGTGAGGACGCCGAAACATGCATATTACGAAACATCGTGGCCCGGATTGGAGACGTTTCAGCGGAACAGCCGCTTCATTGCCATGGATGTGGGCATCCACGCTCATTGTGACACCTGCCGGAAGACCAAGGCAGGGAAAACTGGATGCCGGATGGCGCGCCCTGCAGGCCATCCGGTTGAGAGCACCAGGGTTCTCGCACTTCACGACGACAAAACGGTGGCGCCCGAAGGGACTTCTGATCCTTCGTGGCGATGCGAAGATTGCGGTTGGGATCTTCATGCCGCGCCCAAGGACCGCTGGCGCCAGAGACCGTTGGAGATGGCGGAGGAGACGGCCACGGACCGCGAGGCACAACGAAAGCTTGCTGATGGAACTCGCGGTCTGCGTCTCCGCGTCCGGCAGCCGTGTCGTTCTGACGGTGAAGCGGTGGGAGTTGCTCTGTCGTACGAGCTGAAGCGCCCCAGTCTACACGGCGACCAATCCCAATCAGCGGCGCTGCGGAATTACTTCGAAACCGCTAACCCGGCCGCGCTTACAGATGCCGAGGTCGTGGACATTGTGCGTAACTTCGCCGCAGAGTTTCACGCTGCAGCGACAGCAGTCTCCGACGAGGCTTGGCAGCGGCGGAGCCAAGTATTGGTAGACAAGGTTTCGGACTTGTCGCCTCCAGCCGCCCGTTCTGTGCTGAAGGCATGGGACAAGTTGAAGTGTCGAAACGCAAGCTTTGTCGAGTTTTCGGGAATCCTGACTTGGTTGACCAAAGCCAATTCGGCGCCCCTGATGTTAGGGGCCGGCAACGCCGCCAAAACCGCCGCCCTGTATATGGCCAAATACATGGTCAAGGAGGCCTACCAAGTTCTTCAGGCACTAAGCGTGCTCTGCGACGCCCGGAAGCACGTCGCTGCGTACCCTTCCACTGCAGACGACTCCGGCGCGCCCGAACGAACGACCAAACATTTCCTCCAACGCGTACTAAACCAGGGTCTGACGGAGCTGTCAGCGACGCAGGCGGCAGCCGTTGTCCTCGGCGTTCCTAGCGCGTCGTACTCTCATGGGTTCACCTACTCTTATGTGTGGGATGCCCTGCGGCTCTCTTCTGTGTTACGCCGCGGGGGCAAGTTCTTACGGGAGGATGAAGAGCCCCTGGAGTCACCTGCCGACGACCGCGAGGAAGACGAGTTCGATGACGGGGGCCCGGGTAATGCAACGTCACAAGGGGAGCCACGCGACCGTGGGGATGACATAGGGGAGGAACGCGACCATGGGGAAGACATTGGGGCAGGCCGCCAAGGCACCGCACGGATGTTCACCGTTGTGCAAAACGGTCAGAAGCACAGCATTGCAGTGCCGCAAGCCGAGCACTACGCGTACCGTTGCCTGGACTTGGAGGACGTCAACTTTGATGAGTTCACGATGGGGTTTCGAATTGAGCGGGCCACGGCGGCGGTAAACGAGCCACACCCAGGGGCGGGGCGCCCCGTGAACTTTATGTATTCATTCGTGGCTCCGCATCCGCTCGCCGGAAACTATGGCATCAAAACCTTATCGAAGTCCATGGTTCCGATTCTCGTTGGCGACCCGCCGCCACGCCCCCCCAAGCCGTTGCGCAACGGTCAGAAGGAGAATGCCGCGCGGAGGCGGAAGCAGAACCTCGTCGGCGACTACTACCTGGCCCTGTTTCGACCCTGGTCTGCTGGCGACCTCGGCGCTTCTGGGGCCAGGGGCTGGAGCGCCTTCCAGGTCGAGCTTGAAGAGTACGCGCGATCACACATTCCTTCACCTCGCCGCGACATCGCCCGCGCACGGCTGTTTCGCATTGCCCAAGTGCAAACCGCTCTACTTGTGGACACAAAGCAGGCCAAGCTGATGACCCATTGGCGAAATCGGAACCGGACATGGTGGAACTCTGCGACGCCAGCCAGGGACGATGCTCCGCTGGACAGAGATCTCCTGCGAGATATTGAAGAGCTTCAGTCGCGCGTTGCGCCCTTCTCGGCAGCCGACGTCAGCCGCCGCGCCCAGGCCGAAGCCTGGGTGGACCGAGCAGAACAAAAGGTTCGGAGCATCCACTCGGGGCGCGCGAACATCCCGGTCGGGAGATTGGATCCGCGGGGCAGCGAGTGTGCCTTTCAGATTGCCCCCGCCGACGTCGATGCTTTCTTGGTCGGCCTCAAGGAGCCTCGCGTTCGGGCCGGCGTTGATGGCGATGTGGGGCAGGAGCCCGGGGGGGTCCCCATTTGCGAAAGGCCAGAGGGGATGCCGGAGGAGTTCGCGGAGGTGTCCCTCGCAGAGTACCAGGCCCTTGCTGAGGCATGGGCCACCCTGCCACCAGAAGGCAGGCCTCCGCCCCCTCTGAACGTTGAGCAACGCACCTTGGGTCGCGAACGATTTCAAATGGTTAAACTCCTCGACCGCGGGCGGCAGTTAGGAGAAGATCCTCGAATAACCTTAGCGACCCTGGAGGCCGCAGGCTTTCGGCAGGTGAACTTAACGCAAGGTGGTGCTGGGATGGGGAAATCGGTGTACGTCCACCGGCTCCGCGAGGCGATGCATCGCCACAATCTGGGAAGCCTTGTCGCGACAGCTTGGACGGGTGTTGCGTCCGCGCCTTACGCCGCGGCAACGCTGTGCACACTCTTGAAACTCAACTCTCACAACCTCTCTACCGAGGGGAAATTCGACGCGGCGAAAATTGCGACGCTCAGGGCGGACTTCAGGCGTCTGATGTGCGACCCCGAAAAGATGCAGGTGTTTGTTGTGGACGAGGTGTCCTTCCTGGTGCCTGAAGCTCTGCACCACATCGACGTTCGCCTTCGTCAGCTTCTGGACCGTCCAGACGTGCCTTTCGGCGGCGTAATTGTCGAACTCATTGGCGACTTCTGGCAGAAGGAACCAGCGGGCCAGAAGACCATGGCCGAGGTCCTCGTCAGGGCCGATGCTCCCGTCGTCCACGCCAGTCCCGCGCACGACGAGGCCGCACCCTTGGCGAAGGGTTTGAGCACTTTCCGGAACGCGCGACGGTTTGTGCTCACCAGACAAATGCGAGCGGCGGACGACCCTGCCTTCCAGGAGGACCAGGTTGCCTTGCGGCGAACAGACGTTCCATACCCTGTGCCTACAACACTGGTGGAGAACCTCCACGAGGTGCAAGCTTCCGACCTGCCTGAGCATCCCCCCTTCGCATTCGCCCCCATCGGGGTGCTGGGGAATGCAGAAAGGGAACGGTTGAACTTCGCGCAAGCTGAAGCGTTTGCAAGGTGGCACCGGCGTCCACTCATTGTGTGGCGGCACCCGCTTGCGGACAGCGACGCGGAGAACCTCGCGACCTTCAACCTGCATGATCTCTACGGCTCTGAGAAAGGGATGCTTGGAGTGTTCGTGAAGGGGGCGCCGGCAATGCTGCTCAAGAACATGCAATCAACAAAGGCCCTCGTGAACGGCTCCACCGGGCACTTGCATTCCCTAACTTTCTCCGGCTCACCACCTCCGGAGGTGGTCGCCGCGGAGAGAATGCAGGAATACGTCCGCATCGACCTGGCAGAGCCGCCTTACGCTGTCAACTTCGAACTGACGCTTCCGGATGGGGACACCGGGGAGGGAATCGAGACCCTCGTCGACGCGGAAGGGACACATCGTCGCATTATTGTACCGATCCGAGCTCAGGACGGCGCGCACGATCACCGTCTCTCCTCCCTATACGCGGCAATGGCCGGCATGCCGAAAGCTGTCCGCATATTCGCTGCTTGGCTTACATTAAGCTTTGCGTTGACGGACTTCAAGCTGCAAGGACGTACAATGGGCGAGTTGATTCTGAGCATCTCTCCGCGCCCTTTCCCCCCACATCTGGATCTCCGTGGATTCTACGTGTTCATTTCGCGGGTGCGGCTGCGTTCCCGGCTTCGCGTGCTTTCCCGGCCCTCGGACGAGGAGGGCGGGCTGAATTCCCTTTTGAAGCTGCAGCACGTGCCTGAGCTGGGGGTTTGGGACCGCGGGTACGACCCCCTAGGGGACTGGTCGGTGGACCTTGCGCTGGCGGCAGCCGAGGCGATGCGCCTGCAGCGAGCCGGAGCTTAGGTGCGGCTCATGCGTCAGGCTTTCCTTGTGTCGGGGTTTTCCATGGCGAGCACGACTTCTCTGGGGCGGAGAAGGAGGAGCACGAGGACGGGGCGCGAAGACCTGGGGCCGGGAGGCGAGGGGAGCACAGCTCAGCCCCCGAGGCGCTTCATGTGGATGCCCGAGGCGCAGTTTTGGAACGGTGTGATGGTCACCCCTCGGGGTGCTCCACTGGCTCCATATGCACCGGCGTTGGGTCGTGGATGTCATGTTGGGACTTCACTGGGCAGCAGCGGCAGACGCAGGGGCAGGGTGTTACCTCTCGGGCCAGCAGCACCAGGTTCGGATAGTCCCCATCGAGGGTACGACCCCCAAGGGGACTGGTGGGGGGACCTTGCGCTGGGGGCAGCCGAGGCGATGCGCGTGCAGCGAGGCGAAGCTGGGCGCCGGTCATGCGTCACGCTTTCCTTGTGTTGGGGTTTTCCGTGGAAAGCGCGACTTCTGTTGGGCGGAGAAGGAGGAGCACGAGGATGGGGCGCGAAGACCTGGGGCGCGGAGACGCGGGGAGCACAGCTCAGCTCCCGGTGCAGCGATTAATTCCTTGAAGGCGGTTCATGTGGATGCCCTACCTGCAGTTTTGGAACGGTGTGATGGTCACCCCTCGCGGTGCTCCACTGGCTCCATATGCACCGGCGCTGGGTCGTGGATGTCATGTTGGGACTTCATTGGCCAGCAGGGGCAGAGGCACGGGCATTTTGTGTGTAGCTCCTCGACACCGTGTGATCACACGTCTCCGCATACTAGATGAATACCACATGTAAATACACCAAAATGCGGGTGAAGCGCGAATGCTCGAAATACGTGAAAACCGTATGAGAGATTGCGCGCGAAGAACCCAGCACACACACGGAAGAATTCGTTCAGAGAAAGCTACAGTGCATGCTCATGTTATGGGGTCCGTTCGTCCGGTCGGGTGGGTGTAGCTTTTCTCATTACCTAGGGAAGTTGTGTATGCTCCTTCGGTTCCGGGCGAGCGGATCTCTTCGGGAGTGCATGTTGTATTAATAAACGGGGGGGGGCGTCTGCCCCGCAGACGCGGAACGGAGTTCGTGTGCCGGGGTTGAAGGGCCAAGGATACGACGTATCCCGTATCACAGCCTGGAGCCTGGCGAAAATCTCGGCGCACCCGCAATAGTTATGTGCGTGGGTATTTCTCTCGTGTGAAACTAGGGGGGCTTAGCAACTGGAGCCAGTGGAGCACCCCGAGGGGTGACCATCACACTGTCTCCATATGCACCGGCGTTGGGTCGGGGATGTCATGTTGGGACTTCATTGGCCACTCATCAAAGTGGAAGGAACACCACCGGGCTGCGCGGACACCCGCCAAAGGACCAGCGCCTCTGTTCCATCGCGACAGTGCGCTTCCAGGGGCTAAAAACAGCACATCTTTCTCTCTCTCGTTCTCTCTCTCTCTGTCTCGCTTTCTCTCTCTCTCTCTCTCTCTCTCGCGATACCGCCCTGCAGCACGTACCCCCTTGCGGTTCGACCGCGGGTTGCTGGAGCAACCACAAGGTGTCGAGGAGCTACACACAAGACTGCAAGCACCCGCGCGAGGACGTGGGGTAGCGACCTCTCGCCGGTGCCATGGAGCTCACCTGCGCCTCGTTGAATCAGAAGAGTGCCAATGCCGGAGGTTTCTTGGATGTCGTTGTGGTGTACCGGGCTGCGAAGACCATGTATCGGCGGGACGGTTCCGGTTCGTGGGCGAAGATGTTGATCCGGTTCGCCACGAAGGGGGACACGCCGGACGGCTTATGGGGCATCCTCACAGCCGCCGACGAAGCGACCCTGACCCGAGTCGCCGAGGTCTACGCCGTCGGCGCCACTGGGAAGCTGAAGAGCATCCAGATGGTGGACGACAAGTACCTTTGCGGCAAGGTCATTAATCTTACGAAGTCCCGGAAGCCGAACCAGCGGTCCACGTCCTGGACGCCTCTGGAGAACGGCGCAGCGATGTTTCAAGCGACGCCGACACTCTGGGCCTTGCCGATCCAAGATCTCTCCACCTTCACGATGATCACCGCGACCACATACACCTCCCTCGTGGGGAAACTTGTTGAGCTCTCCGACACGAAGCCTCCCGAGGGCGACCGGAAGGACCCTGTGAAGGACGCCATTCTCAAGGACCTCTCTGACACCGTAGTCGACTGCTCGCTCTGGGGCGTGACTTTGACTACCATGCCGATGAAGGTCGGGGACATCATTCTCGTCGACAATGCGAAGATCCGCCCGGGGAAGGTAGACGGAAAGGTTCGCATCTCGTGCGAGCACTACGGGGATTCCGCCCACGGTCATTGCATTGTGCTCTTGAACCCCGCCGGCCCCATCACCGAACAGTTGAAGGCCGTCGCTGATCTAGGCGGCAACCGCATCTCGGATGAGTACAAGAGCGCGGGGCGTGTGCCGATTGACCCGGACGGCGACGCTCAGGTAACGACACTGTCCCACCTCCGCGCCGCCCCCGAAAAGGACTTGTTTGACGTGACCGTTGGCAATGAAAAGTTCCAGAAGCTCGCAACGACTCTTCGCTTCCAGATCCATGGGGCCTGGCTGACCTCGTTGCGTGTGCCGACCGTTTACATCGAGTGCACCGAGTGCCACACGAAGATTGATGAGGAGACGACTAAGTGCAAACGGGCTCCGACCGGGTGCCGCACGACCCCCGGCGCCCTGAAGTGCATCTCGCATGCCACCCTGAGCGACGCGTCCGGCTCGTTTGCCGACATTGGCATTGCGAACTCCTCCCTCCTTCTCTTCACGCAGTGCCGCGACGAGCAACACCTCCAGAGCAAGGTCGCCAACGAAGACCAGCTTACCATGCTCACCAGAGCTGACGTTCGCCTCGGTACCAACAGCGCCAAAACCGACTCCAACAACTGCTCGTTCGAGTTGTTGCAGGTGTTTCCTTTCGTGCTGCGGGACTGGGTGCCGCCGCCCCCCGATCGTCCCAACGCACTGCGCGCAGTTTGCTTGGCGTCCGAGGTTGACGGGGCCGCCATCTGTCCGATCAACTCACCCACCGACCTGACCGTTGCGGCTCTGGGCAATTTCTACTTGGGTGCCGTCACTTGCGCCAAGGTCCTGGCCTTGGTTGGCTCGAGCGAAAAGGCCAAGACCGTGAAGGCAACCGTGGACGGCAAAGACAAGGTCCACCTGACGTTTCCAGAGTGCGTCTCTCTGTTGGACGACCAGAACATCACTTTCGAGCTTCAGGCTTTCTGCAACTTGGAGGACGTTGGAGATGACGCGCTCGGCAACCGCCAGAAGCCTCACCTCGTTGCGGGGGAAAT
>PVBE012946315.1_pt1 | contig 10379 bp, 14 predicted proteins | sample 1631181 | NCBI WGS metagenome assembly PVBE01 (sample SAMN08397723, study PRJNA350692) | Marine metagenome, whole genome shotgun sequencing project. | isolation source: water | place: Pacific Ocean | collected 2012-04 | reverse complement strand
CCAAATGTAAAACTATACGTACATTCATTTAAAGAATGGAAAAGTCTTGAAAAGCCAATTGATAAACAAGAAAATGCCAATTACTGGGATCTCTCAGCGGAGTGATATAAAATGAAAGATATCAATGATGTATTACCAAAGGTTCCGAATATGAAATGGGGTGCATTACTAAATAAAAAACCTACAAATAAAAAAATAGAAGAACTAAACAATTTACTTCCACATAACGGTCGTTGGCACACTGTCTATGAAGAAGATGATGTGTCAATTATTGATGGTATTCCAATTATAAAAAAAGATAAAGACTCTATGACTTAATTAATTCTGTGCAACGTTAGCTCTTAATTTTTTTGTAACTTGAATTTCTATTGTTTCAAATAATTCAAGCATTTTCTTTTTGTTATCAATTAGATAATCCTTATCAATAGTTTTTCCTAATTTTTGTAAATTTCTAGGATTTAAATTTTTCAAATAAGGTACAACATTTACCGCTTTTCTCTCCATTAAAACTTCTTCTGAAATTTTTACTTTTATGCGAGACTTATCTAATAATGCTTGAAAATCTCCCATAGGGTCTTTATTCATTCTTGTTATTAATGTATCTTTTAACCCACTACCAAGACGAAAGATCTTTCCAACTACCTTATTAAATGTTGCTTTAATACTATCCCAAACCTTTACTCCAATATTTTTAGCTTTCCCTAAAGCATCTCTAAACCAACCCTCCGTCATTGCATGCTGATACATTTGATCAAAATCTTCTAAACCATATCTGTCTTTAATTGCTTTGAAATATTTTCCTAACTGTCCACCACCCTTTTCCTTTTTCAAGGATGCAAGAACAAATTCTATACCATCTTCCATAGAACATATTCCTGTATTCTCATCATACTCAACCTTTTTTGTTTTCATTGCAGTGATGACTTCATTTGCGGGTTTATTACATATTATACAATCTGGAGTTGGTTTCTTTGATCCCACTTTCTCTATTTGAGGATTTTCTTTTTCAGCCTTATAATAATCTTCAATTTTTCCATGAATTACATGATTAAATTTAGGAGATAATCTTAATCTTTTAAATGCTGTCATTCCTGCAGCCAATCTTACAACATCTGTCATATCTCCAATACTTCTCTTATTAGGATCTCTCAAAACTGATAAAATACCCTCTACACCATTCTGATCATAATCTTCACCATTTGCTAATGTTGATTCTATTTTTTTGAAAATATCATCTATGGGAACTTTACCACTAGCCAAATCCTTAAACATTTGTTCAGCATCTACAAATAAACCCATACATTGACATACTTCTAATGTTCCAGCGTTCCAGTTGATACCTCCACCAGCTTTTATTTTTACAAACAATGGAGAAATTGAACCTTCTGATCCTATTATGTGATATACATCACCTTTATGTTTTACATAAACTTCTATACTTCCACTACCAATTTCTACTTGTATAGCATCAGAAGTTGGTTGTACTTTGGTCAATACATCACCTTTTTGAAATGGTAATCCTGCTGATTTTGCTTTCTTTAAATTTTCTGGTGTAGATGAGGGAGCAAATTCTGTCCCAATAGGGTATTTGGTATCATATATGCTCATTTCATTGAGTATTTTATCGAATCTAGATTTTAATACAGACTTATCAGAATAAGAATTAAAAGACAGCATTTATTTCTCCAAAGGGGTTACACGTATCTATAATATTTATAATCAAGCAGATTGGGGGGCGGGCGGATCTGGATCGTTTTCTTTTTTAAGTCTTTCAACAGTGGTTATAAAGACATCTGGCATAAGTTGATGCCAATCTTTGGTAGCCCCTTCTTCCATCTTTTCAGCAAAGATATTACCAAATTGGTCTTCCATGATATAGGTAGGTTGTCCATCATGGGCATGAAATTTATCTGTGAGGAAAACACAATGAACCAGTACGCCTAAATCTGGCCTGATATAGTATTGGCCGGGTTCAAAGGTTAGGGCGGGAGGATATACTTTTTTCTTTTTCTTACGGAAGTCATCAAGACTTACTATGTTTTTATCATCAGGTGGGTTCACCACTAACTTTCAAAGGATATTCATGATGCTTCGCACATTCCGAAACATCAGACACCTTTTGTTCTGCTATTTGATAGTCATAAATTCCAGCAATCCCATAACCTTTTTTATGAACATCAAGTGTGATTGAATTTGCTTCCTCTTCTGTTTTATGGAAAAATTCACGTAAAATAAAAACTACAAACTCCATAGGTGTAAAATCATCATTATGGAGAATAACTTTATACTTTTTTGGAGGTGATGGCTCTGACTTTTCCTTCTTCCCAGGAGGCTTATCTACAACGTCTACACCACCAGTATCTTCAGACCTACTCATACTCAAATTTTCCGAAATCTCGTTTCTTGAATTTTCCACCAGTTGCAACATCAAAAGATGATGTGTCATCCTCTTGTCCAGTATCAACCAATTCATCTTGAGCAGATTGTGCTACATCAAATAATCTCATCTTAGCCCTATTAATACCAATTACAAATTTACGATTTAGAGTAGGGTCATTATATCTGTTTTTAAGTTGTTTTACTAAAAGCTGTCCAAGTTCCTCCATCTGCTCTGTAGATATAATTGCAAACATAAGATCTGCAGTCGCAGGTAAACCGAAACTCTCTGAAGTATCTTCCAGCCCAACATCAGTATTTGAATAGCCTGCCCTAGTGGTTTGAGTAGCAGATACAATAGGAAGCTTATTTTCAACAGCCATACCACGAAGTTCTTCCGCAATTGATTTGATATAGGTATATGAATTGACATTTGCTCCTGTCTTTATTCTAGAAGATGTACATATATTCAAATAATCTACAAATATTATATCAGGTACAAATGATCTCTTGAGATTTAATTCATTCAAAAGAGCTCTAAAATGATTAACATTTGCCGCAGCAGTAGGATATTCTTTAACAATCAATTTCCCCTTGATTGTTTTTCTCAAATTATTTATTTTGCTATCATACAAATCTTTTGGAAGAGAATGTAAATCATCAACTGCAATATCCAGAAGGTTTGCATCAATCCTTTCAGCAATCTTCTCTTCTGCCATTTCCAATGTAATATAAAGTACATTCTGATTCTGAGATAAACACGCAGCCGCTACATGGCACATAAACAAGGACTTACCAACTCCAGTTCCTGCAAGACAAATATTTAATGTCTTTTGGGGTAAACCGCCCTTTGTAATTCTGTTAAAATAGTCAAGGTCGAACGGAATACGTTCCTCAATCCTATGATAAAAATCAAACCTATCATCAGAATCATCAAGATAATCATGGCCAACATGAGGATCAAAGCTAACAGCGAGGGCACCAGACAATAGATCAGGAATATATCCTTTATCTTTGCCAGTTTTGGGGTCATCGAGTATGGATATTGACTCAACGACTGCATTATAGATTGCTTTGTCTTGACAGAATTTTTCTGTTGTGTCGAGCAACCATCCGAGGTCTGTATAGTCTTCTGAGTCCGAATTAATCGCATCCAATAACTCCATTGATTCTTTGAACTCTTCTTCATTCATTTTAGTCTCTGAAAGTTCTATCACCAGAGCTTCCTTTGAAGGAAGAGAATTATATTTAACTACAAAATCATTTATTTTATCATAAATGGTTTTATCAGCATGTTCCGTAAAATAGTCAATTTTTAAAAAAGGCAATACCTTTCTTGTGTAATCTTCATTTAGTAATAAGTTTTTCAATATCGCTGTTTCGGTTCTCATTCTCAGCAGACTCCCATAAAAGTTCTATAATTGCTTCACCAAGCTGTTTTTCAAAAATTTCTCCTTGCTCATCTGTGATATCTCTATTTCCAATATCATCTGGAGCCATTACAATATCATAACTATAGTCACAATTTAAAGTACCATCCTCATTAGGTTCTTCATGTGTTTCAAAATTTTTATATTTTACTACAACATGACAGAACGGTCCTTCTATAATTTGAAGACACCTTCCTTTATCATTTGGATCAGTTGGATTTGGAACAACTATAAACCAATTATCCTTCAGTTTTTTCTTCGGCTGATTCATTGGTGCTAAGTTCGGCATCACTTCCCTTTCCATATAAAAATTCTTTATCAGCAGCTTCTTCTAATTTTTCCATAATATCTGCTGTGAAATATTTTTCTGGATCACTTAATATTTGTTTTCCAAAGATTTTAGTACCATCTGGCATTTCATACCTTGTTGATACTTTATTAATTATACCATACTTCTCAGCTAATTCAAGTAATCCATAATATCTACTTAACCCCTCATCATAAGTCAAAAGAACATCAACCATCTTATTTTCTTTGGTCAATCTTGATTTGAAATTCTTACAATGAATAATATTTCCAATTACATCTGTTCCTACTTTTTCCTTTCTTTTGGAAAGAAATATAATAGTTGATGCTGCATATTGAAGTCCACTCCCTCCGCCCATTACGTCTTGAGGAAACATCGTGCCCACTTGTTTGTATGTATGGTTTGTAACAATTAGAGGAATACCAGCTTTGGCGAGTTTGAGAGTTAAAACACGAAAGGTGCCCTTTACAATACGCGCCTTAGTCATATCTACCTTATTTGCTCCCTCAGTAGTATCACCAACTTCTTTTTCAGTTGATAACATTCCCAAACTATCTAAACATAATAAAAGTGGAGCACCACTCGACTCTATATGTTTATCTACCACTCTTGTTGCTTGTTGAGCAAATTCTTGTATAGTAGCAACTGGTAATTGAATGAATCTTTTAGTATCAATGTTTCTCTCCTCAATCATTTCAGGAGTAAGAGCAGATTCAGACTCAAAATAAAGAACACCGCCATCAGTATTATCAGCGAGGAACTGCTTGACAAGTCCCAATAGAAAAAAGGTTTTACCAGTTGCCGACTCGCCCGCAAACGCAGTAATTTTATTCGACGGCAACCCTTTGTATATGCTCCCCGAAAGGAGTCCATTAAGTATATAAGATCCAGTATCGATATGTTCATTTACGCTCCCTAGCATTCCATCTGAAACTTTAGATGCATATGGATTTCCTGTCACACCAATTAGTTCATCAAAATAATCTGCCATATATTTTCTCCTTGTTATGTGAAGAATTCCATAAGGTTGTTTCTTTTTTCATAATCCCAACCAATAGTTTCAAGAATCCCCTTCATTGGATTTAAAAATGATTTCTCAAATTGCACTTCATAATTAATATACTCATTCAATCCAAATTCTTTTGGAAGAGTATTTAACACCGCAATAACTGAATCTCCAGTAGGATTAGGTTCAGTTAAATAAGCATACTTAATTTTTTCACCTTCTTGAATCTTTGGATACTTCTTTGTCAATCGGTTAGTTTGAAGTAACTTATTATATATCAAAGATCCTTTTACATGAAGTGGAGTTGACTTTTTATAGATAGTCGCGGCGTCAGAATATTTTGCAAGTCCCTTAACTGAACGTGGAAAAAATACATCTTCAGGTGGAAGTTTCTTAAACATACTCTTGAACTCTTCTATAAAATCTATCACATCTTGTTCAGTTCCATTCATGATAAGTTTAAATGCTTTCTTGAGAGCATTCCTACATGGTTCTGGAGTAGAACTTTTAACCGCTTCAATTCCCATAATCTTCAGTTTAGGTTTCTCATACTGGACACCCTCTGAATTATGAACATTCAGAACATAATGTTTTTTAGCAGTCCAAATTCCAACATCAGCAAGAACTTCCCTTTTCATTACCATCTTTTGTTGAAAGACATTCATGTATTCTGCCATTTCATTGTAGCACTTATCAATTACATCTTGAAGTTTTCCATCACAAACATCATCCATGAATTTAATAGTCTTTTGTGTGTCTTTTAATCCCACCCGCTCAACCAAAGGATCAAGAGTTACATACAAAGAATCTGTATCAGATGCCAGCACATAATCAATATCTTCAGTTTCTAAAATTTTATTCATGTACTTATTGACTGCCCGCTCAGCCCACCTAATAGAAAGTTGGCCTGCGACAGATACAGCCTCAGCATTTCTGACATCATAGAAACGGAACCATTGATTTCCTAAAGCACCATACGCTGAATTAAGAGCAATTTTGAGATTAAGTTGAAGATTGTAATATTGAGATAATTTGTTTTTATCTGCTTCTCTTCCCTTCTTCTGTTCACTAATTAATAATTTCTTATATTTTACCCTGTCATCATACATTTTTTCCATAAGAGAAGGGAAGAATCCTTTATAGTCTTTGGTATATAAAGAACCATTTGGAGTCATTGTAATATCATTCTCCTTGAGAAAAGTAGTATCAAATTCTCCATTAAGCATTGGTTCTACTAATCCAGTTTCTTCATGAGTACCCAATAATGTTTCTGGAGAAATATTATATTGCATAATAAGATGTGGATACAGAGAATTCAAATCAAAACTACAAACCCATTTATGTCGACCCAATTGTGGTTCTTTTACATAAGCACCTTCATATGCAGCACTTTTTTCTCTATGTTTCTTTGGAGGTATTACAATATTATTATCTCTCAAATGGTTGTAACAAATACAATCCCACATCTTTACAGGACTAAACACATCATTGAAATTACACTTTGCCAAATATGCCAGAGATATTACTATCTCTAGAAGTTTCATTTTTGTTTCAAGATTTTCAACTAACACAACATCATGTACATTATAATCAATAAACTTCTGGAAGTCCGTTCTGTAAAGTTCATGTAATGTATCTACTTCAGAATAATCTAATTTTCTTTCTTCCAATTCTACATAAGCGATGTGATTCAATGAATATGATTCCTGATTTACATATGTAAACTTTTTATATGCATCCATATAATCAAGAGCGGAAACTCCTACCAACTCATAGACTTGATGCCGTCTTCCACCAATTCCTGTAATACTACTTTCTTTATACCACCCCCAAGGCGAAAGTTTCTTTGCTGCTTTTTCACCAAACAGATTAACAATGCGATTTACAAGATATGGAATATCAAAAAAGCGGATGTTCCATCCAGTTACTATGTCTGGATAATTTTTAGACCAACCTTCAATAAATTCTGTCAACAGGGCTTTTTCATCAGAACATTTAATGTACTTTACACCTGGCGAAGGATTATAATTTCCACAAGCATAAACTTTAAAATCATCATTTACTTTAATAGATATAGCCAATACTTCTTCATTAGCATTTTCTATATTGGGGAATCCATTTTCAGAACTTGTTTCAATATCAATGTATGCAATTTTCATTTTGGAAACATCATAACTAATCATACCAGGATATTGATCAGCAATGAAAGCATATTGAAATTGATCTATACCAAATACATCTCCAGCATAGTTTTTAATTGCTTGATAGGATTCTTTCATAGAACCCCATTTGACAGGAGAAACTTTCTTACCGTCTAAGGTTTTCCATTTGGATGGATTTTGAGAATGAACATATAGGGTAGGCTCATAAGGAATCTTTGTTTGAAAAGTTTCCCCTTGATTATTCACTCCTCTTATAGCAATATTGTTGCCAAAAGGTTGTACATTAGTATAATACATTAATAATATTTCTGATATGGGATTTCTAGTTTGTCAAATGTATTATAACACCATTTGATTTGTTTGTCAACCCATTTAATTGGACCAGAATAGGCCCCAATAAGGAATAGAAATTGAAGATAAAATTTAAGGGTAATTCCTATTAAGCATATAGATATTTTTTTCACATCCTCCCCCTACTTGAGAAGACCTTTTTTATATTGTGTCTTCCCTTTAATTCTTAGTGCAGTTAATATATTTCCTCGATTCGAACCATCTTTTTTGTAAGAACAATGTATCCAACCACTGTGGGGATCTTTACCATCATAAAATTCCAAAATCAACTGGTCAAATTCCAAGTTATCTTTGATCCATTCAGCGAGGTCTGGATTTGATATTCGTGAAGATTCAAAATCAGCTGCTTCACCATTACAATGCTGACTCGTTTTGGAACCACCCACCTTTGCATTCAATGTAGGAGAACGATAGCCACTATTAATACGTATGGGTCCAAATTCTTCTCTTATTGGTTGTAGAATATGATTACAAAGATTTACTAAATTGATAATATGTTCTCTAGAAGCGTCATTTGAAACACCAAGTCTCGCCGCAGTAGAACTTTTTATCATTTCTTGATATGAAAAATTCTTTGTCAAATATCCATTATATATTTCTACCATAATATCCTCACTCTTTTTCTATATCAACAGATCCCGTTGTAGGATCATATGTAACTTTAAATGATACCTCTACAGGTTTAAGAGTCCCATCTGCTTTAACTATAGGTAATTTACCTTCGACAGCACCCGTCAATGCATCTTTAGCATTTGTAAAAATATGTGCTGGGTCATCTTTTATAACTTTATCTAATTCTTTTTTAGCACTATCTGGAAGAAGATCATCAATCATATTTTCCACATGCTCAGCTGCTAAATTAGATGCCTTGTCTATAACAAGACTAGAAATAACATTAAATAATAATGCTGGTAACATAATATCCTCTCAAATCAAAATTGATTATTATATTCTTCCCACAAATCAATACCACGCTGTGACATAGGTCTAATACCATCTGGTGCTAAAACTTGCTCATCAAATTCTTCTCTTGAAAGACGCTCTTCACCTTCATCGTCATATTCTTCTTCATCCTCTTCGTCGTCTTCTTCATCATCATCTTCGTCGTCTTCTTCATCTTCAACTTCTTCTTCATCCTCTTCTTCAGGCCAAGGTTCTACTTCTTCCTCTTCTTCGCCCTCTTCAATTTCTTCTTCTAAAACTTCTTCCTCAGCCATTGTAATCTCCTAATTGATAACTTGTTGGTCTTCAGGTTCAATCACCTCAGATTCTTCAGTTTCTTCGGTGCCTACTACTTTATTTAGTATCTCTGTAACCCATTCAGGCCCACGCTGAGTATCTGGAAAACCATCTTCTGATGCTCTCCAAAGTATCTCGCCACCAACTTCAATAATAATATCATCTTCAGAAATTGAATGTTTCTCAACATCTGATGGTTTACCTACGAGTTGTGGTTTGTGATTTGCAATACCTGCAGTGATTTGAATACCATGAGGAAATCCGTATTTTTCATTCATCATAATACGAACAGATTTTCCACCTTCAAATACTGGTGCTCTCATTTTCTCAGGGATTTCCATATTTTCTAATCCCTTACCAGTTGATGTGTCAAGCACTACACCATCATCTTCTTCTTCTGTATCAACTTTTACTGTTTTGTCTTCTGTATTTTCTTTAGTATCAACTTTAAATACTTCTTCAGTTTTTTCTTCTTCTGCCATTTTTTATCTCCAATGGGATATTTGAGGGGCTCCGTAGAGCCCCTGCGTCATAATTAAGAACCAATTTGAATTAGCCGAGGCTTTTTCTCATCGGGAATCACTTTCTCAAGTTCAACGACAAGCATGCCGTCCTTGAGATCTGCACCCTTTACAATGATGTCATCCGACAACGAAAAACTTCTCATAAAAGAACGCTTAGCGATACCTTTATGAACGAAAGAATCATCTTTTAGATCATCTTTCTTGTCTTCTTTGGAACGAATGACTAATTGACCATCCGTTACTTCAACTTCAATATCATCTTTTGAAAAACCTGCGAGAGCAAGCTCAATATAGTATTGAAGTTCGTTAATTTTCCGAATGTTATATGGGGGATACCCCGAATCGCGAGTAAGATCCATATCAAAAAGACGATCAAAAATCGTATCAAAGCCAACAGTATGGCCCATCAGTTTTTGGAAGTCTTGGGGTGTTAACGCAGAGTGTCGTGCTAAAAACATAATGTCCTCCTTATAAAGCGAGGTTAATAATATCTCATCCCGATAGCACACGGCGATGAGGTGTTATGAGATTACCACTATGGTCAATCTCAATCACGCCATCCCTCTCTTTTTAGAAAGTGATGACAGCGATGCTTAAATACTGTCCAAATTAATTTAGTTAATGAATCTTCAGCATAGTGCCCAGAGTCCTTAACTAATAACTTGTACTTGGTCTTCATACCATCATTATGTATCATCCAATTACCATTTTCAAAATCATTCATTTCATAATATATAGGTATTGTTAAGGGATGAGCTTCACCCCCTAACAATAATAGTTAGATTACTTCTTGGAATAAATTCCCCAAAGTACCCATACCGCTACTAAGCCTACTAGACCTTCAGCACCCAGTTTTGAAACTAATGAAGTTACTGAACCAACGACATCAAGGCCAAAAACAAATTGTGCTCCGACTACTGTGAAAAAAGCCGATTCAAAACCATACGTTTCAAACCAAAGCCAATCAACGTAAAACCCGACGAT
>PVBE012392255.1_pt1 | contig 10379 bp, 9 predicted proteins | sample 1631181 | NCBI WGS metagenome assembly PVBE01 (sample SAMN08397723, study PRJNA350692) | Marine metagenome, whole genome shotgun sequencing project. | isolation source: water | place: Pacific Ocean | collected 2012-04 | reverse complement strand
CTTTTGCGATATTACTGGTCTTTTGTTCAATCTCTGTTTCCATAGCGTCTCAGGGTATTTCTATCGGAATAATTGGGTGGAATAAACACACATTCGAACTATCATTCGTATGATGCGAAACCCTAAATGGGTCGATGAATGCCCATGCAGGTTCCTTACTACAAAGAAACACGCCCATGAGTTCGCAAACTAGCAAAACAAGTCCAAAATCAGCCGATCGACTGCGTGTGCTTTTCGTTACAGAAGACGACCCTCTCTATGTGATTCAGTTTTCTAAGGTTTTTTTTGCTGAATACCCTAAGGACAAGCTCGATATTATCGGAACTACGGTTGTGGACGCCTTCCATGAGCCAATCTGGAAAACAGCATGGCGAATGTTTCGCTTTTATGGCTGTGTCGATTTTATTCGACTCAGTTTTCGGTTTGTTGGTGTCAAGTTCAAAGGTGAATCTATCGCAAAACTTGCACAGCAAAGTGGGATTGAAGTTGTTCCGGCCGAATCCATCAATTCAAAAGAATATTTACAGACCGCAGAAGCGCTTGTTCCCGATGTGATTGTCTCGGTCGCCGCCCCCGAAATTTTTCGCAGAGGAATTCTTGACACTCCTAGAATCAAATGCATCAATATTCATAGCGGGCGACTTCCAATTTATCGAGGCATGATGCCAAACTTTTGGCAACTTCTTCATGGTGAACAACATGCAACCATTACTGTCCACGAAATGGCAGAAAAACTTGACGCTGGAAATATCATCAAAACGAAAGAGTTCCCTCTCAAAGAACAAGATTCGCTCGACCGCGTTATTGTTGGAACGAAGCAAGAGGGAGCACGATTGATGATGGATGTTCTTTGCGATATCCAAAGCGGCAAACTTGACACAACTCCTCTTGATATGAGCAATGCTGATTATTTTTCCTTCCCGAAACCAAAGGATGTGCATGCGCTTCGCAAACGCGGGCATAAAATGCTGTGAGTTGGAAAGACAAACAAACAACACCTGCTGCAATGTCCATCGACGTTGAAGATTGGTTCCAAGTCCAGAATCTAGGCATCGATCCCAAACTCTGGGAATCCAACGAACGACGTGTTGAACAAAATGTTGACCGAATGCTAGAGTTACTTAGCAATAACAACGTAACGTGCACCTGCTTCTGTCTTGGTTGGATTGCAGAGCGGCACCCTGAAACAATAAAGAAAATCGCAGCAGCCGGACATGAAATTGCAAGCCACGGGTACAACCATGAACTAGCGTACGACTTGACGCATGAACAGTTTCGAAAAGACATTAGCGACGCTAAAAAAATACTAGAAGACTTAGCGGGCAAACAAGTTGCTGGATACCGAGCACCGTGTTTTTCTATCACGGATTGGACTATCGATATCCTTCAAGAAGAGGGTTACACCTATGACTCTTCCTCGTTTGCAACTATTGCACACGATCGTTACGGAAGTTTGAGTGGTTTAGAAAGTGGGGTTGTTGTCCAAGAAATTCGTGATGGATTCCATGAAGTTTGTGTTTCATGTCTTGACTTTATGGGCAAGCAATTGCCTTGGGCTGGTGGTGGTTATTTTAGATTACTTCCATACTCCATCTTCCGTGCCGGAGTCCGCCGAATACTCAAAAAGAAACAGCCATACGTGTTTTATATTCACCCTTGGGAAATTGATGGCAAACAACCGCGCGTACAGGGTGTGAGTAAACAGCACACCTTCCGTCACTATCTAAATCTCGGCAAGTGTGACAAACGCTGGTCCCGTCTTCTTGGAGATTTCAAGTGGACAACCGTTGCCAATCTACTCGCCAATGAAATAAATTAGCCAGGTCTAATTTATTTTTTATAAATTTCTTTTGGTGGTTGATGCCACTGTGCGGATTCATTTTTTCCGCCTGCCATATACCACTTAGCGGTACGATCAATGCCTTCTCGCACACTTGCTTTGGCCACAAAACCTGCATCAAGAATTTTTTTCGCTTCAAACTTGGTCTGGTCAACAAAAAGTTTTTTGACCCGTGCGGTTGAAACAGGAAGATTCTTGCCAGTTAATTTTATAATTAAGTCAAATGGTTTTGCGCCAAGAAGCAACAGCCATGTGGGAAGTCGCAACTTGGGAAGTTTTTTGCCAAGCGACGCATAACACGTTTCAGCAATTTCAACGCTTGTTAGATCGGGTTTATCGATGTAGTTAAAGATTTCAAACGGTGCAAGATCCTCTTTGTCCATTAAAAACAACGTTGCGTCTGCAATATTTTCGATATACGACAAACTTTTAATATTATTTGATCCACTTGCAAAAAAGAATTTGCCCTTGTCAATTTGCCGAAGCAGTGAATACATGTTCGCAAAGTTTTCTGGACCGTACGTTACTGTTGGTCGAATCACCAAACAATTTCGACCATCACCACTTTCAATCCAACGAAGAAGAACTTCTTCGCCTTTAAGTTTTGACTTACCATAAAACGATTCTGGCTCTGGAATCGTTTCTTCGGTGAGTGGGGGTGGGGCGCTGCCATAAACCGCAACAGTCGAATAGAAAACTATATCTTTGATGCCAAGTTCATCCATCACCGAAGTCATAGCTTCAAGACCAACCTCGTTAACAGAGTAATATGTCTCTTCTTCAATGCCAAAATCATGGTGTGCTGCAGCAAGATGAATTACAGAGTCACAACCAGTAAACGCCTCTGTAACAGCCACTTCATCACGAATATCACCATGAACGTACCTATCGCATGGGCTCACCTTCGTTGGCTCTACCAAATCAAGAATTACGACTTCATCACCGCGGTCCTTTAGAAGGCGACAAAAATAGGCTCCGATAAAGCCAGAGCCGCCAGTAACTACGATTTTTTTCTTAGATGTTGTCATAACAAGTGTTCAGAAACTCCAATTACGGGCTTTTAGAGCCCTAACTTGAATCATATCCGAATTATCGTTTGCTTCTTCCCAGAGCCCAGTGCAATTCAGGTCTTTTTAATAGTACTGACCCAAAGCCAAACACAACAAGCCCGCTGCCAACGCTCACAATAAGCGCCACAAGCGCCTGTGACCATGTGCCGTTTTGTTGCCAAAGCCCATCTACACAAAACCAAACCGCGACACTCATCGCAAGTGTAAGAAACGATGTTATGCCCCAAGATCCAAGCACTTTAGAATTCACCGGCATCGCAACATACTTACGAATCAAACGAAGTAATACTCCCGCCTGAATTACACCACAAATTGCGGTGGACCACGCAAGGCCTGAAGTATTGAGCGGTGTCCAAATTAATAGTACATTCAACACAAAATTTAGTCCAACGCAAAATACAGCAACTTTCACTGGTGTCATTGCATCATCTTTTGCATAAAACCCTTTCGTCAAAACTTGTGTCATTGAGTACGCCCAAACAGCTGTTGCGTACCCAAGCAATATCGTTCCTACCTCAACGGCGTTTGCACTTGTAAAATTTTTACCCTGAAATACTACTACTGCAAGGGGTTCGCCAACAAAGAGCAATCCTGCACTTGCGGGAAGACCAATAAATATAACTAGCCGCAACCCTCGATGAATTGTCGAAGTGAATGAATCATGGTCATTTGATTGCTTTGCAAGCAAAGGGTAAATAGCCGTGGCGACTGCTATTCCAAAAACTCCAAGCGGAAACTGGTATAACCGCTGCGCCCAGGTTACTGATGCCATCGCTCCTTCACCAAGTGGATATTCCAATCCAAAAAAGAATGACTTACCAAACAGGTTTGTCCAGTTCGCAACAAGCCCATCAAGCAATGTGTTGATTTGCAGCGTGCCAAGTCCAACAATCATTGGAAGCATACGGCGCATCATTGTTTTTATATCGCTATGGGCTGGCTGTGTCTCTTTAGTAAACCAACTATATCTACGAAGTGCGGCGAGCGACCATGCCACTTGCACAACGCCAGCAATCACCACCGCAATACCAATCCACACCATGTGTTGGAATGGGTTATCAAAAATCCCAACAAGTCCAAACGCAGCAGCAATCATGAATCCATTCAAAATGATTGGTGCAGCCGCAGTCGGCCCAAACTTATCGTGTACATGCAACATTGCTCCAAATATTGCAACAAGGCAAACCAGCGGCATGTACGGCAACATGACCATGGTTAACTTTAGAGAGGCGCTTGGCTCGTCTTGCGATGCAATTATTGCCCATAAAACAAGTTCGCCAACAACTGTGAGCGTACCCAAAAGCGTAATAAGTTTTGCAATGGTCAATGTTGCAAATGCTTTTGCACGTTCTGGCGACTCCGCTTGGAGGTTTGTATAGATAGGAAGAAACGCCGCTGCAAGTGCACCCTCTCCAAAGAGCCGGCGAAAAAGATTCGGAATCAAAAAAGCAAAATAGAACGCTGACGAAAAAGCACCTGCACCAAACAATCGAGAAATTGCACCATCACGCACTAGCCCCATAGAGCGCGAAACAAGTGTTAGCGTACTATTCGTTCGAGTATTCCGTTCAAGGTTGTCACTCATGTTGCACGGTTCCAAGCAATTCGTAAACCAACAACGAGCGTTGCCATTGCAACAACCCATGGGTCAAACGTTGTAAAAGTTACTAGTCCTCCAATCATCGCTGCTATAAGAATCGTCAGAAAGATACTTGGAAGCATACTTTTTACAAGTTGTTTTGTTTCTTGTTGCAGCTCACCCTTGCGAATAAAAAACCAAAGCACGCACCCCGTTGTGATTAGAGTCGCGTCTACGAAGGCAACTTGTGAATACTGCTTGCCTGTAAGCGTTTTATAGGAAATCCAAAACAAAGCCATGGTGACAACCCCAACTCCAAAACCAATACAACCAAGCTCAAGCCAGTTTATTGTTTTTGATAGGGTTGCTTCAACCGACGTTCGGATTTTGGTAACGGATTCTCTTGAAAGTGCTCCATTCCAAACCATAAACGCTGCGATTCCAAGTTCTCCGGACAGCAAATCTTCAGCACTAAACTCTCTTTGATTGGGTAGTTGGTGTTGCGTAATCTCGTCAATAATTCCCCACAACGCCACAATAAACCAACACATCCAAGCATTTTTCACATAGCGAGTCTGCGTAAATATAAAAGCAAGTAATCCAAAGCACAAAAAATGCAGCAGTTTGTCGGGCGAAGCGAAAATTGGATCGTTGCCAGACAGCGGTTCTTGAGGGAAGTGCGTTGTGGACGTTAGCAAAATAAACCAAAACAGAAACGCCCAGCGCCAATTGCGAACCGTTAACTCACGCGTGTTCATTGACTAGTTCTATATCAACAACTTTATTTGCAGCCATTACACTTTCGGCAAGTTTCGCGTAGTCCTTTGCCCCTGCACAATCAGGTTCGTAATCGAATATAGTTTGTCCAAAACTTGGAGCTTCAGCAAGTTTGACACAGCGTCGAATGGGTGGATCGAAAATAACGCAGTTTTTCCATGGCACTTCGCTTTTGCGAGATGAGTCAAAAAATCCCTGCAGGTCATCAACCACTTCGCGTGCAAGTTTAGTGTTCTTTTCGTGCATGCAAAGAACTATGCCAGTTACTACAAGTTGCGGATTCAATCCGCCTACCAACGCTTGTACAGTTTCAAACAAGCGGCTCACGCCTTGCAGAGCAAGGAAATGTGTTTGCATAGGAACAATAAGTTCTTTGGACGCCGCAAGCGCATTAATTGTAAGTAAACCTAAACTTGGGGGGCAGTCGATCAAAATATAATCGTATTCATCAAGTATTGGAACGAGCTTCTTTGCAAGCAAATCGTGTCTGTCTGTTTTAGATGCAAGTTCTGATTCGGCTGCCGCTAGATCAACCTCACTTGTAATCAAATCAATATTTTTTCGTGCCTTTACAATCGCATCTTTTGCACTCACTGAATCGTCCATCAACAGGTCGTAAACCGATGAAGCCGCTTCATCAATTCCAAAATGCAAACCAAGATGCGTTTGTGGGTCGAGGTCGATAACGAGGACTTTGTTTTCTGAACTCCCAACATCCTCTGACGTCCCGACACCAGCAATCGATGCGGCAAGATTTACTGTCGTGGTAGTTTTCCCAACCCCACCTTTCTGATTCAATAATGAAATTATTCGAGTCACACGCTTAGTATAAACTCTCTCACGGGATTGTTTTTATTAACCTCTAACGAAACGCATACTTTGTTGTCAATTATTACTGCGGGTCGGAGATTCAATAGGCCACATCCAACGCATGGCGGCAGAATCTTTGCCGATGATGTCACGAAGGTAATGTGCGAGGAGGCGGTTCGCCCGATTAAGTACTTTGGGTTCGATGGGCTGCATCGGTTTGTCCTCTTCGAGTAAACGAAGCACTTCTACCGTTTCTTTTCGAACACGAACACGGTCTATTTCACCGGTGTCTTTAACAACTCCACCCGTTTTAGAACTGAATGCAACAACGATGTCGTGTTCACAAACCGTTTCAAGTGTCGGCTTATACCCCGTTTCACGAAGTAAAGCCCATTGAAATCGAAGAAGGGGCCAATCAATATCGTGACCATCGTCTATTCGGTTTAACGCTTCTAACAATGTTTCGTATACATTTGTATGCGGATCTTGATCCGTTAACATCCTACCAACCAGGTCAACCATATAAATTGCTACGCGGTTCACGTCGAGATTGTTTCGCGTCGACCACCATACATGCTCAAGATTCCACTCAGTTAAAGTTGCAAGATCGCTATTTATTTTTAATCGTGCAACAATATTTCCACGAGTTACAGGATCGAAGCCGGCAGAAAAAGCACCGTTGTCTCTCTTTGAACCTTTTGCTAGACCGCGAAGCATTCCGTGCTCCTTCGTAAGCAAACTTACCGTTTGACTTGTCTCTGAAAAATCCCAGCAACGCAGACAGATAGCTGTATCAGAAAGAATAGGCATATTATTCGTGCTTTGTTGATGCTTCGAAGACAGGGACCCAGGGAAACGTATCTGCAATTTCTTGCAAATCTTTAATTGTTAACGATTCAATCGTTGCAAGTTCTTCTTCTAAAGAAGTGTATTTTCCTGAAATTGTAAGCATACTGCCGAGTCGTTGCATTCTTCCAGCAGGTCGTTCACCTGAAACAGCTGCGGCGGTTCCCGCCTTTGCAACTACTTTTGCAAGGTCGTCCTGTGTAAGTGTGTCAATGACATTCGCCATTTCATTGCGCATAATTTCTGCAACCTGTTGTGCGTTCTTCGGTTCACAGACGGCATACGCTAGCTGTTCACCGTAGTTATCATTTGTATCAACACTCGTTGCTGCAGCTTCAGCAAGTCCCATGTCAACGAGTGCCCAGTGCAACCTTGAGCCATCGCCACCGCCAAGAATTGCTGCTAATGCTGAAGCGGCGTGTTTTTGTTTGTCCTGAAACGAAACACTAGGCATCATCATCAAGTGGTAGTGTTGTTGCAAGTCAGGAATATTTTTTTCAAATACACCGCTATTTCGAACAACTTCGCCGTATTCGCGACTTGCATTTGTTCGTTCCCAGTTGCCGCACGAAGATTGAATATTTTCAACCATTTCATCGAAGTTGAGTTTTCCTGAAAGAACCACAACGGTGTTGTCAGCGCTATACCGTTGCGTAAAATATCCCGATAATTCGTCACGTTGCATCGCAGTAATTGTTTCTGGTGTACCTAGTACACGGTGTCCAAGAGAACTCTTTCCATAATACTGTTCCATTGCACTTTCATACAACACCCAAAACGGCTGGTCATCGTACATTGCTATCTCTTCGATGATTACCTTTTTCTCATCATCAAAATCCTTCTGGCGAAGAGAAGGTCTCAAAATATCAGCAAGAATAGTGTGTATATCATCGAGTACTTCTGGTAACCCTGCACCCCAGAAGGCCGTCATTTCGGCGGAAGTAAATGCGTTGTGCTCAGCACCAAGTGTGTCAAACGCTAAATCCACTCCTTCTGCACTCATGCTATCTGTACCTTTAAACATCATATGTTCAAGGAAATGGCTCACGCCCATCAACTTTGCGGTCTCGTCGCGTGCTCCAGTTTTTACAAAAAAACCAATCGCTGCTGTAGCTGCCGTGTCTGAACTTTCTGCAGCAATGCGCATTCCATTGTCTAGCGTTGTCTCTCTATAGTTGCAACTCAATTGTGAATCATTCTGTTTTCTGTGCCAAGGGCTGCTTCGTGAATTGACTCCGCCATTGTTGGATGTGCGTGCATCGTTGAAACAATATCTTCGATTGTTGCTTCAAGTCGAATTGCCAAACCAACTTCAGCTATGAGTTCACTTGCATCGTGTCCAATAATATGTGCACCTAAAATTTCGCCATATGGCTTACTTGCAAGAATTTTTACTACGCCTTCTGCTTCACCAACTGCAATTGCTTTGCCATGCGCCTTCAAAGAATACTCTCCTTTGATGTACTCGATTCCTGCATCCTTCACCTGTTGTTCGGTCATGCCAATCGAAGCAATTTGTGGTTTGGTATATGTACAACTTGGAATCGATTTGTAGTCGATCCCAAACGTATGGTGCCCCACCATTCGCTCAACGCACGTCACGGCTTCTTCAGATGCAACGTGTGCGAGCAAAGGTGATCCGATGATGTCACCAATTGCATAAATTCCAGGAACACTTGTTTTATATGTTGGTTCCTCGACATTTTTTGCATCCGTTTTTATGTATCCGTGATGCAACTCCATGCCAAGTGAATCGTCAAAAAGACCATCGCTGCGTGGTCCAACGCCAATTGCAACTAAAACTTTTTGTGCTTCAACTGTTGACTCTTTATCATTTTTAGTAAATGCAACTTTTGCGCCACCATCGGTCATTTCAATGGCATTTACTGAAGAACTCGTATGAATATCCATTCCCTGTTTTTTAAACGCGCGTTCTGCAAGTTTACTGATGTCTTCGTCTTCAAGGGGAACAATGCGGTCGAGCATTTCGATAATTGTTACTTTCGTGCCGAACGCGTTGTACACGTATGCGAATTCCATGCCAATTGCACCCGACCCAACAATAACGAGCGACTTGGGGCGTTCTTCAAGTGTCATTGCGTGTGATGATTGCAAGATTGTTTTTCCATCGCAGGGAGCAAATGGCAACTCTCTTGGTTTCGCGCCCGTTGCAATTAAGATGCAATTGGACGTTACTGTTTCCAAAACAGCACCACCATTGCCATCATAATAATTTCCTGTTGGCGTTTGCACTTCAACCGTACAGGGCGTGACACCGTTGTTGCCAGAAGCTATGTGTGCGTGACCTTGGATGTGTTCGACATTATTTTTCTTAAATAAAAATTCGACACCTACATTAAGTTGCTCCGTAATTTTTCGACTGCGACCAATAAACGCCGCCCAATCAACCTTTACATCACCAACATCAATGCCCCACTCCTTACCATGGTTCACTGCCTCGTCATACACCTCTGCGCCATGCAATAACACTTTTGATGGTATACACCCCCAGTTCAAACAGACACCGCCAAGTTTGCCACGATCAATACAAGCAACCTTGAGTCCAAGTTGTGCCGCGCGTATTGCACCCACATACCCTCCTGGACCAGAACCAATAACAATCAAATCAAAATGCCGTTGCGTTGTCAAAATACAAACCTTCCTTATAGGAGTGAAATTGCTTCAGAAAAGTGGTATTTTATCGTGGGATAGTAAGTGTGGACGATTTGTTGCAACCCATTGTGCTGCAAGGTGTTACGGCAACGGCAGAGTGCGGTCTTTCGTTGTACCACTCAATTTCGCTGACTAGGGTATCATTCGCGGTTCAGTAGGAAAGAGATTCCAAATGCGTACAGCGTTAATAAGTGACATTCATGGTAATTTAGAGGCACTCGACACAGTGCTTAAAGATATAGGTGATCGCAAGGTTGACCGCATCGTTTGCCTAGGCGACACCCTTGGCTATGGTCCAAATCCAGCTGAATGCGTCGACAAAATCTCAGATATTTGCGAGTGGTGCCTACTCGGCAACCATGATTACGGTGCATTATACGAGCCGACCAATTTTAACGCCGCAGCTGAACAGGCCGCGTATTGGACAAGAGCGCAATTTGATAGAGAAGAAGACAAAGAAGTTGCCGCAAAACGCTGGGAATTCCTTGGAGGATTACGCGTACGAACACAGATGGATGACTTCCTCGCAGTACACGGAACTCCACGTCGTCCAATTAATGAATATCTGTTTCCAGACGACGCCATTAATTCGCCTGTGAAAATGAAACAAATTTTCGACCGAATTCCCAAACACTCTATGTCCGGACATACACATGTCCCCGGCATTTTTACGAGTGAGCCAGACTTTTACCCACCAGAGGATATTGACGACACGTTCAATTATGAGAACGAAGAACACATTATTATTAATCCAGGATCCGTCGGACAACCACGCGATGCAAAG
>PVBE012395548.1_pt1 | contig 10380 bp, 8 predicted proteins | sample 1631181 | NCBI WGS metagenome assembly PVBE01 (sample SAMN08397723, study PRJNA350692) | Marine metagenome, whole genome shotgun sequencing project. | isolation source: water | place: Pacific Ocean | collected 2012-04 | reverse complement strand
GATCTTGTTCAGGGCCGCTTTGGCTTCGTCCAGTGTAAAGGGCTTGATGATTGCTTCGATTTTCTTCATGGCCAGTTCTCCTTGCTTGGGTCCATTCAGGACCGGCGATCGGGAATAGTCGTCCGCTACGCCGTGAGCCAAACCGATCCTCTCGGAATGGCTCACGGCTCGTAATCAGCGGTTCTCCGTGGCGAGAGAGGTGGACGGCGACGAACCGAGAGCAGGAGCCCTGCCCACGTTTGCATCGGCCGACCTCGAGATGGGGATGATCTCCCAGGCGTGCATGCCGTGCTCGCCCAGGTCCAGACCTTCCAACTCCTCTTCTTCGCTAACCCTCAGACCCAGCGTCACCTTGATCACGCCGAAGAGCGCGGAGGCGCATGCGATGGTGAAGAGACCGTAGGCGGCGACCCCGACGAATTGAATCCACAGGCTGTGCTCGGGATTGGTGGAGAAGATGCCTACCGCCAGCGTTCCCCAGATTCCGCAGACGAGGTGCACGGAGGTCGCCCCCACCGGATCGTCCAGCTTGAGGCGATCAAATGCGATGACCGAGAAGACCACCAATGCACCCGCGACAGCGCCCACGAGGATGGCGGAGAGGGGGTTGATGACATCCGCTCCAGCCGTGATTCCCACCAATCCGGCGAGAATGCCGTTGAGGGCCATCGAAAGATCGGGTTTGAACGAAACGAATGAATAGGCCGCGATCGCTCCCAGGCCGCCGGCTGCGGCGGCGAGACAGGTCGTGACCAACACGAATGAGGTAATCGCCGGATCGGCGGAAAGAACGGAGCCCCCGTTGAAACCGAACCATCCGAGCCAGAGGAGGAAGACGCCGATGGTGGCGGAGGGCATGCTGCTTCCCGGAATCGGGGTCATGCTTCCATCCTTGGCGTACTTGCCCAGACGGGGCCCCAGGAAGAGAATGCCGACCAGGGCTCCCCATCCGCCCACCGAGTGAACGAGGGTCGAACCGGCAAAATCGTAGAATCCCATGCCGTCGAGCCAGCCCCCGCCCCACTTCCAGGAACCCGCGATGGTATAGACGAGTCCCACGAAGAATACCGAGAAGAGCATGAAGGAATTCAACTTGATTCGCTCGGCGACGGCGCCCGACACGATGGTGGCGGCCGTGGCCGCGAACATGGCTTGGAAGAGAAAATCGGTCCAATAGGTATAGCCGCCATCCGCATAGGCGGGCGTATTGGCCGCCGCATCGAAACCCGCCCCCAATCCGAAGCCCGCGAAACCCAGGAATCCGTTGAATTCACCGGGATACATGAGATTGAAGCCGCAGATGTAGTAGGTGAGGATTCCGGCACAAACGATGAAGAGATTCTTGAATAGAATATTCACCGTATTCTTGGCCCGGGTCAGGCCCGTCTCCAACATCGCGAATCCCAGGTGCATGATGAAGACCAATGCGGTCGCCAGCATCATCCATAGATTATTCGCAGTAAAGAGTCCCGCGCCCGTCCCCTCCTCGGCCAATGCGAGTGAAGGCAACGCGAGAATCACGACAAAAAGTGCACTCAAGATCTTTCGAAACATGATTTTCTCCACGATTTGAGAGGGCCAACCCAGCGGTCGTCATGCTCGCTGGACCTCTTTATTTTTTCCGGATCCGGACAACCGGGTTGACGCCCCGGATCGTTGCTCGACGGAAGAGCTTTCATGGAGGCTGTTTCTGCAACGACTGTGCCAAGCCGCAACTCGAAGTCGGCGAGCAACTTGCGGCCAATCCGGGCGGATTTCGGCACATACCCGGTGATCTGTTTTCCGCACACCCGGGGCGCATGCCCGATCGAAAGTCAGGCGTGACCACTTTTTCAGCAAATGCGAGACGGGATCCGGGCAGCGGGCGCCCGATCGACCGGCAGTTCGAAGCCCGGCGACGATTTCTCGCCACAGCGGGGGATCGGATCCCGGCGAGCCCCGCCCCGGGGAATCATGCGGGCTAGCATCTGCTCCTGCCACGACATCAGCCATTCCATCAGCCATTCGAGGACTGCCATGACTCAACTGCCCCTGCCCGCCGTGGCGCTTGCCGCCACACCGCGTCGCCGCGCCGAAACCCTGAAACTGGCCCGAGAGATCGAGGAGCGGGGCTACGCGGGTATCTACTGTGCGAGCGTGGGAGACGGCCTCGGACTCTGCCTCGCATTGGCGCTGGAAACCCGCAGCATCCCCTTCGGCACGGCTATCGCCAACCTCTACACACGCGCAGCGAGCGACTACGCGGCCACGACGGCCCTGATCCAGGAACTCTCCGGCGGCCGCTTTCGCTTCGGGGTGGGGGTCAGCCACGCCCCGCTGCTGAAACAACTGGGCGTCTCGGGGGGGCGGCCCCTGGCCGATATGCGTCGCTTCGTCGAGGATTGGCGAGGCACGCCGCGGACGGGCGACCAGCCCCCGCTGATCGTCGCCGGATTGCGAAAGAAGATGGTGGCCCTGGCGGGGGAACTCGGCGAGGGCGTGATCTTCGCCAACGGAGCTCGCTCCCATATGAGCGACTCCCTGGCGGGAGTCGCCGGAAAGGCAGCCGGCGAGGATTTTTTCGTCGGCGACATGATTCCCACCTGCATTTCCGAGGATCGGGCGGCGGCCGCGGCGGTCAATCGACGGACCCTCGGTTTCTACGTGAGACTGCCCAACTACCGCAATTATTGGAAGGAAGCGGGCTACGCAGAGGAGATGCAGGCCATCGAGAAAGCCCTGGCCACCGGAGAAAAGGATCGGATTCCCGAATTGATGAGCGATGCCTGGCTGGCGGACTGCACCCTCTACGGCCCTCCCGAAGAAGTGCTCGAGGGACTCGCCGCGTGGTACGACGCGGGAATCAATACGCCGATTCTCGTGCCCTCATCGGCGGTGGGCAATCAGATGAAGGCCTTCGAGGAACTCTTCGATCTCTTCGATCGCGCGTGATACCCTGGGGGTCCGCCGCGGCCCAGGCGCCCGGCGAGCGGGGCGGGAAAGGGTTTCCGATGGACCGTACGCGATCGCTGCGAGAAGTTCTGAACGAGTTGCATGCGGCCCTGGAAGAGTCGCCGGAGATCGAGGCCGAGGGGCGGGAAGCTCTGCGCCAGGCCTCGGCGGAGATCGCGGCGGCCCTCGACGAGCCCGACGGAGCGCGAACCGAATCGCTTCGCGTTTCCCTCGAGCGCGCTCTGGAGCGTTTCGAACGCTCCCACCCCAAACTCACGTCGATCGTCGGGCGCATCGCGGACGCCTTGAGCGACCTCGGCATCTGAGCCGGACGCATCCCTCGCATCGGGGAGGTCGGCCCCTTGCGCCAGACGGCCGGTCCGCCCCATGCGTGATGCCCCGAACGCCCCATCCGTGCCCCGCTAGGGGGCGCCCGCGCCCTGATCCCTCAATAGCCCCTCCTGGGCGACCGAGATCACGAGCCGCCCGTCCTCGGTGAAGAAGCGGGCCGTCGCGAAACCCCGTGAATTTGACATGGATGGGCTCTCGTGGACGTAGAGGAGCCAGCGGTCCGCGCGAAAGGGTCGATGGAACCACATGGCATGATCGAGACTCGCGATCTGCAGCCCCTCATCGTCCATCGCCATTCGATGCGGCCGGATGGCCGTATCGAGGAGCGTCATATCCGACGCGTAGGTGGCCACGCAGGGGTGAATCAGGGCATCGTCGGGGAGTTCGCCATCGGCCCGAACCCAGACCCGCCAATAGGGCTCCTGCAATATGCGGCCCGAATAGTCGGTGGGGTCGACGGGGCGGGAGTCCAGGGGCTGCGGTCTGCGCATCCAATCATCCACTTTTTCGCCGCGCGCCTCCATCGCCTCGAGCATCTCCTGCCAGGTCGGCAAGGAGTCGGGCGACGGCGAGGGAGGCATCTCGGCCTGGTGTTCGGCTCCCCCCTCCTCCACCTGGAAGGATGCCGCCAGGGCGAAGATCGCCTTCCCATGCTGAATCGCGGTGACCCGACGCGTCGTAAAACTGCGCCCATCCCGAAGTCGATCCACCTGGTAGAGGATCGGCACGCGGGGATCGCCCGGGCGCAGAAAATAGGAGTGCAGGGAATGAATGTGACGCCCCTCGACGGTTCGTCCCGCCGCCACCAGGGCCTGGCCGGCCACCTGCCCTCCGAATACCCGCTGTTTCTCCTCCTGGGGACTGCGGCCCCGAAAGAGATTCAACTCCAATTCCTCGAGATCGAGTATTTCCAACAGACCTTTGAGAGCCACCTGCATGAACGTCCGCCCGACTTCAGAAGCTTGAGAATCGACGGCCGCATGATACGGGATTCAGCCCTGCCCCGAAAAGCATTTGCCCGGCACAATCTGCGACCTTCCCGGGACCCGCCTGGCAGCTACATTCCAGGGGCTTCGGACGTCCCCGGGGTCGTGAACCGGTCGTCACAGCGACAGACCAAGGAGCCAATTTTCGCAATGCCCTCCCCCACCGAGAGACTCAGGGCCCTGCTCGCCGAATCGAAATTGCACGTCATGCCCTGCTGTTTCGACGCCCTTTCCGCCCGCCTCATCGCAGAGGCCGGCTTCCAATTGACGTTCATGAGCGGCTTCGCGGTCAGCGCCGCCCGGCTGGGACTGCCCGATACGGGGTTGATCTCGTATGGCGAGATGCTCGATCAAGGACGAAATATCTGCGAGGCCGTCACCATTCCCGTGATCGGTGATGCGGATACGGGCTACGGAAATCCGGTCAACGTCAAGCGAACGCTGCGCGGCTACGCGGCCTCGGGCTTCGCCTGCGCGATGATCGAGGATCAACTCGCCCCCAAGCGATGCGGCCATACCCGGGGCAAGGAAGTGGTTTCCCGGGAGCAGGCGCTCACGCGGGTGCGGGCCGCCGTCGACGCCCGGGAGGAAGGGGCGGATCTGCTGGTGATGGCGCGCACGGATGCACGCCACGGCGAGGGCTTCGAGGAGGCTCTCTACCGCTGCCGCGCCTTCGCGGACCTGGGAGCCGACATCACTTTTCTCGAGGCGCCGCGTTCGGAAGCGGAAATGGAGAGGCTCTGTCGCGAAATACCGGGGCCGAAAATGGCCAATATGGTGGAGCAGGGGGATTCGCCAACGCTTTCGCCCCCGCGCCTGGAGGCCCTGGGCTACGCGATCGCCGCCTATCCCCTGAGCCTGCTCTCCGTCGCGATCCGGGCGATGCGAGGCGCCCTGGAGGATCTCGAAGCGGGCCGACCCGTGAGCGGCATTCTCGACTTCGAGGAATTGCGCGAGATCGTCGGTTTTCCGGAATACGATCGCGAACAGGCCCGCTACGCGGGCGAATCCCGGGACGCATGAACTCCGGGGTGCCACCCGCGGCCAGTTGTGGATCCGCGCAACGCCGGAAAAGCCCGGAAAGCGGGGCCGAGGAGGGAATTCCCGCCTGCGCCGGGTCGACGCCTCGAAGCCTCGGATATCCTCTGCGCCCATGAAACGAGCTGAAAAAGCGCTGCGGATCCGAAGCATCCTGGAGGATCTGCATCCGCGACCGGCAATTCCCCTGAAGCATCGCGATCCCTTTACCCTGCTCGTCGCGGTGGTGCTCTCGGCGCAGTGCACCGACGAACGGGTCAACCAGGTTACCCCGGCTCTCTTTGCGGCCGCCGACACCCCGGAGCAGATGTCGCGCCTGGGAATCCCGAGGATCCAGACCCTGATCCGTTCCTGCGGCCTCGCGCCCTCCAAGGCTCGAAATATTTCGGCGCTTTCCAAGCGCCTGGTCGAGGAATTCGGGGGCCGAATACCCGACGACTCCCCCTCCCTGGAAAGCCTGCCGGGCGTGGGCCACAAGACCGCCGGGGTGGTGCTCGCCCAGGCTTTCGGACAACCCGCCTTCCCGGTGGACACGCATATTCACCGCCTTGCGGCACGCTGGGGGCTCTCGAATGGGCATAGCGTGGAACGCACGGAGAGAGACCTGAAGGCCGTCTTCCCCGAATCGGCCTGGTCCTGGTTGCATCTGGCGATGATCTATTTCGGGCGCGAGCACTGCCCGGCTCGCGGCCACGACCTCACGCAATGCCCCATCTGCTCGTGGGCTGCGAGTGCCAGGCGAATCCGCGACGAGGCCCGGGCCGGCGGCGGCGGACCCCGTTCCATGGCCAGGGCGAGCGAGGGGAGTACGGCGCGCAAGAAGAAGCGCTAAAAGAATCCGACCGGAGCCCTGAGTTCAGGCGGGGGCGGCCCGCCGAATCAGGACCACCCGATCCAGCAACTCCGGGGCCACGGGGGCATCCACCTCCAGGATCTCGATGCGCCTGCCCACCACCTGCACCAGCCGCAGACCCCGATCCGTCGTCACGAATCCCTTGGCGCGCAGCAGGCCGGGCCGGCTGAGAGCCGCTTCGAGCCCCTCTCTGCTGAGGCCGGGCGGCACCCGCCAGACCTCGGTTTCGAAAGCCTCATGGCTATGGGGCCGCGCCGCCGGGGCGGGGCCACTGCGATCGATCTCGTCGGCGGACGGGGGGAAGAGCAGTTCGGGCTCCAACTCGCCGCGAATGCAGGGGACCTCGGGAGCCTCGGGCTCGATTTCTCGCAAGCGACCGCGCGCCACTTCCAACTGAGCAGCGTCCAGCAGGTCGATCTTGTTCAGCACGATCAGATCCGCGCTGGTGACCTGATCCGTGAAAGTGCCCTCGAGATCTTCGCCCCGGGCGAGTTGCTCGGCATTGACGACCACGACCGCCATATCGTCTCCGATCCAACGGCAGACGGGTTCGCGCCAGAAATTCAGTTGGGTGTCGAAAGGCAGGGCCACCCCGGAGGTCTCGATGATGACCCGGTCGGGTCTCACCTTTTCCTGGAGATCCTGCAGCGTGACGAGAAGGTCGTCGGAGAGTTCACAGCATACGCAGCCCCCCTCGATCTCCACGTAGGCCTCTCCTCCCCGGCCCAGCAGGGCGCGATCGATCCCCAATTCGCCGAGTTCATTCGAGACCAAGGCGACCCGCACCCCGGACCGCACGGCATCGTCCAGGAGCCTCCGGATCAGAGTGGTCTTGCCGGAGCCCAGAAATCCGGACACCACCAGGGCCGGGACCTTCTTCGGCGCTCGCTCTTCGTTAACTTCGCTCATCGGATTCCACCAATAGGGCATCCGGAGCGGAACGTCACTCGAGATCCGGGAGGAAGATCCATGACCGAGTATGATTACGACCTCTTCGTCATCGGCGCGGGCTCTGGCGGCGTGCGGGCAAGCCGCCTCTCCGCCTCCTTCGGGGCGAAAGTGGCCGTGGCCGAAGAGCGCTTTCTGGGGGGCACCTGCGTCAATGTGGGTTGCATTCCGAAAAAGCTGCTCGTCTACGCCTCGGCGTTCCGAGAGGAGTTGGAGCAGGCCCAGCAGGGCTACGGCTGGTCCCTGGCTGAGCCCCGCTTCGATTGGGCGACCCTGATCGCCCATAAGAATACGGAAATCGAGCGGTTGAACGGTGTCTACGCTCGTCTCCTCGACGCCGCGGGGGTCGAGCGCATCGAGGGGCGCGCGACCCTGGTGGATCCCCATACGGTATCCGTCGCGGGCCAGCGCATCCGCGCTCGCCACATTCTGGTGGCCACGGGCAGCCGTGCCCATCGCCCAGCGGAAATCGAGGGCATCGAGCATGCCATCACCTCCGACGAGGCCTTCTATCTCGAGCGGCTGCCCGAGAGGGTGGCGGTGGTGGGCGGCGGCTATATCGCCGTCGAATTCGCGGGGATCTTCCACGGCCTGGGGGCGGAAGTCTGTCAACTCTATCGGGGCCCCCTATTCCTGCGCGGCTTCGACGATGATCTACGCCTGCATCTCGCCGAGGAAATGCGCATGCGGGGGATCGATCTCCGTTTCGACCGGGTCCCCACGCGAATCGAGGCGACCCCGAACGCCATCCGGGCCACCCTGAACGACGGCAGTTCGCTGGAAGCCGAGCAACTTCTCTGCGCCACGGGGCGCCTGCCAAACTCCTCCGATCTGGGCCTCGAAGAAGCGGGAGTCGAACGAACGCCCCAGGGTGCCATCGTGGTGGACGAGCACTCCCGGACCTCCGTGCCCAGCATCCATGCGATCGGTGACGTGACAGATCGCATCAATCTGACCCCCGTCGCGATTCACGAGGCCGTCTGCCTGGCGAATACCCTCTTCAATGATCGACCCCTGGTGCCGAGCCATACGAACGTACCGGCGGCGGTCTTCAGCCAGCCCCCGATCGGCACCGTCGGACTGACCGAAAGCGAGGCCCGGGAACACCACGGCGAAGTGGATGTCTACCGTTCTCGCTTCCGCGCCCTCAAGCAGACCCTCACGACATCGGAATCCCGGATGCTGATGAAATTGGTCGTCGATGCGAAGAGCGACCGGGTATTGGGGCTGCATATGGTGGGCCATGAAGCCGGGGAGATCGTCCAGGGTTTCGCGGTCGCGCTGAAGGCGGGGCTCCGCAAGGCGGACTTCGATGCCACCCTCGGCATCCATCCCACGGCGGCCGAGGAATTCGTCACCCTCCGGGAGAAAGTATCCGAAAGCTGATCCCGACCCCCATGGGATGCTGCAGGACTCAGCCGCCGGGTTCCGAACCCTTGAGAATCCGATCGTAAACCCCCCGAATCGCGTCCGTATGCTCTCGGTAGTCGCGCAGGAAGGATTTTCGCCCCCCTCCCGCCGAGGCGGGATATCCCATCTGGCCCGCGAGGGATTCGAGAGTTCCCTGGGTCTCGTCGAAGTCCGAGATCGAGCGGTTCTCCACGATGCGCAAGCGGCTCGAGAGGCGCTGTAGAAAGGCCCAGCCCGCCACCAGCACCCCGGCATCCCGCTCGGCCAGCAACTCGTAGGCAAGTAGTCGGCCCAATTGCGCGTCGATGCCATCCGGGCGCAGGAGTTCGGGGTGTTCACCCCCATGTGCGAGCTGAAGGAATTGGACGACGGTCTCGACATCGAGCATCCCGCCGCGGCCGGTCTTGAGATTGCGATGGCCGCCGATTTCCCGGGCCAGTTCGATTTCCATCCGCCGGCGGATGTCGTGAATCTCACCCCGCGGAGCGGCGACGGGCGGTGGGCTCTCGAGAATCTCCATGCGGGCGACTTCAAAGGCCCGGGCGAGTGTCGCGCTGCCGGCGACGGGCCGGGCGCGCAGCAGGGCCTGGCGTTCCCAAATGGCCGCAGCGCTCTGGTGATAGCGGCGAAATCCGTCCAGGGAAGTGACGAGACTCCCCTGGTTGCCCGAGGGACGGAGTCTCGCGTCGATCTCATAACAGCGGCCCTCCCGGGTCGGGGTCTGAAGAATCGAGATCAACCGCTGGGTGAGTCGAACCAGATGGTGTTGGGCCAGGGGGGCCGACCCCTGATCTTCGGGCGGCAGCGCGTAGATGAAGATCAGGTCCAGATCGCTTCCATAGCTGAGTTCCCGGCTCCCCAACTTCCCCATCCCGATGATGAGGAAATCGACCTCGGCGAGGTTTTCGGGCATCGGCTCACGGGAATCCGCGATGAGTTGCCGGGCCAGGGGGAGTGCCGCTTCGATGCAGACCTCGGCGATCTCGCTGAGGGATGCCTCGACCTCCGAGCGTTCGATCTTTCCCGCCACATCGAGCAGACCCACGTTGACGATCTGCTGATGCTGAAAGACCCGCAGGGTGGCGAGGGCGCCCTCGAGGGCAAGATCGAAATCCGCCCTCGTAGCCTCCAGGCCCGCGACGAGTTGCTCCCGGGTGAGGAGCAGCAGATCGGGATCCGCAAAGAGGGGCTCGATCAGTCGTGGATGGTTGATGAAGTAATTGGAGAGAAAGCGCGAAGCACCGAAGAGCCCCGCCAGCCGCTCGACGAGTTCGGGACGGTCGAAGAGGAGTTCATAGTAGAAGCGTCGGGATCCGATACTGGCGACGAAGCGGTCCAGGTTGTTGATACAGCGCTCCGGGTCCGGGGAGGCCGCGACGGCCCGGGCAAAGCGATCGGCCAGGGTTTCCAGCAGGGATCGGTTGCCCGAATCCGCGGCCAGGGCGGGCTGATTGCGCATGAATAGTTCGAGGATCCGATCGCGTTTCTCTTCGCTGAGAGAACCCAATGAAAAGGCGAGTACACGCTCGCGCTGCGCCTGGATCCCGGCCTCGAGCCGCTCCCCGGCAGCGGCCGACAGCAGACCCAATGAACGCGCGAGACGGGTCCGCGCCGGCTCCTCCCGGGGCACCCGATGGGCCTGCCGTTCTCCCTCCATCTGGATGCGATTTTCGAGCCTGCGCAGGAAGTGGTAGGCGGCGAGGAGGCTCCGCGACTGCTCGCTGGTGAGCAGGCCGACTTCCCCGAGTCTGCGCAGGGCGCGCTGGGTGGATCGTTCCCGAATCTGGGGGATGCGGGCGCCGTGCAGGAGTTGCAGTCCCTGGGCGATGAACTCGATGTCGCGAATGCCACCGGCATCGATCT
>PVBE012156864.1_pt1 | contig 10381 bp, 4 predicted proteins | sample 1631181 | NCBI WGS metagenome assembly PVBE01 (sample SAMN08397723, study PRJNA350692) | Marine metagenome, whole genome shotgun sequencing project. | isolation source: water | place: Pacific Ocean | collected 2012-04 | reverse complement strand
GCCTTGGATAAACACAAGTTGACCGATAACACGTTAGTCATTTTTGTGTCCGATAATGGGGGTTTTGCTGGCGCCGCAAACATGGGCCCACTCAATGGAGCCAAGAGCACCACCTTGGAAGGCGGTATTCGCGTGCCTTTAATCATGCGCTGGCCGGGCCAGATTCGTCCCGGCACCACCAGTCATCAGGTTTGTGCCACCTTTGATTTGACTCATTCGATCCTTAATCTTGCCCAAGCCAAGGTGCCGGCAAATCAATTGGATGGTTTGGATATCGTCAACCATATCACCGCTCGCAAACCCGATTTTGAACGTACCCTTTTCTGGCGTGGTAAACGCGGGGAACGCATCTGGAGTGCGGTGCGTGAAGGCGATCTAAAATACGTGCGCAAAGTCGAGGGGCAAACCCAGGAATGGCTCTTTGATCTATCCAAAGATTTGGCAGAGAAAAATGACCTAAGTTCAGCGCAGCCCAAAGAGTTGATTCGGATGAAAAAGCTCCTCGCCAACTGGGAAAAGGAAGTACAGCCGGTTCGTTAAAATCTCCACAACGCCCCGCTTGCCGGATGGGGTTCTAATCCAGTCCAGAGCCAGGTTTGGCGCCCTTGGCACGTAGAATTTCGACAACCTTCAGTCGACCCGTCTTGATGGTCGCCGTGTCGATCTTGATTTTCATAACGATGGCCAGCAAACCCGCCAATCTCTTCATGCGATCGTCCCATTCGCCCGAGGAGACATCCAGCGGGGTCTCGCCCTTTTCGTTGCGGATGTTAGGATCAGCACCCTCGGCCAAAAGTAGCTTCACCGCCTCCACCCGCCCAAGAAAGGCCGCGCCCAGCAGAGGTGTGGCGCCATCCTTGTTTTGTCCGTTTACATCAGCCCCATTGCGAATAAGAAGATCGATGACCTCTGTCCTTCCGGTGAGCGCCGCCAGGGAAAGTGGGGTGGATCCCATGAAATCGCGGCCGTTTATTTCAACACCCCTGGAGAGCGCCTTTTTGAGGCCGGCTAGGTTTCCTTCCTTGGTCAAGGTCCAGATGTCTCCATTTTTGTTCTTCGGTTTGAAAATGTTGAGAATGGGCGGCATGATGAAGGGAGGGTCCGGCTTGGCCGTCCAGATGGGCATTCCCCCGGAAATTTCAGCCGTGAGTTCTTTCTGTCGGGTGCGGATAAAGTTCTGAATGCTCTTTACCTGGAATGAACGGGTTTGGGAAGAAGCCAAGTGTGGCTTGAGCATGGCATGGCGTCGGTCAATCTCAGCGATCATTTTTTCCTCATCCCAATGCTCATCCATAATCTGGAGGAGCGTTTTGGCATAACGTTTTCGGCAGGATTCCACCTGATAAAGCCGGTAAGCCACCCGCCCCTTGGTCTTTACCGAGAGCGGTGCCCGGCGGCTGTTGCCGGGAAGCTTGCTGTATTTTTCATAGGCGCAATCCAGGCCCCAGGGCAGGAAATGTAATTTCCCGGTCTTGGGACTGAGATAGACAAAGTAGTTGTTGTTGTTGGCCGTGTATCCATCCCAAAAGCCGATTAATCCCTCGACTGCCCAAAACCTGTAGAACGAATCGAGGTCCACCAATTCACCAATCGCCTGTTCCACATCGGACAGATTGCGCTGCTCGAGCACCCTGATGAGTTGGTTGATTTTTTCCCGCCCGGGCGCGTCCTCGCCCATCTTGTTTTCAAAGGCCGCATCCCATCCCTTAAAAAAGTCCACCACGGTTCCCTCATAAAGGGTTCCCAGATCATTGGCAAATTCCCGCTTCAGTAGGGGTTCGCGCACAGATTCAACATGCGAGTAAATACCCAAATTCTTGCCGTTGACGGTGATGTGGGCATAACCGCAACGGGAAGCCTGTGACCCGGCTGCGTTATACAGGGCATATCCCATGGCTTGGCTCATCAGGCTGATGTCCTGCTGGTTGTTGTTAAAGGTCAGCATCGACAGGCCGTTTATTTGAGCCCGCTCATCCAGATGGTTCAGTTTGATCTTCAGTGACGGGCGCTCCGAGTTTTGTGAGCCCAAAAATCCCTTTTTGCGCAGGCCAACCGAAGGAAACTCAACTCCGCCAATTTTTACGTTGGCCGTCACCCAGGTGTAGGGCCCCTTGAGTGGGCCGCTTTTACGTTCGGCTTTTAGGGCGTTAAAAAAATCCCGGGATTGGTGGCGGATAGCATTCCAATCCCTGTCCTCTACGGTGATTTCGACTTTTAACACCTCATCTGTGGGGAAGAGGTTTACATTGTGCTGAGCCTGAGCGGGTTTTGTCCGTCGGGTACGAATAAAGTCCCGGATTCTTTCGGTTTGGAACGTCCGAACTTGGGAGGGGGCCAGGTGGGGCTTTAGCATGGCCTGGCGACGGTCGATCTGGGCAATCAACTTATTTTCGTCCCAGTGCTGGTCCATGATCTCCTTTAATGTTTTGGCATAACGCTGCCGGACGGATTCAATCTGATAGAGCCGCGAGGTTATCCGTCCCATTGTCTTCTCCGCAAGGGTCGTTGGGTGGCTGAATTCAATACTGCTGTATTTTTCAAAGGCGGAATCGACTCCCCAAGGCAGGAAATGGAATTTTTCTGTTCTTGGGTTGAGGTAGATAAAAAAGTTATTGCTGTTGGCCGTGTACCCATTCCTAAAGCCGATCAGTCCTTCAACCGCCCAGAAAGAATAGAAAGAATCGAGATCTACCAGTTCACCAATTGCCTGCACAATATCATGTGAATTGTCCTGCTCTAGAATCTCAATGAGTTGATTGATTTTTTTTCGGCCGAGATCATCAAGAAGTTGTTTGATCTTATCCTGACCGAGCTTGTCCATGCTCAACTTATTTTCGAAGTCCTTTTCTCTGCCGTCGAAAAAGTCAACCGCGGTTCCCTCATAAAGTGGCCCTCGGTCATCTCCGAATTCCCGTCGAAGAAAAGGTCTGTCGAAAGTTTCCACATGCGAGTAGACTCCCAGATTTTTCCCGTTGACGGTAATTCTGGCATAACCACAGCGAGGAGCAGGGGAATCGGCAGCATTGTGCATGGCATACCCCATGGTCTGGCTCATCAGGCTCGTATCCTCCTGGTTGTTGTTAAAGGTGAGCATTGTCAGGCCGTTTATTTGGGCCTGTTTATCCAAATGATTCAGCTTGATCTTGAGTGACGGGCGCCCCGAGCTTAGTGACGCGCCAAACCCCTTCTTGCGGAGGCCAACCTCAGGAAATTCTACTCCTCCAATTTTTACTCTGGCCGTCTTGAATTTGACCTTCTCCTGCGGGTCAGTTGATGGATTGCGCGACTGGTGGCGAATCTTGTTCCAGACATCATCTTCAATGGTAATTTCCACTTCCAATATTTTGTCCGTGGGAAAGAGATTCAACTCGGCCTGTTGCTCGATCGCCACTTGTTTGTCCAGGGCGGAAACTCCGAGCAGGCATATGCCCGACACCAAGGCAAGAGGAAACAAGAAATAAACTCCATTTCCCAGGCCGTGGTACAGGCGAGTGAGAATTGATTCGTGGCTTGATGGAGCGTGAGGGGGCATGGCGTCTTTTGGGTTAGTGGTAATTTCTCGGTGGTCGCCGTATCATTAAAAAAAAAACATGGACGTATTTCGAGCAAGGTCCCATGCGCGGGGTAAAGGGATGAAGCAACTCCTTAATCTCCTGCAGGCTTCCCTCCGGACTCTTTACTTCCATCACCAACAGCTCCGGCATGCGAAACGGGAACGAGGCGGAAATGGAACGCTTTCCAGTCTGGTCATAAAACGTGAGGTTATAATCCAGCGTGACCCGCAGGAGACCATCGGCAGAGGCAAAATGTTCCCGCTGATACTCCACGATTACCACCGGATCACTTCGTTTTAGCAGATCCACCACATGTTGGGGTGGCAGAATGTCGATCAATTGATCATATATATGCCGATAGGTTAGCTCGCTTAAATTTTTCTGGGATCGCAGCTCCAGCCGGTGCTTGCCGGTGGCCCGGTTGTCTCGCCACTTGATTTCAAAAAAAAGGACTTCACCCGGGGTTAGGGAGTCGTACCAGCGCAGCCGTACTTTCTTTCGATGGCTGGTGCCATTCAGGTTTGCCTGGCAATCCGAAAGCAGAGTGTTATCAAAATAGATGCTGCGGACTGTAGAAACTGACTCGTTGTGGATCAGCCGACGACCGTTACTCTCCATCAATCTGCGAAACTTTCCAACATCCGCATTGGGGAGGATAAATTTTGTTTCCCGTCGAACTGCCAGATCCTTGCGCGAGGCATCCTCCCCCACCAGTTCAAGCGTGCCCGCACGGATTTCCTTTTCGACGACCATCAAAGCATCCGTATCTACAAGGTGGATTCCAGGTTGACGTAGGAGAATTCACATTCAGGTAGACGTGCGCGCAACTGGGCAATCAACACCGCTGTTTCCTGCCCCCCCCTTTGGTTGATCACGATCCGGACCTGTCCCCGGGCCTTCTCCACATCAAGCCGCTGCAGTGTGTAGCGGCCCGCCAATTCCTCGACGACCGACATCACACCCGTTCCGGGATCGCCAAAATATTCCTTTGAATCTCCGGTGATGGTCAAAAGCAGGTTCTGGCGCCGGCTCTTGCCTGAGGTGAAGTGGATTCCCAGCACGAACAGGGTCGCCACCACCACGATGGCGATTGCCAGCAGTGGCTGTTCGGCGCCCAGCGCCAAGCCAACGCCGATGCAGAGAAAAAGATAGACCAGCTCCTCAGGATCCTTGATGGCAGCCCGAAAACGGACAATTGAGAGGGCGCCAACCAGCCCCAGCGAGAGGGCCAGTGATGACTTGACGACCGCAATCACGCCGATCGTAACCATGGTGAGCAGGGGAAAGATTCTTGCCACCGAGTCCGCATCGGACACCGATGCATTACATTGCCGGTAGAGGAATCGGATGTAGAGGGCCAGCAACCCGCCCATGACCAGGTAGACCGCCATCGTAAGTGGATGTACCGACTTTTTCTTAGTGTCCTCCGAAACCCCAAAGGCGGCTTTCACATCATCCAACCAGCCCTTCTTTTGTTTCCTGACATCATCTTGCTGGGCAGGTTCATCGCTGATCACCTGATTGGTTTGGTTCGATTCGGCGCCATTCACCTGATTGGCACTGACAAACATCATCAAGATGACAAATAGTATGGATGGGAGGAGGTTTGTTGGATTTCTCATTGATACGCTAACTTACGGCGGAAGATATAAAAAGGTTACACGCCACAAAAGCTATTTATCCGAAAAATAAGCCGATGATCCATCATTCGAATGGCAAGACAAAACCAAGTTACGGTAGTTTAGTCGGCCGTTCGATTGGCGGCGCCCGGGGTGGGGTGTAGTTTTTTGAGTTGGCCCGCATGCCCGGAGAGTCGGCCGCTGGAAATTTCTGGGGCCTGAGGGCCATACTTGATCTGGTCCACTATCGCATCACTCTTGGTGAGAATAATCGCTTCACCGTTCTTGGAGAGTTTGAAGTTTGCGTGGAGTCCTTCATCACCTCCATCTTCGTCCGCCCAGATGACGAGATAACCGCCAGCTTTAATTCGTGTCCCGGTTGGGATTTTCCATTTGGATAGGTTGTTTTTGTCATCACTCAGGTGCATCCCGGATAAATCAATGTCCTTGCTGCCGTAGTTGACCAGTTCAATCCAGTCTTCAAATTCACCCTGTGGATCTTTGTTGGTTCGTTTGTTGGAAGCGAGAAATTCGCTGATGGCCACAGTGACCTTTGCATTTCCCTTGAGCGTACGGGGTTTGGGAACAGTCGGGCGTTCAACATCAATTGCACCGATGTTTTTAATTTCTGCGTGTGTCATGAGGAAATCGCGCCGCTTTCCGATAAAGTCATTGAGACTTCCCGTAACTGGCGCCTCGTTTTCCTGCAGGGGAGCTGTCGCGTGGGCAAAGGCATCATGCGATGACATCTTGCGGGTATCGATTTTTACCTCCTCACCGATTAATTCACGGTAGTGGGCAATCACCGGTGAGAGATTTTTATGGGTCATGCCTTTTTCCGCGAGGGTACGGGCGTACTGAAGATAACGTGCACGGTATTGAGGAACCGCCAGCAACTTGCTGCGTAAAGGCATCCTTTCAGTGTCCAGACCCACCAGGGGATCGAGCGTCAAATCCCCATGGCCACCCCCACCGCCCGGGGGGCCAGTTCGTCCAAATCCGCCGCGGCCTCCGGACCTGCCGAAGCCCGGAAATCCTTGTGGAACTCCCTGTGGAACTCCCTGTGGAACTCCCTGTGCCCTACCGCCCGGAGGACCCTCGCCACCTAGGTCGGGACTGGGAAAATCAGGCGGGTTGCCTTGACCAAGATCAAATCTTGGGCGCACTTCCTCCGGGTCAATCCGGCCATCCTTGTTCATATCCAAGGGGGCAAGAGCCCGGGTGACATTCTTAATTTCCTCCGCACTCAGCTCTCCATCTTTATTCACATCAATGGCTTCCTCAACGGGGTGAGGTGGACGGAAACCCGGGCCACGGCCCCTAAATCCACCGCCTAGAGGGCCTCCTCCCGAGCGGTGGCCGCCACGAAAAGCCTCATTCATGTCGTGCGGAATAATGTGAAACATTCCGGAGGGCTCCAGATAGATGCTGAAATCACTGGCGCGCGTCCAATAACCATCACTATTGACCACCGCAACATCAATGGCCAGGAACCGCAATACTCCATCCACGTTTAAAATCGGTTCAATGGCCTTGGGCAAATCCTTGGCAGGCGTTTCATTGAGCACCTTGCAGAGATTGATTAGCGCCTTCCAGGAATCCTCATCGTCCTTTGACTTGATTTCAAACCGTTGACGATAAGGGTCTATGTCCTCGCCCAGGTAACGCAGTCCCCCATCAGCCTGGGGACTGCCGGGAACTTTCCAGCGCGCGCCGGCCGTGGTGCCGTAAAATTCCTTCAGGAAGTCCTTGTTGTATTGTTGAACATTGGAGTAAACGCCCCAGCTCTCGCCATTGATGACCACCTTCATCATGTTCGCCTTGGGAGCAGGCAGGTAGTCAGCGGCCAAGTGCGAATACAAAATGCTGCTTAGGAAGGAAGCGTCGCCGTTGCAGTTTAATAGATTGATGGTCTTGTAACCATAGAGTCGCTGGTCGCGATTAATAAAGTCCATCGAGAGGTTCAAGGAACGCTTTGACCCAGCCGGGATATGCCCAAAGGAGGATTGGCCGCGAAACTTAATCCCCACCATCGGATACTTCCTGCCGTCGACGGTGAGCGTGGCGGGCATTTCGACATCGGTATTCTTGAACTTGGCCATTTCATCCTCCCAGGTTTCCGTGTCAAATTCGATAAAGACAGTGCGCAACACGGCCGGGTCATAAAGCCCTGCCTTGGGGTAATTCTTGACGTCCCCCGGTGAAACCTTTGGGCCAGGGGTGCCGCCCTGGGCCTGGCCCCCTCTGGGTCGCCTTCCCGGAGGTCCTCCCGGGCGACCGCCGCCTTGGACCGCCTTCAGAGCTTCCTGGCGTTCGGCTGAATCCAAAAATCCGTTTTTATCGGCATCAAATTTTTTGGTGAGTTTTTGCTCCGGACGATTCGGCCCCATTCCTCCCGGTCGCCCTGGACCTGGCCTGCCTCCTGGAAAACTCGGTGCCATTTCCTCGAAGGTCAGCTGGCCGTCCTTGTTTAAATCCAGTGTCTTGAGCACTTCAGGCGCTTTGGCCACCTCATCCGCAGAGAGTTCTCCATCTCCATTGGCATCAAGCTTTTGGGTCAGGGGATCAATCGGCGGCAAAAACTGACCGCCCGGAACGGGTCCTTCAAAAGGTTGGGCCAAAGCCAGGGAGGTCAACGCAAACACAGCAGCTAAAAACAATAGGTAACGCACGATATGGGATTATATATTTTGTTGGTGTGAGGTGTAACGAAAAAGTAGCTGCATCGCCATAATTTCGCCACAACTTTTCCATAAGGCGATTCTTCTCAGGTCAAGTTACACACCAACGGAGTGCCCCAAGGCGCTTTTCCATTTCGAGGACTCAATAACGCATCTTTTTTCCGGGCTGTCAGTCCTTGACGGTAGGGGAGCGGGAGGGGAAAGTGCCCCATCCCCAAGAGATGATTGCCCTAGGTCACATCCAAAAGAGGAGTACACACCCATGATTCATCACGTCACAAAAAAACCCCGAGTTTTTCTCTTGTCATTGGCCTGCCTTGCGATCCTTGCCGCCGGGCCTGTCTTTGCCGCGACCACCGCCCAGACCATCCTCAAGTCGGCCGGAGGCAACAACGGCCTGATTGTCGTCATCGGTTCAGGTGACGCGGCGGCGGCCAAGGTTGCCGCCGGCCTGGGCAAGAGCGGTGATTCACTGGTTCATGTCATCGCCGGTAGCGCCGGGGAACTGGCCCGGGTCAACAAGGCCATCGCCAAGGCCGGGGTCAAGGGGTGCGTGAGCGCCGAGGAGCTTGGGATCAAGGCCTTGCCCTACCGGGATTACATGGTGAACGCCTTGGTGATCATGGATTTGCCGAAAGCCGAGGCGGCAGGATTCAAGATGGAGGAGGCGCGCCGGTGCGTTGTCCCGCAGGGGAAGATCGTTATTTGCCGTGATGGCAGGGTTGCAGAAATCAGGGACGCGCCATCCTCCAGCCAGATGGATGTGTGGACCCACCGTTACTATGATGCGGGCGGCATCCCTGTCTCGAATGACGAGGTGTTCGATCTGCCGGTGGGATTCAAGTGGAACGCCGGCCTGCCGATGAATTTTAACAATCCCGAGCGTGCGGCCAACCGCTACTCATCAACGCGCGCGATGGTTGTTGATGACGGGCGTTGCTTCACATTTTCAACCGCGGTCTACGAGAACCTGGGCGACGGATGGACATCAAAATACGGCACCGACCAGTTCCTGACCTGTCGCGATGCCTTCAACGGCCGGATGCTGTGGCGCAAGCGAATCGGCGACACCTATTACGGTGGCCTCTACATTGAGAACACCGCGCCCCTCGTTTCATCCGGTCGCCGTCTTTATTTGGCGGGTAAAAACGGGAGGATGCAGGTTCTCGACACACGAACGGGCAAAACGGTGCGCGAACTGCCCACGGCCAACATTCCTGGCGTGATCGCAGTGGCCAACGGGATTGTTGTCGTCGCCACCTGGAAGGACGGGAAATCGATGGGGTCGGTAAAGCAGTATGACCGGCGGCGCATGGACTGGGAAATCAGCGAGGGCACCATCGAGGCGTATGCCGACGCCACGGGCAGGCGCCTGTGGAAAAACAATATACTGGGCACATCAATGCTGGTTGCCGAGGGAATCGTCACCATTGTCAACCGAACCGAGAAGGACGCGCTTGAAAAAATGCATAACCGGAGGAGAAAGGGTGATGACACCAAACATCCTCCGCAAAAGGTCATCGCCATGAATCTGAAGAGTGGGAAAATTCTCTGGCAGACCGAGGACGTGGAATTCAAGGCAACCAACCAGGCGATCAGCCTTGAATCGGCCGGGCATGGAGCCGTGGCCGTTGCGTTGCAGGGACGCAACCGGGTGGTGTTGCTTTCGGCCAAAACCGGCAAGCCCCTGGATCCCAAGGAAGCCGGGCAGATCGGCAAGCATTTCTTCCGGTTCAGGAACCATATTTGCACCCCTGTATTGCGGGTTGGTGAGGTGGTTCTCAACAACCGGGGTGGAGGCCTCAGTAAGCCGGGGGCAAACATTAATTATGGTGGAGCCCGGGCCGCCTGCCTTTCAGGAACCGTCCCGGCATACGGCGCGGGCTTCATCGCCCAAAACTGGTGTCGCTGTTCCCCGGGGCAGATCCCCGGTTTGCTTGCCGTCGCGCCGATCGGCAGGATGCCTGCGCCCGCCGAGATGGAGGCGCCGATCCGGCCGGTTGTCCATGGCACCTACAACGACCGCACCGATGGAATCAGCCCCGCCTCGCTTTGGACCTCGCTACGGGGCAACGCCCGGCGCAGTAGCAGCTCACCCTGTGATGTCCCGGCCAAGGTCGAGGTGGCCTGGTCAAGGCAGGTTGCCAGTGAAGTAAAAAAAGGCACGGTCAGTAAAGACTGGCAATCCTACTTAAACAGCCGGCTTACGGCCGCGGTCATTGCCGGCGGATTGGCGATCCTTGGAGACATCGACCACAACGAGATTATCGCGGTCGACGTTAATGATGGCAGTGTCAAGTGGCGCTTCATGACCGGCGGCCGAATGGACGCAGCCCCGACGGTGCATGAGGGCATCTGTCTGGTGGGCGATCACACCGGCTATGTTTACGCCATCAAGGTCAGGAACGGTGAACTGATCTACAAGCTGCGCATCGCGCCGCAGGAGAAGCGCATGCTCTCCTACGGGAAGGTGGAATCGGTCTGGCCGGTGATCGGCGGGGTGATGATTGCCGAGGGCAGGGCGTAT
>PVBE012344739.1_pt1 | contig 10382 bp, 12 predicted proteins | sample 1631181 | NCBI WGS metagenome assembly PVBE01 (sample SAMN08397723, study PRJNA350692) | Marine metagenome, whole genome shotgun sequencing project. | isolation source: water | place: Pacific Ocean | collected 2012-04 | reverse complement strand
GGTGAGGGGGTGAGCAACTCCCCCATCGCGGCCATGGGGCCTGCGTTTCTTTCAACAAGCGAAAGTAACTCAGCGCCGGGCAGATTCAGGGCCAAGTTACTTTCAGTTTTGGCAAGTAACTCGGCCCTCGGCGGGGCCAGACCGAGGTTGCTTTCATATATCGAAAGAAACTCGGCTCTCGAGATCTCAACACCGGAGTTACTTTCAGATTTGGCAAGTAACTCGTCTCTGGAGGCGCTCGCGCCGGGGTTTCTATCATGGTCTTCGTCTGCCGGTGCTCCGGTCCTGCGCCGGGCCAACGTACGGCCCCCGGAAAAAGCGTCTCCCGATGAAAAAACATCTCCGCAACACGCAACCTTTTCGTGCACCGTCCGATAATCTCCGCGGACACCATACCCACGGGCGCCGCCCCCCGGGAGCGCGGCCTCGTGGGCTGCCCGTACGCCAGTGACGCGGGAGCAACTCCAATTCACCAAAATCGGGGAACAGGAAGGCTGTGTCTGGAGTGTATTGGCGGGAGGGCCCGAGGGGGCCCGGGGGTTGGGTTTGCGCGGGGTGTGCCCATCCTTCCACGCCGGCACAATGGACCCCCGTCTCCACCGCGTATCATGCGCGTGCGCCATCAGCCGTCCCTCCGCCGGCGTCGGTAGAGCACCACCCCGATCCCCGCCGCGGTCAACAGCGAGATCACCAGGCCGAGGTAGAACGGCCAGGGCCGGTAGACCAGGCGCACCGTGCGCTTGCCCGGCTTGAGGTCCACCCGCAGCAGCCCCTGCCGGCGCACCACCTCGCCGTGGCTGGCGCTCCAGGCCGGGTCGCTGTTCTGGTTGATCACCAGGGTGCCCGGCACCCGCACGTCCACCTAGGCGGTGATGACGTTGGGCGTGATGCTCACCCGCGTCACCCGGTTGCGGCTGTCCTCGAAGTGGGCCTCGCCGCGGTAGCCGCCGGCCAGGGAGAGCACGCCGTCGTCGTTCACCATGTAGCGGGGCCGGGCGTTCTCGGGCAGCTTGATGTTGCTGTCCCACAGCACGCTGCCCACCCGCCGCAGCACGTTGAGGTAGGTGTCGCCGTAGCCTCTGGCCATCTGCTCCCGCAGGTAGGCGTTGCGCAGCTTGACCTGGTAGAACTCGGTGGCCGGCGTCACCGCGGGCAGCTCCAGGCGGAAGGCCTGGCGATAGCGGGCGGCGTTCTCCACGGCTGTGGGCACCAGGGCCAGGGCCGCCACCGCTGCCAAAACGGCCTGCAGCCGGCGGTCCCGCAGGCGCTGTTGCAGCCACCACAGGGCGAACCCCGCCAGCAGCACGAGCTCGGCGTAGATGAAGAAATTGAAGTACTGGATCGGCCGGCGCATGGAGTTGACCACCGGCAGGTACGACAGCGGTCGGAACAGGTCCACCGGCGCGTGCACGCCGAAGCAGACCAGCGAAAACAGCACCAGCACCAGCGCGTGCCGCCGCATCGGTCGGGCCACCGGCACCAGCACCAGGCCCAGCAGCCCCAGGCCGAGCACGGCCCAGCCCACGTTGAGGTAGGGGTAGTCGGGGTGTTTGGGCGTCTGGTCCCCGGCGGGCAGCTGGACGTACTCGTTCTTCAGCGGCACGGCGTTGACCAGGCTGTGGGCCAGAGACGCCGGCGAGTCGTAGAAAAAGTCCAGGTGCCCGGATGCCGCCAGGCTGCGGTACTCGGAGTAGAAGTAGTAGGACCGCGTGTAGAGGAAGCCGTCAGCAGCCCCCGCCGGCATCTGGGCCAGCAGGTGCGGGTCCATGCGGTCGTTGGTGCCGCGCCCCAGCAGGTGCAGCATCGGCACGAACTTCACCGCGCCCAGGCCCGCGGCCAGGGCCATCACCGCCACGGCCAGCTTCCAGCTCCGCAGGCGGGTCTGGGTGAAGACCTCGCCGCGGAAGCCGTAGAGCAGGTGCACCCCGGCGTAGAGCAGAAACGCCACCGCGCCGCCGAGCACCTGCAAAAAGCAGGTGGCGGTGAGGGCCGCCGCCAGCACCAGGCGCACGGCCGAGCGCCCCGCGGTGAGCAGCAGGTAGAGCATCATCGGGAAGAAGAGGTAGAAGGTGGACTCGTAGTACCCAACCAGCACTCGCGACGGATGCCAGCCCGCCACCACGAAGCCCAGTGCCGCCAAGAGCGGGCCCAGCCCGCCCAGGCCGATGACGTCGCGCGCCAGCAAAAACACCCCCATCGCCCCCAGCAGCATGGCCAGCACCAGGTTGACCTTGAGCCCCAGGCGCTCGCCCAGCACCAGCGACGGCAGGATCATCGGACTCAGGGAGCTGTCCGAGGGGTGGGCGATGACCGGGTAGCCCCCGCCCACCAGGTGGCTGCGCAGGGGGAACTGGCCGTGCTCCAGCACAGCGTCGCGAAAAAGGGCGTCGTGCGTGGCCGCGATCTGCCAGTCGTGGGAGCGGTAGGCGTCCCCGCTGGTGAAGCCGAGGGGGGTGTAGAACATGGGGCTGCAGAAGAGCAGCACCGCCCCGACGATGACGGCGTAGGAGACCCTCGGCGACAGCGTCAGCGCTGCACCGGGCGCCTCGGGCGCCTGCTCCGGCTCTTGTGCGCTCGCGAAAAAAATCTGTCTTTTCCAGTGGGTTCATTGTGCCGAAGGGGCGCCGGTCGGGTCAACCGGGATCGCCCGGCGCCCGGCGCACCTTTTCTGGGTGTCCCCCGCGCTCACTCGTGCAATGCTTACGCCACGCGAACAACAAGGAGAAGACATGCCCCGACTCATCATGGTCCTGAGTGTGGCCGCCCTGCTGCTGAGCACCAGCGCCGCCTCGGCCCAGGTCAAGTGGTACAAGCACAAGAGCAAGAAGTACAAGATCCAGGTCTGCCTCAACACCGGCATGAAGCTCAAGGCGACCCGCAAGGGTAAGTGGGGTGTCCTGTCGGCCAAGGAGCGCGGCGTAAAGCTCCTCGTCATGGCCTACACCGGGACCCTCTCCTTCAAGACTCTGCAGGCGGTGGCGGTGAAGGTCTCCAAGATCCCCGGGCGCTACTGGAAGAGCACCCGCAAGTCCAAGGCCTGGCACGGCTTCGGCCGCAACGCGACCTACCTCGCCACGGGCGCCGACAGCGTCGCCATCGCATTTTTGGCCAAACACGGCAAGTACATCGACCGCAACTACGTGGTGCTCATCGGCACGAGCAAGGCCAACTTCAAGAAGAAGTTCAAGGCGTTCAAGGCCTGGGGTAACTGCCTGGCCGCCCTACCGTAGCGCGCTGGCGCGCTGGCTGTCAGCGTTCAGCTCTTTTGTGAGTTGACCGCTGATCGCTCAACTCTCCTCAGCCCTTCTTCCACTCCGGGTGCTCGCTGTAGTGCACCGGCGAGTCCTTCAGCTCGTTGGCGGGCTGAACGTACTTATCGTAAAACTCCGGGTCCTCGGCGCTGCTGCACACCGGCTGCTTTTCGTTCTTTTTCCACGAGGCCATGCGCTGGTAGATGGAGTTGAAGCTCTCGTCGCGCACGTTGCCGAAGGCGATCTGGATGAAGGGGCAGGGGATCACGTCGCCGTAGCAGTTGATGTAGATCTCGGAGGTGCCGCAGGGGCAGATGAACTCGCGCTGGCCCACGTTGCCCTGGAGGAACACCGACGGGTCCGTGGAGAAGCGGTCCAGCAGCCGCCGGTGCTGGGACTCGAGCAGCACCTCGTGCTTGCGGTTCCAGCCGCCGATGGCCGCGGGCAGCACGATGCCGAGGGTGGCGTTGTTGGTCTTGGCGATGTCCAGCACCTGCTGCACCTGGCCCGCCTCGATGGCCTCCCGGGTGGCGACCATGCAGAGGTGGCCGCGGATGCCGCGGATCTCCCGCGCCACCCGCAGCATGTCCATGATGTGGTCGTAGAGCCCCTCGATGCCCCGACTCTCGTCGTGCTCCTCGGCCACCGGTGAGTCGAGGCTGATCTTGAGCAGGTCCACGCCCGCGTCCCGCAGGGAGATGATGCGCCGCCGCGACAGCAGCTTGCCGTTGGTGTTGATGCCGATGAAGGTGGACCGCGGGTTGAAGTAGTCCACCATCTCCTCGAGGTCGCTGAGCATCAGCGGCTCGCCGCCGGTGAGGTTGACCTCGTAGGCGCCCAGGCGGTGGCAGTCGTCGCCCAGCTGGCGGATCTGCTCGTTGTTCAGCAGCGGCCGCGCGCCGTCGCGCATGTGCACCGACGAGCACTTGGAGCAGGTGGCCTGGCAGTCGTAGGTCACGGCGTACTCGATGGCCTGGATCAGCGGCCCCTGACCCCTGGCCTTGCGCGCGTGGTGCTCGGCCACCTTGATCGGGAAGGCCGGCTTCTTGACCAAAAACCCGGCGAATTTGGGCAGACGGTAAAGGATCTCGAAGGGCGACTTCATGGGCGCTTCCGTGGGTTTGGTGGTATCGCTTGGCAGCCGCATCAGTGTAGCATGGAAGCCGGGCAACGGCTTTGAGGAACGGCGACCCATGCTCGGCATCAGGCTCCCCACGCGCTACCGCTATTACAGCATCCAGCTCTTCGAGCTGCACCCCGAGGTGCGCGCCATGCGCCGGGACCTGACCCGCCGCCTGGGGGACCAAAGCGTGCTGGAGATCGGCTGCGGCTTCGGCGCCAACGCCCGCCGCTGCCGGGGCCCTTATCTCGGGGTGGATCCCGACGCCGACGCCGTGGCCGAGGCCCGGCGGCGCAACCCCGACCGGCGCTTCGGCTCACCGGCGGACGCCCACGAGGCCGACGCGCAGACGGTGCTCTTCTGCCTGGTGCTGCACGAGACCGAGCAGCGGGAGGCGCTGCTGAACCAGGCCGCCGACCTCGCCCCCGCCCGGGTGTTGATCTACGACTTCGACCCGCGGCTCGGCGGCGTGAACCGGCTGCGGGTGAGCTTGCTCGAGGAGCAGGCCATCCGCTCCTACTGGGGCTTCGACCCGGCGGGGGTGCTCGCCGGTCGGGGCTACTCTCCAACCGATGGCGGGTCCATCGGCTCACGCATCCGCTTCTGGGAGCTGGAGCGATGACGAAGCGGCGGTAGCCCTACCAGCCGTCCTTTTTCATCTCGTCCTTCTTCCAGCGCGCGCAGACCCCTGCCTGCCCCTTGGGCGTGCGGGCCAGGGCGGCGGCGGCCAGCTTGGCCTTGCCCTGCTTCTGATGCACCAGCGACAGGGCGCAGAGCTGGCGCGCCTTGTCCTCGGCGGACTGCAGCTTGAAGCCGATGCCGGTCTCCAGCAGTTTGGCCGCCTCCCCCGGCAGCGCCGCCTTGACCAGCATGCCCGCGGCGCGCAGGTGAAAGCCGACGTCGTGCATGCGCATGCTCATGGCCAGGGCCAGCTGCTTGCCCCCCTCGTCGCCCTTGCCTTCTTTGGCCAGGGCCAGGCCGAGCAAAAACACCGCGTCGGAGTTGGTCTTGGAGAGGGTGACCACCTTGCGCAGGGGCGGCACGGCCTCGGCGTGACGGCCCAGCTTGCACAGGGCCTCGCCCAGGCCGAGGTTGGCGTCCACGCTGTCGGGCAGGCTGCGCACAGCCTGGTGGTAGGCCTTCACCGCCTCGGCCAGCTTGCCCTCCCAGGCCGCGGCCTGCCCCCGGCTGATGTGCTGCTTGGCCTTGCCCCGGGCCACGGAGTCGGTGCGGGCTTTGGCCAGCAACCGGGTGGCCTCGGCCTGGCCGGGCTTCTTTTTCAGCGCCGCCCGCAGGTTGGTCATGGCCCGGCGAGGGTAGCCCGATCGCAGCTGGGCCCGGGCCAGCAGCAGCAGCAGCTCGAGCTGGCCGGGCTTGATCGACAGGGCCATGCCGAAGGCGCCCCTGGCCTCGTGCACCTGCCTGTCTCCCAGCAGGGCCTGGCCCAGCTGCTGGTGCACCGCGTGGCCCGGGTGGCCCAGGCGGATGGCCTGGCGCAACGGGACGATGGCCTCGCGCCCCTGACCGCCCTTGAGCATCTTGCTGCCCTTTTCGTACAACGCCGCCGCCTCCTCGAGCACCCGGGCCCGAGCCGCGGGATCCACCGGCGCCGCGCGGGGCGGGGTGGGGGGATCGCCGGTGCACGCCAGGCCGAGGCTGACCGACAACAAAAGCGCGAGGCCGCGAAGGATCATGGTCACTGTCGCACCAGCACGTAGGTGGCGGTCTTGTCCGACGCGTTGGCCGGCACGCCGCGGTAGCGCATGACCTTGCCCTTGACGCAGTAGTGGTACTCCTGGCCGGTCTTGAGCGAGGTCTTGCCGCCGCCCGCGGTGTACTTGCCCGCCCACTTGGCCGCCCAGGGCATCGAGAACTTGCAGTCGCAGCCCCCGCTGGTGTCGGCGCAGCTGACCTTGCTGCCGAGCACCAGCAGCTGCACCGTGTTCGCCACCTTCTTGCAGGTCTTGAGCAGGCTCAGACAGGCCCCGCCGATGGTGAAGTCGGCGTTGAGCACCACGCTGCTGTCCAGCACGTAGGCGCCCTTGGTGAAGGTGAGCGAGCCGGCCGCCGCGGCGCGCTCGTTGCTCACCGTGGCGCCCTTGCACGCCTTCTTGATGCCGTCGAAGGCGTCCTTGGGCACGCACGCCTTGACGTAGTTCCACTTGCCCGCCACGTCGCCGCCGCAGGCCTCGGCCTGGCCGAAGGAAGGATCGCAGCTGGTCTCTGTCTTGGCGCTGTCGGGGACCGCGCCGTCGGTGGCCGTGACCGGCCCGTCCGTGGCGGCCGCCTGGCCGTCCCCGGTGTCCTTGCCGCTGTCGCTGCAGGTCAGGGTCACCAGCCCGCAGCAGATCAGGGCCGCGAGGGTGATGGTCGGTCTCGAGCGTCTTTGGGCGGTCATGTGCTCCTCCAGGCATCCATCCTAGCACCAGATCTGTTTCGGACACACCGGATCCGGGCTTGCTTCCGGCCCGCATATCTCCTATATGCCTCCACGTGTGGCGCGTGCCACCGCTTCACCGTCGGAGGAAAAAATGAAAGTCGGTATCATCGGGCGCGCCGGCAGCGGCCGCTCCACCGTGTTCGACGCCCTCACCGGGCACACCGGCGCGGCCCGTGCCACGGCCAAGACGCGCCTCGGCGCCGCCCCCGTGCCCGACGAGCGCCTGGACCGGCTCACCGCCCTCTACAACCCGCGCAGCACCGTGGCCGCCGAGGTGGCGCTGGCCCTGCCGCCCAACAACACCGCGGGCTTGCTGGACGTGACCACCGTGAGCCAGATGCGCGACGTCTGGGCCTACGCCCACGTGGTGGGGGCCTTCTCCGGCGACCCCGAGGAGACCGCCGCCGCCGAGCTCGACGAGCTGACCACCGAGATGGTGCTGGCCGACATGGGCCGGGCGGAGCGGCGCATGGAGCGCGTGGGCAAGGCCGGCGGTGCGCGCCCCGGCGAGTCCCCGGCCCTGGAGCGTGCGGCCAAACAGCTGGACACCGAGCAGCCCCTACGGCTGCTGGACTGGGAGCCCGAGCAGGGCAACATCCTCGACGACCTCTGCATGATGAGCCGGCGCCCGCAGGTGATGGTGATCAACGTCTCCGAGGACGCCGCCGGCGAGGGGCCGTCCGAGGCGCTGCAGACCAGGGCCGCGGCCATGGGCATCCACCTCTTCTGGCTCTGCGCTCCCCTGGAGGCCGAGATCGCCGGCCTGGACGCCGAGTCCCGCCTCGAGTTTCTCGAGGCCTACGGCCTGGAGCGCCCCGCCTCCCACCGCTTCGTGCAGACCTGCCTCGGCCTGCTGAACCAGATCTGCTTTTTCACCGTGGGCCCCGACGAATGCCGGGCCTGGACCATCCCCCGGGGATCCCTGGCGCCCCGGGCGGCCCACGCCATCCACACCGACCTGGAGCGCGGGTTCATCCGCGCCGAGGTGGTGACCTACGAGGACCTGATGGAGCACGGCAGCGAGGCCAAGTGCAAGTCCGTGGGCAAGCTGCGCACCGAGGGCAAGGACTACGTGGTGCTCGACGGCGACGTGATCAACATCAGGTACAACGTTTAGGCCCCGCTTCGCGGGGAATAAATAATAAAGAAGCGGCCTCCAGGCTGTATACCCACCCCATGACCGACTACGAGCAAGTGTACCGAAAGCAGGCTGAGGCCTGTGGCCAGCCGTTCCCGGAGTTCGTGGGCTTCTTTGAGTCGCTCGATGGCGCTGTCGATGTCCTGGACCTCGGCTGTGGCCAGGGACGTGACGCGCTGCTGGCCGCCCGCATGGGACACCGCGTGATCGGCGTGGATACGTCGCCAACCGGCATCGAACAGATTCTCGCGGCTGCCAGGGAGGAGGGGCTGGCGGTTTAGGGGGTGGTGGCAGATCTCACCACTTACGCACCGGAGTGCCAGTACCAGGTGATTAAGACAAGCCCGTCACCAAGGACACTTCGGGCCAGGATAGTTGGGCAGCTTTAGTAGGTCCTTGATCAGGGCTGGAGGAGCGAGCATCACCGTCTCAAAGGCGGGGCGTTTCGCTCTCTCGGTGGTCTCGTATTCGTTGGGTTCACCCTCGTCTTCATTGCCTCCCAGAAGGGTCTTGGCCGTATTGGCCACCAGCTGAATGGGGAGCTCCTCACTGGCGGTGATGAAGATGGCACGCTCCTTGGGGTTCTTCTCCTTAATGCCAACGGCATCGACGTGTCGACCACCTCCACCGTCATCCACTTGTTCGGCTCGGATCCGACGATGCGTTCGTGGAGCGTGTTGCCGTCGTAGAGGTGGCAGACGCGCTCGGATCCGACGCCGGTTTCAGGCGTACCCGAGACCAACGGCGAGCTCTCCAGGAGTGGGTGAAAGCGCTGAATACCCGCGAAGTCGTCCAGGATGGCGAATATTTCGGACGGGCTCTGACTGTACGTGTGAGTGACGCTAACAACGGACATTCCATCTCCTCCCTTTGGTGGGTCTTGTCAATGTTGGAGTCCAAGGCTAGCCTGATGCAACGAGGTCGCCAATGGAGCAAAATCCCCCCGGTATAGTTGCAAATTCCACAACAATGCTTTTGCCACAGCTGGCCGCCTTCCTCGCGGTGGTCGAGGCGGGAAGTTTCACGGCTGCTGCCCGTTTGACGTCCTCGGACAAAACCGTGATGAGTCGGCGGGTCAAGGCGCTGGAAGAGGCGCTCGGGGTACGGTTGCTGAACCGCACGACCCGCTCGATTCACGTCACGGCCGCTGGCCGACGCCTGGTGGAGGAGGCCTGCGACCCCGTCTCGGACGCGCTGTCGGCGCTGGTCCGTATACGTGGGGCGGACCATATTGAGGGCACGGTCCGGCTGGCTTCGACGCAGTCCCTGGCGCGGGCCGTTTTGGTCCCCGTTCTCCGCACGCTGCGCATGTCGCACCCTCAGCTGCGCGTGGAGCTGGGCGCGCAGGAGACGATGACGCCGCTTGTGGAGCAGGGGTATGACCTGGCCTTGCGCGTGGGCCGCATGCCCGACAGTAGCCTGATCGCTCGCAAGCTGGCGACCTGGCGGTATGTTCTCGTGGCATCCCCCGCGTGGATCGCCTGCCACTCGGAGGTGCGGAGCCCGGCCGACCTGTCACCGCACTGGATGATGTGGGGCACGTCTTCGCGCGCACAGGAGTGGCGTTTCGAGCGAGGTGAAGAAGCCTTCGCCTTGCGGATGAATCAATATCCTCTGGTGTTCGATTCGTCTCAACTGCTGATCGAGAGCGCCCGGGCGGGGTTGGGCGTGACCGCCATGCCCCCATTCAGCGTGACCCGTGAGCTGGCCGACGGATCGCTGGTCCGGCTCCTCGAGACGTGGCGGGTCGATCACGAGTTTGGAATCTACGGAGTGACGCCGCATCGCACGATGCTCCCCTCGCGCGTTCAGGTGGTCCTGGATCACCTTCGCGCGCGCCTGGATGAGCTGGCGCCGACCTGGGACACATTGACGCGGTAGGGTTCCTGGTCCACAACGCCCCCCAAAGAAATGGACGGGCCGTGGTTGGGATGGGGAAATAAAAAATAAAAAACATGAAATATGAAATGGGGAAATGGGCGGGACGGGCTGTGGTTGGGGCTCGCCGCGACGCGGCTCGATTGTGGGCGGGGGTTCGGGGAAATAAGAAATAAAAAACATGAAACGAGAAATGGGGAAATGGGCGGGACGGGCTGTGGTTGGGGCTCGCCGCGACGCGGCTCGATTGTGGGCGGAAGTTCGGGGAAGGCTTCTGGACGTGCTTGCGCAGGGGTGAAGCCGTGGCCGTGGCGAGAAGGCTAGTGAAGGGGAGAAGGCTGACGGTCGCTTCTGGATATGCGTGGTTCGGGGCGCGGCTGGGCCACCTTCTGGCCGGGCAGGCGGCCGGGCGGGCTACGCGGCCGTGCTGGTTGGTACAAAGATGCTCGGGGGCGGTCAACATCGCCAACCCTGGTTATCAGGCACCCTGATTGTGTCCGCCTCGAGGCTCGGGGCGGTAAACATCGCCAACCCTGGTTATCAGGCACCCTGAAT
>PVBE012173136.1_pt1 | contig 10382 bp, 4 predicted proteins | sample 1631181 | NCBI WGS metagenome assembly PVBE01 (sample SAMN08397723, study PRJNA350692) | Marine metagenome, whole genome shotgun sequencing project. | isolation source: water | place: Pacific Ocean | collected 2012-04 | reverse complement strand
TGCCTACAATAACGCGGCCAATGGTACTCTCAACTTCAACCGCACGATCTCGTCTGGAGGCCTCAGCGAGCACACCGGCAACGGTAATCACAACGTATCCGGCAGCCTGGTGAATCTGCTGACGGACATGTATTACAATGGCAATTGCGCCGCCGGCGGAACGACAACATGGACCTTGAGCGGATTGACGGCAGGGACGCTCTACGACACCCGAATCTATGTCCGGCAGTGGGGGGCGAGTCCCGATCGTCTCGTGACGCTGGTCTTCGACTCTGACGGTCCAGGCGGCATCTCGGATTCGACGGCGCTGATCAGTGAAGACGAGGCCACCTCGGTTGGAATGGCGGCGGACAACGACGCCTATTACATCAGCTACATCTTCACGGCGGTCGCCGGCCAGAACCTGGAGATCACCGCGACTCAAAACAACGTCAACAATTCCTGGCACCTTTACGGCCTCTCTAACGAAGAGATCCCCCCACCCGATACCACGGCACCGACGGTAAGTACCCTATACCCGACGAATGATGCTACCGGCGTTCTGGTTGTGCGAGACCTCGTGGTGATCTTCGACGAAGATATCGTGGCCGGCCCCGGAAGCATCACCATCACAAACCTTACCGACGCAAGTGCAACCGTGATTGCGGCAAGTAACGCCCAGGTTTCGGTGGCCGGGCCGGTGTTGACCATCAATCCGATCACGGATCTCGCCCCGACCAACGATTACGCCATCCTGATCGACACAAACGCGATCAAAGACCTGGCGGGCAACCCGTTTGAAGGAATCACCAATAACACGACCTGGAACTTCACCACGGCCGAGCTCGATCTCACCGCGCCAAACTTCACGACATTGAGCCCCGCGGACGATGCAGACGACATGTCGACGGGCGCCGATCTTGTGATCACCTTCGACGAGGAGATCATGATAGGCATCGGCGACATCCTGATTAAGCTGACCGCCGATGACACCGTGTTTGAGACGATTGACGTGGCCACCGCAGCCGTCGCGCTCGATGGCGTTGAAGTGACCATCAATCCTTCCGGCAACCTTGCGGTAGCCACCGGCTACTACATCGAGATCGCCCCGGGGACGATTGAAGACCTCTCCGGGAACGACTTCGCAGGTATCGCCGGCAACTCGACCTGGAACTTTACCACCCTGGCCGCGGGGTTAATCAGCTACCACCAGGTTGCCGATGACGCGGACTCGGGTATCGTCAGCAACAAGACTTACACACACGCACGATCAACCCCTTAAGGATCGACTCCGGCCACGTGTAACACCGGCCTTCTTCATGCCAATGCCAAGCACGGCTCCCTCGAATCGCCTCGGACTGGCACAGTGGCTGGTCCATGACGATCACCCCCTGACGGCACGAGTCGCTGTCAACCGGCACTGGCAACTGGTCTTCGGGCGCGGGCTGGTCAACACGTCTGAGAACTTCGGGCTCCAGGGCGAATCCCCCAGCCATCCCGAGCTTCTCGACACGCTGGCAGTAGAGTTCCGTGAATCCGGATGGGACGTCAAAGCGTTCATGAAACGAATCGTGATGAGCGCCACCTATCGCCAGTCGTCTGCAATCCGTGCCGATCTTGCCGCCGCTGATCCAGACAACGTCCTGCTAGGTCGGGCACCCCGCTATCGACTACAGGCTGAGAGCATCCGCGACAACGCGCTGGCGGCCTCCGGCCTATTGGTCAGGACAATAGGTGGCCCGAGCATAAAGCCCTACCAACCCCCGGGTCTCTGGCGGGAAAAGACAATGAAGGCAGGCATGAACACCGGCACCTTCAGACGCGATACAGGGGCAGCCCTGTACCGCCGCGGCATGTACACGTTCTGGAAACAAGCAGCCCCACCGCCGCAGATGGAGATCTTCGACGCCCCATCGCGTGAATCCTGCGTAGTCAGACGCCGCGTCACTAATACCCCTCTACAGGCTCTCGTCCTCCTGAATGATGAGACCTACACCGAAATCGCTCGCGCATTGGCCAGCCGCCTGTTCCGTGAGCTCGGCGGCTCCTGGGAGGAACAGCTTGCAGCACGCATCACGCGTGGACTGAGACTCATCACCGGTCGAACACCCACGCCTTCGGAGTTGACTACGTGGGAGGCTTTCGCCGTGAGCAACCGTACACGTTTCACGGAAAAGCCGGATGACGCCAAGGCGTTTTTACAGTACGGAGAGTTCAGACCAGAACGTGAGGACCCGGCGGTGGACGTTGCCGCACTTGCATTCACGATGTCAGCAGCACTGAACCTGGACGAGACCGTCACCCGCGATTGAGGGAACAAGCATGGATCCATTAGAAGAATACTACATGAACCTGACACGCAGGCAGTTCTGCGGTAAGGCAGCGACCGGGATCGGAGGGCTCGCACTCGGGACACTGCTCGGCAAGCCGTCCGGCGCCATCGCGACGCCTGCGTTGGAACGTGGCTCACTGGGAGCACCGCATTTCACACCCAGGGCCAAACGCGTTATCTACCTATTCCAGAATGGCGGACCTTCACAACTCGACCTCTTTGATTACAAGCCCGGACTGAACGAGCTGTTCGACAAGGATCTGCCGGATTCGGTGCGGCGTGGCCAACGGGTTACGGGCATGACATCCGGGCAGAAGCGATTCCCGATTGCGCCATCCATGTTTAAGTTCAAGAAATACGACAACAACCAGGACGGCTTGTGGGTCAGCGAGCTCTATCCGCACACGGCGGCAATGGCCAAGGAACTGTGCGTCATTCACAGTATTCATACCGAGGCCATCAACCACGAGCCGGGAATCACCTTTCTGCAAACCGGCAGCCAGCTCCCCGGCCGACCTTCGATGGGGTCGTGGCTCAGCTACGGACTGGGTAGCGCAAATGATGACCTGCCGGCATTCGTTGTTATGATCAGCCAGGGATTCGGCAACATGCAGGCCATTTCGTCCCGTCTCTGGAGCTCAGGATTTCTCCCCAGCGAACACCAGGGCGTGAGTCTCCGTGGTTCGGGAGACCCCGTACTCTTCCTTTCTGACCCCAAGGGTATTGGCCGCGCCGACCGACGCCGCATGCTGGACCTGCTCGCGAAGCAGAACAGGGAAGAGTTCAAACGCTCCAACGACCCGGAGGTGCTGGCCCGAATCACGCAGTATGAAATGGCCTATCGCATGCAGATGTCGGTGCCTGAACTGGCCGATTTCTCAACGGAATCAAAAGAGACGATGGATCTATATGGACCGGAAGTCAAAAAGCCCGGCTCGTTTGCCTATAATTGCCTGATGGCCCGCAGGCTCGCGGAACGGGGCGTTCGGTTTATTCAGCTCTACAATAGAGGCTGGGACCAGCATGGAAATCTGCCCCACGAGATCCGTTTGCAGGCAAATGCGACAGACCGGCCGCAGGCCGCCCTTCTCAAGGACCTGAAACAACGCGGCATGCTGGACGATACGCTTGTAATTTGGGGCGGTGAATTCGGGCGCAGCGTATATTGCCAGGGAAAACTGGAACGCAACAAGTACGGCCGCGATCACCATCCGCGCTGCTTTACCATCTGGCTTGCCGGTGGCGGCGTGAAGCCCGGGATTCGCTACGGGCAGACCGATGACTACTGTTACAACATTCTGGAGAACCCGGTGCATGTAAATGATCTACATGCGACACTCCTACACCTGATGGGAGTCAACCATGAAGCCCTTACCTACCGGTACCAGGGCCGGGATTTCCGGCTGACAGACGTGGCCGGTCATGTAGTAAAAGACATTCTTGCCTGATTATAACGATGATGGAATCCCCACAACATAAAAGAGAACAGGAATCAGGATCGTCGACACGACGAAGCTGCCGTGCGACACTGCTCGCATCGTTGCTGGCGATCCTGGCCCTGCATCTGCCAACTCCGGAAGTGCTCCCCGACCTGGTTGTTTTTTTTGGCAGGTTTCATCCGCCTGTTGTGCATGCTCCGATAGGATTCATTGTCGCCCTGCTTGCCCTTGAACTGCTCGCCTTGCTTAAGCATTCGGGTTACCGAAGAGGCATCCGGGCCCTGCTCTGGTTGTCGGCGCTTAGCTCGGCCCTGGCCATCATACTGGGCACCCTCCTCGCCATGACCGGCGGCTATGACCTGCAGCTTCTCACCTGGCATAGATGGTCTGGTGTCGGAACAGGGGTTCTAACGTTCTGGATGATCCATTTTTACGGCCGCCCGACGGCGGATGCACCTCCAAGCGCGGTCCACCCCGCCTACTGGGTCTGCCTTCTTGCGGCAAGCGCCCTAGTCGCGGCAACGGGACATTTCGGTGGCTCACTGACGCACGGCTCAGACTACCTGACGGCCTACTTGCCAGGGCGAGCGGATACGCCGGCCCCAACTCCGGAAGCTCCGGATCAAGGCTCGCGCGAACATGCTGCGTTGTATGCGCGCGTTATTCAACCTATCACGAGCGGGAAATGCGCAAGTTGCCATAATGAGACCAAGGCAAAGGGAAAGTGGCGGTTGCATACCTTTGATGACCTCATGAGTGCAGGCAAGACAGGTATGGCGGTTATTGCCGGAGACGCGCCTAACAGTCCCATGCTGAAACGCATTCAGCTCCCACATGCTGACAAAGAGCACATGCCGCCCAAGGGGCATTCTCAACTTGACGATACCGAAGTCGAGATCCTTGAGTGGTGGATCGCAGGCGGAGCCCAGCGGGAGGGGCCGGTTCCCGCCACCAGCGGCCTTTCCACGGAGGCACTTGCAATCCTCGAATCGGACCTGGGATTCGCGACGGTTGAACCAGGGCTGGAGATGTTGAGTTGGGAGCAAGTGGAAGAGGCAGCAACGGGACTGCTGGACAGTCCCTTAGTACAGGTGCGCCGCACGTCGCTGGATTCCGCGGCGCTTTCCGTTCATGTCATGGCAGATGGATCCAACAACCAGGATGCCGTCGTCTCCTCGCTCATGCCGGTTCGTGCCAACATTACCCAGCTGGACCTGGGCGGATGTGGAATCACCGACACTGCCCTCGTCCACGTGGCGGCTTTCGAGAACCTGACCGACCTGCAAATCCAGAAAACAGCGATTACCGATGAAGGGATCGAGGCGCTCAATCCGTTGGTCCGCCTGGAACAGTTGAACATCTACGACACAGTCACAACTGATGCCATCTTCGAGACCCTGAACGAACTACCTGCCCTACGCAGTCTGCACGTATGGCAAACCTGCGTCAGTCAGTCCGGTGTCGATGCATGGAAGGCCAGTCGCAATCTCGCCTCTCGGCAGGCGACCGTCAGAAAGAAGATCGAAACGCTCCAGCGCGAGTTGGACCGAATGGAAGTCACTGTCACGGGTCTCACGGGAAGTGCGCCACCCGAGGTACTCAAATGAGCTGAGAGCCGGGCTTGGAACTGCTACTTTTTCTGCTCTTCCTTACGCAGCTCCACGGCATAGACCGGTTCAGGTGTTCTCACAGCTGTTCCGGATTCTATCTCCTCAATCAGAACTTCGACCGCTTTTTCAAGCTGTTCGTCGCGTCCCTCGGAGATGGCCCCCGGCTCGGTGCGAACGACATAGTCAGGCACGCAGGGTTTGTATTCCATGTCCCGGCCATCGGGCAGCGTAAACCACCCGCGGTGAGGCACGCGCATGGTGCCGACATCGAGGATCTTTTCCGTACTGGTAGAAATCACAGATCCCTGGGTAGGCACTCCCACAATCCTGCCACGCCCAAGGGTCCTGATGGCATGGCTGAAAATCTCCGCGTTGCTGGCCGAAAACTCATTGCACAAAACAATGATCGGCTTAAACCAGGCTGCCGACGGCAGGTACCCCTGCTGGTAGCATTCTTCGCCGTTACGCGGAATGGTCATAGCATGGCCGGGATGACATAGAATCCCCAGCAGGTAGTCGGAGATGAATCCGCCGTTGTTGTTACGCACGTCAATCACCAGACCGCTCTTGCCAAAGCCGCGGGCGTAGACTTCCTTCTCAAACTGCCGCAGACCGGCAAAGTCCATTGCCTTTATGTCGAGATAGCCCAGGCGTCCTTTGCTCAGCTGCTCGACCATCCCGCGGTTGGACTCCATCCACTCTCTCCGCACCAGTTTTCGAAGGTCTTTGAAGCTCTCTTCCTCCACTTCCACATTGCGTTCCGTGCCGTCAGGCCCTTGAACCCGCAGTGTGATACTGCGCGGATACCTGCCGTTTACGACGGTGGAAAGATCGATACCCGGCGCGACCTGTGTGCCGTCAATCGCCAGCAGGATTTCGCCGGGACGCACCGGCTGCTCCGCGCGGTCGGCGGCGCTGTTCTCCACCGTATAACTCACTTTCAAGCCCGGGCCCTCGAACGCCTCATCAAACCGCAATCCCAATGCGGCGGTGCGCTTATGCCACCCCTGGCGCGCGCTGTACTCCGGGTTCCATTCCTTGCGCGTATCAGTGGTCTCTTCGAACGCCATGTGCGATGCATTGAGTTCGCCCATCAGCATTTCCGCCACCCGCTCAAAGCATTCCCAGCTACTGCAGCTAGCGGCAGCATCTTCGTATTTCAGCCGCGTGGCTTCCCAATCCCGGCTATTCATCTTAGGATCGTAGAACCGGTCGCGGAGCCGGCGCCAGATCAACCGGAAGGCCAACCGCCGGTAGTCGGTAATACTGGTTTCTTGAAACACCTTGAACGGATACTTCTGTGTAAAGGCAGCCGGCACGCCATCGTTCAGCCACATAATCTTACTGCCCTTCTCGATCCAGCGCGCATAGGAACCGGTATCCTTTGTCATGAATTCCGGCTTGAGGGGATTGGGAAATCCAACCTTATATGTTCCCCTTTTCTCGTTGATTGTCGACTGGAAGACAAGCGCCTTGGAATCATACGACCAGAACAGGCCGGAGGGCGTTCCACCGACCCGGATCTGGTGGACACGTTCAGAAAGCCCGTCGAAATCAATACTGACTGGATCGGGCCTCTTTGGTTCCGCCTTCTTCGGGGCGGGCAACTCGGGGTCGGCCTTGGCCTCTGGCTCGTCTTCCGGTGTCTCGACAGCCTCGGGAGTATCGGCGGGTTGCTTCTCTTCGGCCTGTTCTTCATCAGGCAGTTTGTCGCCGGCAGGCTTTTCACCGTCCTGCTTCCCGCGCTCCGACTCCATTGCCTTGATCGCCTCCTCGATCCGGCGGGTGCGGGCGTTACGAACTTCGTCCTCACGGCTCAACCAGGCATAGTAAATATCCGTCTGCTTGTCATAGCGCCTTCCGACAAACGCGACAACTTTACCGTTCGGCGACCAGCGCGCGTTACCGTCCCAGTTAGGGTGCCGCGAAATGTTGAACGGCTCCTTCTCTTTCGTATCATCGGCAATCCAGACATCGCTGTTACCCCAGCTATCCTTAACCGAACAGGCCATCCAGCGGCTGTCCGGTGACCATTCGTAGTAGATCTTAAACGGTGAGGTCATCACTGTACGGCTGTGAGCTCCGTCAGGCTGGAATGACTGCAGTTTGTACCCGTTCTCGACAACAGCCAACCGTTCGCCGTCCGGACTCATTGTCAGGTTGCAGCGCGTTACAGGGCCCGTTGTAACCGAAGAAAGGACGAACTCTTCGTTCTGCCACCAGTAGGCATCCGGATCGCTTTTCTCCGCCTTCCAGATATTGACTCCCAACCCGTCGTCGCGTAGAAAGAAAATACTCTTTCCATCCGGCGCAAAGAACGGCTCGCGATCATGGGTGGCCGTCTCGCCACAGATCAATCGCGGCTCGCGCAGCACTGTATCCATTACCCACAGATCGCCACCCGCGGTAAAGCACAGTTCCAAGCCGTCATCGGTGCAGGTAAACGATCCATGCCCGTCATTGTTCCAGGCCTTCTCATACCATCGACGCCGGATCTTTTGCGGAGGCGTGTCCGGTTGCACCCACAGTTCCAGCTTCTTAAGTGATTTTGGTTTCGTCGGGTCCATACGGTAGAAGTCGAAGAGCTGGCGAAAGACCATCACCCGGCCGTTTCTTGCCACCGACGGAATAATCACCGAACCATCCGTGAACTTCGTGACCTGTGTCTGCCGGCCGTCAACGATGCTGAACTCCCATATGTTGAAACAACCGTCGCTCTGCCTCGCATAATAGAAGCCTGAACCATCGGGCTTCCACATTGGCGAACGGCTTCCCTGGGGGTCATCGCACAGCAGCGTCTGTTCACCTGTATCGAGGTCACGAAGCCAGATGCGGCTCGCCAGGCTGCCCGAGTAACCTCGCCTGTACAGCCGTGAACCCCGCGTGCTGAACAACAGCCTCTTTCCGTCCGGCGAAAGCGAGATTTCGTAGGCATACCCGTTGAACAGCAGCTCCTCTGCCCGGCCCCCGGCAAGGGAAATTTTAAAGAGCCGTTCTTGAAGAAATCCCGTAGAAGCGCGCGAACCACGCACAATCAATGACTGTCCGTCCGGGTACCAGGCATACGGAAAGCTGCCTTCGCTATGGAACGTAAGCTGTTCCGGGTAGCCACCGCCCGACGGGATCACATATGTCTGCCAGGTATTGTCGCGCTTGCTGGAAAATGCCAGTCTTTTTCCGTCCGGCGAGAAGACCGGCCGAGTATCCTGTGCCGGATGAGCCGTCAAGCGTTCCGCCTTCCCCCCATTGGATGACGCCCGCCACAGGTCGCCGCGAAACTCAAACACCAGTCTTTTTCCGTCCGGTGAGAGGACCGGTAATGATCCCAACTTCACCGTCTCCCGCTCAGCGGAAAGCCACGACACGCACAGCAGACAGAGCAAAGCAATAAACCCAAAACGTCTCATATTGTTCTCCTCAAGGAATGGGAGCATAAACGCAATCCCCGGGTCAGACCAGCTTCCATCCGTTGTGATACGTTGGTTTCACAAGCGAATTGGCGCTATCTGAATTGCTGAAGCGCATGTTGGGGCCGTCCCACTTGAGGTACCCGCCTGTGCGCACCGCGATGCACCCAAGCAGTACCAGCTCGGTCAGCGGCACGGCGCAGTCAGGCCAGTGCTCAGAGGGCTTGGGACCGCCCGTTACACCTTCGAACCATTCGCCGTAGATGCCGCTGCGGCGCTCGAGCGTTTTCGGTGGCATCTTGTAAGCCTTCATTTTGCTCTCGGGTATCAGGCGCGGAATCCCAGCAGTACCATTGCCGATCATCTTCCCCCTCGTGCCGATGTAGAGAATGCCGTCATTGGGCATCCGGCGGCCCTCTTCAAGCTCAACAGGGCGCGGAGGTTTGAGACCGCCATCGTACCAGGTGATTCTCACCGGAGGCATCTCGCCGCGCGCCGGGAATTCGTACGTAATCCCCGATGAGAGCGGCCAGGATTCTTTCATAATCTTTGTCGATGTAGCACTGATTGCGCTGGGGGGGCCGAGCTTCAGCGCGCGGCGGGGTGTGTTCCAATGGTGACATCCCATATCTCCCAGCGCCCCGGTACCGAAATCATACCAGCCACGGAAGTTCCAGGGGTGATAGACGGCCCGCTTGCCTCCCCACAGCTTAGTCTGGACAACCGGCAAGGAGTCCTGGGGCCACTCTTTGACAAAAGGCCGCTTCGCTGCCGGCCCCAACCACAAGTCCCAATCGAACGTGTCTGGAATCGGATCGCTGCCCCCCGGGCGGTTCATGCCGTGCGGCCAGAGGGGACGGTTCGACCAGATATGCACCTCCGTCACATCGCCAATAACCCCGTCCCATATCATCTCGCACGTCCGGCATCCTGAATCTTCGGACGCCGGACTGGCTGTCATTTGTGTCATGACGCCGGCCTTGACCGCTGCCTCTGCCAACATCCTCCCTTCCCAGATCGTGCGCGTGAGCGGCTTGACAGTCAGCACATGCTTGCCGGCCTTGAGGGCCGCCATTGAAATGGTGGCATGCGTGTGGTCCGGCGTTCCGCAATATACGGCGTCAATCTTGTCGCCCTCGGTTTTCAGCATCTCGCGAAAATCACGATAGCGCCGCGCATTGGGAAACTTGCGGTAGGTTTTCTCAGATAACACGTCGTCCACGTCGCACAGCACATCGACCTGGAAGCCGGCCTTTTGGCACTGTTGGATCTGTCCGTGCCCCACCCCACCAATACCGATTCCGGCGACAACCGGTTTGGCGCTCGGGGCAGTTTGTCCCGGTCCACCCAACACATGTCGTGGTAGAATCTGCACCGAAGCCCATGCGGCAGCGGTCGCACCGGTCTGTTTCAAGAAATGACGTCGTTTCATAATGACACCCTGCCCATTCCTATTCTCGACATGGGCAAAGACTATGCCATGAATTCCGAAATGGAGAAAGGACGAACGCAACGAAGGATGGCTTCCAGGTGTAAACGCAGAAAGTGGGTGAACTTCGAATTCTACTCCTTGCTCGCTGGTATATCTCGCCCCGTTGGGGCTTTTCAGACGACG
>PVBE011399646.1_pt1 | contig 10382 bp, 2 predicted proteins | sample 1631181 | NCBI WGS metagenome assembly PVBE01 (sample SAMN08397723, study PRJNA350692) | Marine metagenome, whole genome shotgun sequencing project. | isolation source: water | place: Pacific Ocean | collected 2012-04 | reverse complement strand
CTTTCCATCGATGCAGACCGCCCACTTGGTTCTGCAATGCGAACAGCAGCACTACAATCCCCTCATCTTCCTGAAGATTCACTAGATCTCAAGAACATGCTTGCAGCATATGATCATCTGGTAGCCTTGAATTCAGATTCTGCATCAATCAATCGAATGAGGTGGGGGGCACTTAGTCACAGTTCAATCAAAGAGGAATCAATCGAGCACCTTCTAGATTCTATTGACCCTACCGCAATCGTTGAGACAAGTATAGCAACGCTATTGCAACGAGCAATTGGCGGTTCCCATACATGTCTATCTCTCGTCCATAATCTCATCGAGCAAGCGGATGTGTCTATCCTTCTTTCTATCCTGACAGACGAACAGGTCCCCGAAGAATTACATCGGCGAGTCACATTACTTCTCGTCGACCATCTCCCCTTTGATGTTCATGACGTTGATCATCTTCTCCTCTCCAAACTGTTCGAACATCACGAGATTGAATCGGCCGCTAATGCTTTGATGGCCATTCCTGAATCAGCTTCCAACCACCCCCACTTCACATTACTCGTCAACCATCTTCACCCAGCCGAATCTGAAGGGGAATCCGTGGACTATAGAATCCATGCTCGCCTCGACGCAATCCGAGTCCTTCGTGAAGTAGAGAACATCCCCCTCCCCCCTCCTGTTACTGTTACATCTGCACGATTACTTGCAACATTAGATGGTGCGGAGGACCCGGCTCTTGGTGACAATGAGGCCGAACACCGCCTCGGTCTCAATATGAACGGTTACATGGCTTTCAAGAGATGCCGGGCCGCTCTTTCTGAACAAGGAGATGGAAACGTCAGTGTCCAAGTCATTCAGGTCTTGGAAAATGCAGTTGAGGAGGCAGACCTTACTCTTCTTGAACAAGACCTGTTCAAAGTGCTGATCACTACACTCTTGATATCCCGTGCCTCCTCTCTTCTTCGCGAACCTAGTAGGGAGCGGCATCGCGAAGCAGGAGAATTGGCCGAAGACGTACTCAGCCGCGTACCTATTCGAGGAAGAATTCTTTCTTCCATTGTTTCACTGGTGCGTGAACATGCAATATCCGCACCTTCCTTAGCTGAATGGTTCCGGGATAATGACCCCTCGAATCGCTCACATTGGGTTGTGAGAGCAGGAGTTCTTTCCCTACAAGGAGATCACATCTCAGCCGCTAATCAACTGCGCAGGGCAGCGGAGCATGAGGCTACTGAATTCGATGAGCGAATCTCTCTTCTTAGGACTGCAGTCATCGAATATGCACGCTCTGCACAATTCAGCCATGCACTTGCCTTGGTTCAACAATATCCAGCGCTAGAGGATAATCTATCCTCAGAGTTTGTTCTCTATCTTCGAGTCAGTGATGATATGAACAAAGATGCTGCTGATGTCGCTTCCAAACGTCTTCTCGAAGCAGTCATGATTGAAGAGGCTGAGACACGTTTCGATGATGAAGGCGTGGAGGTATCTGAAATAGTTCGTCTCCCCTCACCCGATATCCTCGAAGAATTAATCGATTATCCCAATCGTCACAGGTGGAAACTACCAGAGGAGAATTTCTCTGGCCGTGTACGAAGCGTTCTGCGACGTATCCGTTCTAAGAGGTCCCGAAAAGGTCACAGACGTTCTAGTGAACAACAGATCAAGCAAGCAATTGAGACCCGAGATCTCGAATCCATTACCCGCTTGGCTGAGAGGCTGTGCAATGACTCCCCACATCTTGGCCTACTCACAATTGAGAGGGCCCTGAAAGGCCGGTGGAATTCCGATGGCCGGACCAGTTTAGTGGCTTATGAAAGGTCGATATATCACCGCTATAACAAGAGCATCAACATCCAGAATCGTACCCGTCTTCGCCACCTTCATCTCCGACCTCTGGTTCTCATTGACACCAATCTTCTCGTCGACTGCCTCCGTGATGAGATTACACGAACCTATGGAATCGGGTTTGGATTAACACACGATGTGAGTGGCGAGCGTACACTGGCCAGAAGCATCCGTGCAGCAATCCAACGAGAAGACATCATTGGCTGGGTACCAGCGGTCGTGAAAGGGGAGATGGATAAATGGCGCAAACCAGGCCCAGTTCGCCAGTATCTGTTATCTGATGCATATGCCCGCCCCTCGACTTTAGCGCAAATCGATTCAGACCTAGATGATCTGGTCGACCAAACCCTTTCGACGTTTGGAACATGGTCGAATGAGTTTTCGATCACCACCGCAACTGCAGAAGCTACCGCTGAGAAGGTAGACACCCTTCTTCTCACTCATCGTCCAACATACCAAGAGATCGATCATGGGAAACGGCGCCGAGGTCGTGTTGAGCGCACCGATCTTGGTGGAGAAGAGATTTATCCCGAAGGGCCAGACATCGTGATCATGAATCTGGCAACATCTCTTGCTGAATCAACAGATTTCAAGGATATAGGAATGGTTGCTGTAGCAACCAGGGACACAGATTTCACGATGCTCAAAAGGACCTTTGAATCATCCTTGGGATTCACAGTTCTAGGTGATTCAGAAGACCTTCGAAGAATTCTTGGAATTGATATTCCTACATCTTGATACCACTCACATTTCCGCATGAGAACTTTGAAAGTGTTTCCTTTTGCTCAGCGCGGTATGAACCAGCCTGAGCGCCGCTCATTGACCGTTGTGACCGTAATGCTCCTTGCCTCTTTTTCGGCAGCCATGTCTCCTATCGCAGCTGCTGAGAAGAGTGAGACTCTAGAGGTTCCGCATTCCTCCGATCCGTACGTGATTTTCGAAGCCTCACAGCAGAACCATTGGCGTGGCTCAGCACTTCACTTTGAGACCCATTTCGGCAATGATGGCGACATGACTGATGAAGTGTGGATGAATTACTCGATCACCCAGGATATTGATGACGACGGCAATCAGGATTATCTCGCATTCATGTGGAGCGATACAGACCCATATGACTGGTTCAATACCTCATTTTACAAACATGATTGGTATCAGACCTATGTCAACGATCTTGAATCAGCCAATCCCGTAACCATCCAAGGTCAGTGGGGTGGCTGGTATTGTCAAGGCGCTGAGGGCCTCACTGAAGAAGAGTGTAATCCGATGAATGCGGTTAACCCTGAGGCCACATGGGAAGCAAATGTGTCGTCTGAGTCATTTTCTTTCGAATTCACCCTCGACACATTCGTGACCGTTGATATCGATTCAATGAACCAAGAAGTCACACTTGAAGTTCAGCAGGCTCCACATAATCCTGGAGAACTCAGCTCGACATATCAGATCGATTGGAATGCTTGGACCAGTATCCCATATGCTCTGCAGCAGCGAGATGATTACAATTGGGCCAACAATTGGAATGACAATGGTAACACGGAATCTGGGACGGCAGTGATTAACATGACCACCGACGGTGATTACCATGTTTGTTATCAATTGTACAACGTTACATCCATCGCTCAGAAAGACGAACTATCCAACGATTGCGGCGATGTACATATCGGTCCAGATACTCTTCACGTCGCTCTCGATTTTACATCGACTCGGCTTAATCTTCATGTTGATGCAAGGGCTGATGATGACTTTGCAGACCATAACATCATGATTGAGTGTGATGTCACAGATCCCAACGGCAATGAGATATCCCCCACCTCCTCAGGAGGGGGTTTGAATCTTGGTGGGTGGTACGCTGCCGACTGGAATGAAACAGGGACCCCGATATGGTGGGAATTCTCACATGAAACCGCCCGGTACTATCACAATGTGGTTGAGTACCCAGATATTGCTGGCTACTGGCGAGCGGACTGTGATATGATTGACAGCCAGACAAGAGATCGAAGCAATGACACAATATTGGTGAGTGCGAACGAAACAGAGAACATCTCCGCCTATGGAAGTCTTGGTCAATTAGATGAATCAACATTCGATGAATTCACCTCTCAGTTGACAGCCCCTCTTCGCATGTATGCTTTCGACCCAATCAATCCGATTGCAGCCACTGCGCAGATCACTGCCACGCCCTTCGATGGAGGAAACTTGAATGGCGACTGCAATGACAATGGTTGGAATTACGAAAAATCAGAGTGGTGGACAACAACATCTTCCTCAAACACCACCTTGTCAGCAGATCTTAGTAACTTCACAGTAACAGGTGATGCACTCTCTCTCTCATATGCTGTGAGCCCAGGTACCAATTCTGGATGGCATGTGTACACTGATGAGCCAGTTGTGTACACTACCTTATGCTCTACAGATGGTGGTGTCGACGTGAATTTCCAAAGATTCTACAGCAACATCACGAACAGTTGGTTCGGTGGGGCGCCGTTGTGGGCATCGAGTGACACCAATTCTTTGAACATGACCATTGAAGTTGATGTCTTCTCCAATGGCACTCTTATCCAGAGTAAGACGATCGGAGGTAAGCAAACAGATTACATGAAGTGGACAATGGGTATGCACGAATTGTATCGGCAATTCTGGTGCTACAATGGTAACGGGTCCGTTGCCCCCGAATTGGTGAACGATGGATCAGATGATTGTGAGGATGGTTCCGACGAAGGCTGGTTCGCACTCGAGACCGATGCACAGTGGACACACCACCATTTCCTCGAAGGCTTAGGTACAGGCCTTTACATGGTCAAGACTCGTATTGTTGACTATGACCCTGCAGGTAACACAACGATTTCAGAGACAGAGACAGGTCCATTCACGATTCGAGGAAATCTCGAATACGAAGACATGGATTGGATCTATGATACTGGAGAATCTGTCGAACCTCGCCTTTACACAACCGGAATCACAGAATCTGAAGATGATTGGACCATCGCTTGGGAACTCTGGGACAATGATGATGTCAAGAAAGATCAGAAACATTTCGATAAGTACTATGATTGTGTCTGGGAAGGTGGCGATCAGGGCGATGATTCCACCGAAGACTCACAGTGGTATTGCAAGGGCAGTCCAGATTGGGGTGGATATCATGAGCAACGCAGCTACTGTGAAGATGACGCTGGCAATGATCGTTGGTATTGCACGAATGACTTGCAAGGCGATGGAACCGAATCTAATGCAGAGGTTCACCTCGACTGGATGCCAGGCGTTACTCCAGTGTATGATGGAGAAGCACCATCACACACCTGGCAGTTCCAGTTCGACTTAGATGACGGCTCTTACCGAATGTGTGCAGGATTGTACTTGTCCGATGAACTCCACTCACCCGCTCCATATTGGCTTGAGGATGATTTCACACACCATGAGTGGACATACGATGATGAAGGCAACTGGGGCTCTTACGAGACTCCCTTCCGCCCAGGTTATGATAATCAGAGGGAATGCCGTGACTTCCATGTCGGACCCCCCGACGTTCAAGTCGAACTCTGGTGCTTTGATTGCCCAGATGTGAGTTACCGTGTCGAGATGAGTTATGGGGAGTGGGAGAACCACTACTATCTCGAGTATGATGTCCTTGCTGACGGCGAAGACCTCTTCTCAAAGAACGCCTCTGGCAATCCAGATCAGATCCACCATTATGGCAACTTCAACATCCCAACCACTGCAATGCAGATCGAGATGGATTTCAAACTGTATGAACACCCATCCACAATGGATTGTGCAGATGGATCTGCAACAATCGATATCTGGCAAGTGAACGATGGGATTGACGACTGCTCTGACGGCTCAGATGAAGGCTATGATTACACAAATGGCAATCTGGTTCTGATTCAAGAAGGCTCGTTCACATGGGATCTGCCCCCACGTTTCATCGTTGAAGGAGGTATGTTCTCTGCCCTTGAATCAGTGGTTCTTGGAGCCGGATACGTTGGCTATGATGCCACGAAGGTCACAGATGCCTCTCTTGAATGGAACCTGCATGGTCCTGATAATTACTCATCTGGTAGCGTGACCAAGATGTACGAGACATTCGACCACGGCCTCCTCGCCCCAGGTCAGTGGAACTTCTGCGTCCACGGCCATATTGAGTTGAATGATGGCACGGTGATGGACGAACACCAATGCAGTCAGAATTGGGTGTCGATTCCCTTCTCAACCTTGGAACATCACTACGATCCTCACGAATCAATTCATTGGATCACAGGCCAATTCGTGACCCACGGGACTCTCGATGAGCATTATGATGGTGATGGGGAAGACCCCCTTAGTTCGCCAATCCTTCCGGAATACAATATTTCCATGATACTCCAGACCGATGATGATGATCCTGAAAACATCATGGAATATGGTGCGGGTTGGCTAAGCCACGAACAGAACGACTGGTTCTTCGCGAGCGATGACGCTTACTATGCCGAATGTGATGCCCATGCCCAGCAATGGCACTATTCCCAGAACCGCCTCCTCCAATTCGGCTTCAATTGCCGATTCGAGGAATTATTCCCAGGCGACTACATAGTGACATCCCAGCTGTTTCGGGCTGGGGCCCAACCGACCCTAACCGCCTCTGAATCCATCCACGTGGATGGTTGGCTGAAATTCGCTGGGCTTGACAACGGCTATGAGGTCAGGCATGATCTTGGCGAAGATGTATCAATCGACTTCGATGCGCTTGGACTTGGTCCAGGTACGATCGATTGGAATATGTACACTTTCGATGATGGACGAGATATCTGGTCGTTGGTGCATGACGATGGAGATGATGTTCTAAGATACGACCGCATCGTTCACTGGGGTGAAACAAGTTCTGTTTTGGCAGGTAGCATTTTTGATTGGGACGCATCATCATCTACTGTTACCATCGAAGTAAACCCGTCTGAGGAAGGTATCTTCTTCCTCTGTGCAGAATGGACTGACGACGACGGTAATTACACACGGACAGATGAATGTGCTCCGATCTTCGTTGGAGACATCCCAGTTGACGTCTATGCGCATAACGGCCTTGATTGGAACAATGGCGCTGGGATGTTGGTTGTCGATCTCATGGTTCTCTTCCCTCAAGGCGATCCCGATCACCTGATTCTCACCATTACGAAGGGTGGAGAAGATGTCTACACCGAGCAGTTCAACTGTACTGAGGAGAAAACAGATGGTTGGTGGGAAGATGAGTATAATGAGACGACCAACGAAACGACTCAAGTCTGGGTTGAAGAGTCTTGGACCGAGGCACACTGTGAGGATGAAATCGAAGAACAGCTCGAATTCGTATCCTCACAGCTCGATGGTCCCGGTGAATATGATATCACCATCACCCTCTTTGATGAGAATTCTGCTGAGATGGTTTCGGCCAGCACGACAGTTGAATTCACAGGCCTGTTCGGCGATTTTGGCATGATGTCAATGAGATGCGGTGAGCAAGACTGGTGGTCAGATGGTGACCACATTGAGTGTGGTTCCGATGCTTCACCGACAGTTGAGGTTCAGTATGAGACCCTGTCAACCAACGAATCGATTACCGAGTTCGAGATACAAGGCACCGTTAGAGATGATTCAGGTGCCATAATTCATTCAGAATCCCTTTCAATCGGGCAGCTCTTTGATGAGAAGACCAATGACCACGAGTGGGATCACTTCGCTCATTGTGAGTGGAGAGGTGATGATGAAATGGACGCTTGGGCCTGCCAGTGGGATGAAAATGCCCCTCCGAATCTCGAAGATGAACAGCGGCCGTATTGTGAGTATGATGAATCAGAGGATCAATGGTATTGCAACTACATGGTTGATTGGCACGAAGCCTCTGAAGACGACCAGGACAACAGCCGACATCTTGCAGACCCAATCACAATCGTTCATTATCGGGGCTCTACCACAATCACAGTCAGTGATATTGGTCATTACGACCTCGAACTGAACATGGTGACGACTTCAGGTTCCATGCAGGCTTCAAGACATGCTTCGATGGACGTCCGTTACCATGGACCAGTTGTTGTGTCTGGACCCCTGTTCAACCATTTCAATTCAGGTGAGAGCACGAGTTTCTTCTTTGGCATCGAAGAGAACAATGATCGGGATGACGATTCAGATGACAATGAAATAGAGTGGAATCAATACGACCACTGTGAATGGGAAGGCCTCGATAATGCCGAAGAAGAGAACACAGATACACGATGGTGGTGCACCAATGACTTCGATGAGAATAATGATGTGAATAACTGGGAAGATTGGTGGTACTACTGCGAGTACGATGCAGGCGAAGAATTGTATTGGAATGAGGGCTGGTACTGCACCGATGAGCTTGGCCAATCTTCAGAGTATGAAGATTCTGAATCTGGGACCATGCATTTGGGAGAGGGATCTGAAACGGGTCCAGTTGAGGCCCCAGTAGAATCCTATGAAGGCGTGTACTATGAGGTCCGCGATGACTCGGACTCAGCAGTTGCCCAAGGCACGATCAATGGTGATGACATGGTCAAATTCCAGACCAATAGGGGCGCCAATATCGCTGGAGGAAGTGGTGAGATTGGCGTTCTTCCCGACGGCGATTATGTGCTTGAAGCTTGGTTGATCGAGGATGGTGCTGTGATCAGTGAATCCTCTGCTCTTTCAGCATGGTCTTCGGATGGCGATGGTGACTGGCCCTTCGCCGAATTCTCAGTCGGTGGCGATACTCCCCCGATTACAGTCTCAACCACCTTCGATGGTGAAGGAGGAGTGATTGTTTCGGTCAGTGCTGAATCTGGTATTGAGAACGTCATGATTCTGAAGTTAGGGTATGATGAAGGTGATGAACCATCAATGATATCTCTGGATCAGAATGGTGAGGGTAACACGACCTTCCCCCTAGGAATTGGTGGCTTGATGGTCATCTTGGCCTTGGACGCTGATGATCTTCCCGAGGATGGCTCAGATTCTGAGATATTCTCGAATGATTTCGCGTTCAAATTCATGTTCATTCACCCAGAATATATCGATCAGGACATCGATGGAGATGGTTTGTCAGGTACTGATGATATGTGTCCAGCACTTCCCGGTCCAGCTTCTCAATATGGGTGCCCACTTGTTGATGCAGACCAAGATGGGGTCTGGGATCATGAGGATAGTTGCCTTGGTACTGATGATAATGCCATTATCGATGCTAATGGTTGTGAAATCGCACAAGCCGTTGACAGTGATCAAGATGGTATCTCAGACGATCAGGATGCTTGTCCGTTTGCATCTGGTACCCTCTCTGATGGATGCCCAGACCAGGACGGCGATGGAGTAGTGGGTGATGAATGTCCGACCGAGGCTGGGCCACTGAGCAACCTTGGTTGCCCGGTCCAGACAGCACAGGAGAACAGCCTACCCGCCTGTGATGTCTTTGTGACCAGGATTGACGGAGTTGATGCCAGCAGCCAGAACAAGCGTGGCACAGCAACTTCGAACACCACTGTTCCCGTATCGATTCAAGCAGGTAACGTCACAATCAAGATCCACTGTATCGACCCAGACGGCGATGCCGTTGCTGTGACCATCACCGATCAGCTGACGAACCAGAACTTCGCTTTCCCAGCAGCCCTCCTTCCAATCGAGCAGACTGTGGCTCTGTTCCAGACAGCCGAACCAGTTGTATTCAGTGTTGAATGGAGCGATGGTACAGCGTTTGGGACCTTCGACATAGCTATCACCGTTCAGGCTGACCCCAATGCAGCGGATGGAGACGCAGCAGCAGCAGGTGGTCCAGTCGGTGGCTTCGTGCCCGGTGTTGGACTGTTCACCAGTCTGATGTTCCTAGGTATGGTAGCCGCCCTCATTCGTCCAAGGGACGCTCGTCGTCTCGAGAATGAGTGAGGCTGTCACCCCATGATCGCACGACTCGCAGTCGGAACACTCGCCATTGGCGCTGCTGTGCTTGTCACAGGTCTGGTGCTCGGCAAGGTCAAGCGGACCTATCGCAGGGTGATGGAGGTGGACCAAGCGCCACCTCCTGATCCCTATGAGATTCCCATCTTCGATGACGAGTGATTCTAGGGTTTACCGCCGAACCGGCATCAGTCTTCGAGGATTTCATCTGAATTTCCAGATGATGGACAGGGCTATGTCACACGACTTCATCGGAGATGCACATGTTCAGGGATGACAAGGCTCCTCCAGAGGTCTCACGTTTCCGTGAACGCCTCGAATCTCTGAAGGAACATCTTGTTGCAGGATGGCAGAAAACGGTCGAATTCTCTTCAGATACCAAGGAGAACATCCGCCTTCATCTGGATGCCTCAAAGGCTGATAAAGAGCGACGCAAGGCCGAAACTGAAGAGGCAGAATCAGATGATGAGAACATCGAGATTGAATCCCCTGCCGATTCTGAAGAGGAGGCGGAATCAACAGACTCTGAGACCCCGGAGGAATCCGAGGAAGAAGATGAGTCAGAGGAAGATGAATCAGACCCGATGGTCTTGGTCAGTCCAGATGAGCTGACCCGACTCTCACAACTCGTTGATGAGATCGAAGGCATGGTCGAT
>PVBE011164914.1_pt1 | contig 10383 bp, 4 predicted proteins | sample 1631181 | NCBI WGS metagenome assembly PVBE01 (sample SAMN08397723, study PRJNA350692) | Marine metagenome, whole genome shotgun sequencing project. | isolation source: water | place: Pacific Ocean | collected 2012-04 | reverse complement strand
TTTGGGTTCATTCAAATCGGGGGAGAATGCCACACTTCTTGCAGATGATTTTTCGGCCAAAGGCTATGATGTCCAACAGTTCGAAAGCGTTGATGGATGGAAGCGTGTAGGGATTTTCCTTTCGGCTTCAAAGTCAGATGCAGTTCAGGAATTGTCTTCAGTTCGATCAAGTGAAAATTCCGCAGCCTGGTTGTTGAACAAGCGGTCGCTATAACCACTTTCCATTTTTCACGTATATCTCTTTGTAAACCAACGTCTTATTGTGGAAGGGGAAAAACGAGCCGGCTGAAAAATTTCTTAAATTTCACGTCAAACTGAACCCTGTTTTGTTGCTGACCCACCATTTAGATACTTCAATGTATCTCCGGATTTCTATTTCACAGTTCGTTGTATTAGGGTTATTTGTTCTGTTCTTATTGCCTCTTGAAAGCCTTGCCCAAAAAGAAGAAAAAGGAGCAAAGTCTTACCAACTTGTAGATGACCACTTGAAGGCAGATTCCATTGTTCCCAAAAGCCAGCAATTCCAAATTCGATTTACCAATATTGGGTTCGAACCGATCTACTATAACGAAAAGAAAATCCGGCAGATTAAGTTGGCAGAGAAGGCTAACGACACTCGAAATCTTCGACCATTGCTTGAAGAGTACATTAGGAATTTCGGAGTTGAAAATTTTAACCGCAACGATGATATGCTTTGGAAACTCGCTCAGATATATGAAGGTGCCGGGGAGATTAAAAGGGCAAAATGGATTTACGGTCTCATTTTGAAAAGCACGCATAAAAACGTGGAATTCGTTCGGAGCTTTTACAATGCACTCACCGAAGATGACCAGGATTATTACGTGCCTATTGATTACTACTATGAATTGGTGGAATACCGAAAGAAGATCGATACCCTCAGGCCGCCCCGAGGTGTTTTCCTGAACATGGGGAAGAACATCAATTCCAAACATGAAGACTATGGGCCAACATTGAATGTAGATAACGACATTTTAATGTTCACCAGCAAACGAAACCGCAAAAAGATTGGGGAAACAATTGTGGTCAACGAGGATGTATATTTCGCAGAATTGGTTGGAGATTCCTGGGAGAAGGCCGCTGCATTAGAAGGTATCAATACAGAATACAATGAAGGCTCACCCTGCTTGAGTAAGGATCGTGAAGAACTCTATTTCATCCGTTGTAAATCGCCCGATGGGCTTGGTAACTGCGATATCTATATGGCAAAAAACATGGGCAACAACGAATGGGGCAAAGTTGAGAATCTTGGAAAGAATATCAATTCGCCCGAATGGGATTCTCATCCCTCGCTGTCTCACACAGGCGACACGTTGTTTTTTGCTTCTAACCGAAAAGGTGGTTTCGGGGAGTCGGATATCTATTTTTCAGTGAGAAGGAAGGGGAAATGGCAGCCTGCACGAAACATTGGGCCAGTGATCAATACAAAAGGGAATGACCTTAGCCCGTTTTATCATCCACGATATCCAATCCTTTATTATAGTTCCACCGGAAATGCCTTGAACTTTGGAAATTTCAATATTTATAAATCCAGCTATGAAAGAGGTATTTGGGGTGATCCGAAAAATATTGGACCCCTGGTGAATGGCGAGGGAGATGAGTACTACTTTACCATTGATTCGGAATCGAAAGACTTGTTCTATGCACGTTCAGAAGGTAACCGACTTTCCAACCTCGATTTGTATTCATTTCCGTTGCCAATGGAGGCTCAACCATTGGCCACTACAGTGTTTAAAGGCACATTGAAAGATTCTGTTACAGGGAAACCATTCAACGGAATTGTGTCGGTACTTGATTTGGAAAATGGCATTGAAGTAGCGCCAAAGTTTATCAGGCCCGATGGAAGTTTCGAATTCGATTTGATTAACGACAGCAAATATCTCCTGGTTATTCAAGGGGAAGAATTTTTCCGGATTGAACAGAATATTGATCTTAACGGTGATACTACAATGAGTTTTGCCACGCCTTCTATCAATTTTCTTAGGCTGCAATTCGAGAGTATTGAATTTAATTCCAGCAGTTCAGAGATTCTTGATCATATGAAAACCGACCTTGACAAGTTGATGAATTTCATGCTCGATAACCCTTCCATGCACCTGGTGATTTCCGGCCATACAGATTCGCAAGGTAATGCCAACATGAATTACGAATTATCGCAAAGACGCGCTGATGCAATCAGAGCCTACCTGATAGAAAAAGGTGGAGTTGCTGAAGATCGGGTTGAGGCCATCGGTTACGGAAGTGAAAAACCGATCATCGCTAAAGAAAAAACCAAAGAGGATAGACGAATCAACCGAAGAGTTGAATTCGAAATTGAAAAAGTGGAAGAGGAAGTTGAAGGTCAGTCGTGGTAGGCTACGGCTGCTTTGTCAGATGTCCTCCACCTGCATAATCAATGTCTAAATGTCCGCCTGCCGTGTGATTAATTGTCAGATGGCGGCAATTTCCGGTTGCTCCTGAAATCACTGGATTGTTCAAGGTTCCTCCAGGAATCAATACGTTGTTGGTGATGGTTGGCAAAACACCTTTATCCCAATTACAAGTTTCAAACCAATCGGTACTCAAGGCACCTGTCCATGTCCAAAGGCCGGGGATTCCACCAGATGATCCAACATTGATGGTTACAGTCTCAGTGATCGTACAATTATCGCTGTAAGTGGTAACAGTATAAGTAGTTGTAGCCCCAGGTGTAGCTATTGGATTCTGAATGTTTGGATTCGATAATCCTGTGTTAGGTGTCCATGCATATTGAAAACCTCCTGGCTGAGCGCAAATCGAAAATCGAGTATTCGGACGTTGATCTGAAAGAGTCGGAGAAGACAACGTGCAACCAACAGAGCCATCGGTATAATCATAAGCAACTGTGTTTACACCTGTTGTTGGCGTGATATAAACCAGGTCATCACTGGTGTAACTGCCATTGTCATAACAGATTTCGAAGATCAGACTTGAGGTTCCGTCCCAATCGTAAGTGTTGGTGAAGAAATAGTTGTTCCATCCTGTAGCTGCGGTAATGGCGGTTGGACCATAAACAACATTCGGTACATTCTCAAATCCGGTTAAGGCTGTCAAACTTGAGCAAACAACTTTAATAGTCCATCCACTGTATGGCTGAGAACTTCCAACTGTGGCAATGTTCAAAGAAAGACCATCTAAAGTGCCAGATTGCATGCCCAATGTGGTTAATTCAGCAGCTGTGAAAAGCATCTGGAAACGACTATCTTCCCAGAAACCTTCATAAGGTGTGGGAAGCCCGGAAGTTCCCGTTCCATTTCCAAGTGTATAAACATTTGGGGAAGTACAGGTATTTCCATTCATTCCACAGGCCACCACACCGGTTGGCGGTGTTCCTGCTGCCTGAGACCATAGCTGAACTGGCACAGGCGCGCACACTGTGGTGTCAGGTCCTGCGGTTAAGGAGAGCACATCAACATCTATAGTTACATTATCCACTCCACTACAACCGTTTTGATCGGTTATGGTAACTGTGTAAGTAGTAGTAGAGGTGACAGTTGCTGTTGGATTGGCAATGTTTGGATTGCTCAAACCAGCGGTGGGGCCCCATGCGTAGGTGTAAGTTCCACCTGATGATCCAGCAGGACAAAAAGAAAACCTTGTGTTTGCGCGTTGATCGGAGCCTATGGCACCATTGAGGGTACATCCAACAGAGCCATCGGTATAATCATAAACAACCGATTGGAAACTGGTCTGCGTGTAATAAATATCATCATCATCGGTATAGCTGCCATTATCGTAACAAATCTCAACGATAATATTGCTGGTTCCATCCCAATCATAAGGGGTTGAAAAATTGAATAGATTCCATCCTGCAACTGTTGTGGCCGATGTGGGGCCATAAACGGTGTTGCCAATATTTTGAAAAGCCACTAAAGATGTCAATCCAGTGCAAGTCATCCGAATGGTTAAACCACTGTAGGGCTGCGAGCTTCCTTTGATGGATATATTTAATGAAAGGGCATTGATAGTACCAGCCGCCAAGCCTGCTGCTGTTAGTTCTACTGCTGTATATAAGTATTGCACACGGCTATCTTCCCAATATCCTTCAAAAGGCGTTGGAGCTCCGGTTGAAGTTGCGGTTGTACCCACGTCATAGTTCGAAGGAGTTGTTGTACATCCCGCAGAATTCAATCCACAATTTCCTCCTGAAACAAGCGCTGCGGCATCCAACTGACTTACATCGCCCGGGCATAAAACAACAGGAGAAGCTGAAGCCTGGGCATTTACTGCCGAAGGCGTGGCCAGTGTCACGTTCTCAACAAAAGTGCAGCCCGTATTGTCAGTAACCATTAACACATAATCTCCTGGTCCAAGATTTGACAATACTGCCGGTCCCCAGGAATTATTAGCTGTGAAAAGTACTGTACCTCCGGCCGTTTCTATTTGATAGTCCCACGGACCATTGTTTATTCCAGTGGCTGAAACTGCTCCATTGTTTGCTCCACAATCGGGATTTGCTGTTGTAACATTGGCATTGCAACATACTAAACTGGCAGTTGAAGTCAACTCTGGATCCGAGGCACATCCAGCACTTGTCCAACTTCCGGACTCACTATCTCCATAGTTTTCTACAACCACATCAAGGCTTAAACCAGGAACGCATGCACTTCCATTGAGAGTTGTTACTTCCCAACAAAAAGTCCAGGGGCCAGTTGAATTGTCACCATAATTATTACCTGGGTTTCCGTCCAGTGGCCCACCTGCTGCTGAATCATAAAACCATCCCGGGTTTCCAAAGAATGTACCCGTGAAAGTACTGGTAAATCCACTTGTCCAAAGCCAAACTCCCTGTAAATCAAGACTAGCTGGTTGTCCCACAGGTTGTAGGGTTGAGGCATCCCACCCTGGACCAAGGATGGGAACTACACCGTGATGCCAATTTACAGCTGTGTTGTTGTATAGCGTAACATTATAGCAAAATTGAACTGTCGTCCCTGGTGGATATGTCCCTGCTGATGGTAAAGGGGTAACTGTAAGATTGTGGGAAACAATGCAAGATTGTCCTGAACTCTGATGACTTACTATTAAGCATAATAAAGTCATCAAAAGGCTGGAAAAACGAATCATGTATCAGGAATAGAAGGTTGTTAAGAATTAGAGCCAATAAAGTTAGTGATTTGATTCAACAGCCGATAGAGGAAACTATTCAATTTCAACCCAATTATTGAATGTCTTAGTTAGAACAGATAAAAGATTCAACTTGGAACTAAGGACCAACGATCATTTTCCCTCCTGTACTCCTCAAAATTGTAATGTGCCCACCATTGCTATGATTGATGGTTCTTGATTGGCAGAAGGCAGTGTTGCCATTTACCCAGGGGTTATTGGCTGTTGCTCCTGGTATCAAAACGGGGTCGGCAGCCGTAGGAACAACCAATTTATCCCAATTGCAGGGATCAAACCAATCTACGCTCATGGTTCCGGTCCAGGTCCAGAGTCCGGGAGGACCTGTGGCAGTACTACTTACTGGTACAACCACATTACTTACACCAAAACATCCAGCTGCATCAGTGGCTGTTACCGTGTAAGTTCCGGCTGCGAGGCCACCAACTACAGAAGAAGTTGCGCCATTATTCCACAGATAAGTGATGGGTGGAGTTCCACCGTTGACAGATGAGATGGCCGTTCCGTTCGATTGACCGCACGCTGTTGGAACAGCCGCTGTGGTTAAAGTCAAGCCTCCAACTATGATGGTTACAGATGCCGAACCTGCACAGCCCAATGTATTGGTTCCTGTTAGAATATAAGTTGTAGTTACAGTTGGTGTGGCCACGGGATTCAGAATGTTTGGATTTGACAAGCCGGTAGTTGGGGACCAACTGTAGCCTGTTATGGCGTTGGTACTGCCCAGTGTAATTGACCAATCCAGAATAGTTCCAACATCAAATGATGCCTGGTCAATCACTGCAAGGTTCCAGATTCCATTTGCAGGTACTCCGTTCAGATTTGTAAAAGGAACCTGGGGTGAAAAGTTTCCGGAAAATGGAGGTGTTCCTGCAGTTATCGGTGATCCTGTTGAAGTGAAACAGGTGTTTGTATAGTTGTCACCCCCAGCTCCGTTTCTATTGCTCAGGAACATGGCTGTACCGTTTGGCGCTTCAAGAAAAATTTCCAGGTCGCCATCGTAGGTGTGGTTTATATTGACACAAACCGACTGAATGCTGCTTGTCGTTATATTGGAAAAGCTCAACCCTGATACGTTTATTGGTGAACGTGTTATAGTTGCTCCAAACAAAACATCATAGTCTGTGATCGGATAATTCACAGTGTTAGAAAAAGTCTGTTGCGAACCACCACTTGTTGAAACGTTTCCTGAAATTTGTACAGAACCACCGGTACATATTGTTGAATTAGGACCAGCAACAGCAGTTACACCCGGTTCTACAGAAACTGTAACCTGCTCGGCTGCTACGCAGCTATCGCCATAAAATGCACTTACAGTGTAGGTTGTGGTCTGCGAAGGGCAGGCTTGAGGATTCGGAATGTTGGGGTTCGACAAACCGGTTGGTGGATTCCATTGCCAGCCAATGATGTTTCCGGAGCCCGTTGCACTCAGGTTGGCACATGCGTTTCCACATAAATCCACGTCAGGAGTTACCGTGAGAGGTGGATGAGGATTGGATTGCACAATGATCGTGAAGTTGTAAGTATTACTCCCCAAAATCGGACACGCATCGTCTCTTACCGTAACAGAAAAGTTATGTGAACCAATATCGAGCGAGGTTGGTTGCCAGCAGAATTCAGCTTGTTGATATTGACTGCCAGTTACATTAAAAATTCCATTAGGAATTCCACTGTTGTATATCAATACTGTGTTCTGCCCTAAGTCAATATCATTACTGAAAACATCAAAACAAAGCGGGAAACCTGCACAGATCGTCACAGAGAAGTTGTTTGTCCCATCAATTCCCGTGGCTGTAGGATTGTTGTTTCCAGCACAATTAATAACAATGACCTGCATATCACGCATGGTGCTTCCTATGAGGACACCATTACGATATTCTTCAACCAGTACTGTGATCACCGCTTGCTGCACTCCACTTGGGGTGAAACTCATTTGACCAGTGGACGTGTTGAATCCAAATGTGCCTGTGGTGTTCAGCGGTTGAGTTGCAGTGAGACCACCAGTATGAGCGATAGGAGCATTTCCCGTAGTTCGGGGATCAATCAGGGAATAAACCAATATATCGCCATCAATATCAATCGCTCCATGATTATAGAAGAAGGGTTGATTTGCACAAATATAAGGCACTGGCAAAATGGTAAACATTGGTGAATTGTTGCAGGGTGTAACAGTATTGTTCAGTGTGGCCTGGATATAGAGATCCTGGGCATCCGGACTTACCAGGTTGGTAATGGCCCCGTTTCTGCAGCAAAGTGAATAGCTGATAACCCAATCAGTACACTGCTGTGGCAAGGTGGTGGCTCCTGAATATACGTATTGTTCGATACCAGGCAGGGTTCCTCCATTACAAGTACTTTGTCCAATTTGCTGTTGGCACAACGGAGATATTTCTGTGCTACTTTGTAGTGTGAGGGACAACGTGAGGTTGCTGCCGCATGTGACGGAAGCAATGGAGACCGTTGCACTTGTTGGTGCCGCAATTCCAGCACAATCGCGATAGAAATTGAGGGTAAATTGATATTGATTTCCACCAAGGCAAACATAGTTGAGATCCGCGCCCACACTATGCGATGCATTTGCTGGGGTAAGGCCTATTCCAAAGAAAAAAGCTGCGAAGAATATACAGGGAAGAATAAGGTGTTTCATGTCAGGGCCAGTTTTTTATTTTACTGGAAAGGATTTTGAGGCCTACGAATTTAACCAATTTCGGCCTTTCTGTATAGCAGAAGTTTGACACAAAAAGTAGAATTCATAAGAGCAGACTCAAATTTTCCCATCAAAATTGATTCGATTGGAAGTACGATCCTTCAATCCTTGTGCTTATGTAACTTTGCAGCCCAATTCAACGGAAAAGAATTTTATGCGTCTCAAACATCTTTGTCTTTTCATTTGTGCTTCATGGATTTCTGTCGCATCTGCCCAGGAATTGAAAGAGCGGCAAAGCGAAGGGGTTACTTCCAAGAAGCTTTCTCAATCCTCACTCAAACAGCTGAATCGATTGCCTGTTTCATATATAAGGGAAGGTGGGTTGCACATCACTGGAAAAGGAATCATTGGTCTTGATCAACACGTTCAGGAGGGAGATCAGGCACATCTGCCTAATCATTTTGCCTTGGTGCAAACTGCCAATACATCGCTGGCTTTGAGTTACCAGGCTTTCAATGGAAAAGGCTGGGAAGGCAAAACACAATTCCTGACCGACAACAAACTGTCCGTAGGAAACCCTGTTGTTTTTTCCAGACCAGAAAAGCTGAATCGTTTACACCACCTTGAATTGGTTGCATTTGGAGAGGAAATACTTCAAGTGACTGCCGAAAATAAAAAGGGTAAGAAACTCCCTGCTTTCAGTATTTTGGGCGAGGCCAGCCGTGTTAAACAGGCTACTTCATTTCTTTCCGAAGCAAGTTCATCTGCCATGTCTTTGATCGGTATTCCGGGTGGGCGATCTGCCATCTTGGCTTACGAAAATAACTGGAATACAGGTGGTCAAAAGGAAGGGGCCAGTTACCTGGTTACATTTAAAACCAGTAAGCCTGATCAACCTCTACAGCAGCCTTTGGGGGATAAGCCACTGAATCAACTACATCTTTCCGCGAATTTGGATGGAACTGCATTGGTGGCGTTTAATGATGGTGCTACTCACTTGCATTGGATTGATCCGCTGGGAGAAACCATCAGGGAAACACCAGAGCCTGCAAAAGAAAAATTAACCCTTCTGAAAGCCTACAAGCCAACGCGCAACAGGGTTTTGGTTATCAGCCAAAGCGTGGGACAAAACACAACAGCCGTAACGGTGATGAATGGTGAGTTTGATGAGTTGCAAATAAGCACTTTGGCCGAACATGGGATAACAGACTTCAAAGCGCTTCCCTTTGCTGGGCGAACTATCTTGGCGGTTTACCCTGGAGATTCAGGTTTAACAGCTACTATCATTGGGAAAGACGGAAACGAAGTAGAAAGCATTACCCTGTCTGATAAACCAGTTGCTCCATCCGCCTTCGACCTGGTGAAACAGCTTAATGGAAAAGTGCTTGTAGCGTTTTACAATGGCTCAGGTGAATCGGCCAATTGGGTAGAACTTTCGTATCGACCTTAGCTTACTTTCACTTCCCCCGAAATGAATTATTTTTTCACCACGTTTTTCTGGATAGGTTTGATAGCGTGTCTTTCGACTTCCGAAGGCCAATCTCAATCCATCACCCAAACCATTCGGGGTGAAATTGTTGACCTGGAATCTCAGCAACCCCTGATTGGAGCCACTATATCCCTTTTTAAGGATTCAGCATTGATAACCGGTAAAAGCACAGATGTTGCCGGTAAGTTCCGAATTGAGGAAGTGCCAGTGGGACGTTACGCCATCATCTTCAATTCCCTGGGATACAGGCAGGTTGCCTTGAACAATGTGTTGGTGAATTCAGCCAAAGAAGTGATCCTGAATGTGGAGATGGAAGAATCTTCAGTGAAAGTGGAAGTGGTAGAAATCACCGCCACTAAAAAAGGTGAAGCGCTCAACGAAATGGCCACGGTCAGCGCACGCACTTTTTCGGTAGATGAAACCGAACGTTATGCTGGAAGTCGTGGCGATCCAGCCCGGATGGCCTCCAACTTTGCAGGTGTTGCTGGAAGTGACGATTCCCGAAACGATATTGTAGTACGCGGCAATTCTCCTTTGGGTGTGTTGTATCGCCTGGAGGGTATTGATATCCCCAACCCAAACCATTTCGCGATTTCAGGCAGTACGGGCGGACCAGTAGGCATCCTGAACAATAAGGTATTAGCCAATTCAGATTTCTTCACCAGCGCTTTTCCAGCTGAATATGGCAACACCATCGCTGCTGTATTTGATATGCGGATGCGCAATGGAAATGACGAGAAGCACGAGTACACTGGGCAGTTCGGATTGCTCGGAATGGAGCTGACCGGTGAAGGTCCGATCAGTAGAAAGAAAGGCTCCTCCTATTTGTTCAACTATCGCTATGCGACCCTCGATATTCTGGTGAATATGGGCGTGGATATTGGCACTTCAGCAATCCCCAAATACCAGGACTTGTCATACAAACTGAACTTCCCAACGAAAGGAGGAGGGAAGGTTTCACTGTTTGGATTGGGTGGGATCAGCAAAATTGATTTCCTGGTGAGTGAACAAACCGATGCCAGCGAAAGAGAGATCTACAGTGCGGCAAATATGGATGAGTATTTCAGTGCTGGTATGGGAGTGGCCG
>PVBE012065839.1_pt1 | contig 10384 bp, 7 predicted proteins | sample 1631181 | NCBI WGS metagenome assembly PVBE01 (sample SAMN08397723, study PRJNA350692) | Marine metagenome, whole genome shotgun sequencing project. | isolation source: water | place: Pacific Ocean | collected 2012-04 | reverse complement strand
TTTTTGCTCGTTCTTCCTCCCCCGACGACTCGGCCGGGAGCGGCAGAATTCGCTTTGCGATGGTCGTCGTTGAGAGAGAGAAAGACCTTCTTTCTCTCGACGACGACGACCAGACCCCACGCAGCCGAAGCGGAGAGCCTGGCCGTCAGCTTTCAGCCCTCAGCGGTCAGCATGCCACGCTGACCGCTGAAGGCTGAGAGCTGAACGCCTGTCCTCTACCCAGGCCCGGTTGAGCTCGCCACCGCGGCCGGTCGCGCGTAGTAGGCCCAGCTGCGGCAGGTCCAGAAGCCGAGCGAGCGCGTAATCTCACGCACGTGCTCGTCGGTGTGATCCACCCGCAACGTGACGCCGACGTCCTCGGCCGCGGCCCGCGTCATCACATCGGTCAGCAGCACTCGGCCGACCCCACGACCGCGCTCTTCCGGTAGCACCGCGCATCCGAGCACCGCCCAGGCGTCGCGCTCGAGCACCGCGGCCAAGGCGCCCACCGGGCGGTCACCGACCCACGCCACGCGCACCACGTCGCGGGTGTCGAGGGTCTCGGTGGACACCGGCGGCGGCGGCCAGGCGTCGCGGCTCGCCTCGCCGAGCAGCGCGACGACGGTGTCGAAGTCGTCCTCGTCGCGGACATCCGCAGTGCGAAAGGCCCGCGGAACGTCATCGGCCGCGCCGTCCCAGCGCTGGAGCAGCACCATCCCAGCCAGTTCGAAGCCGCGCCGTTGGAGGAAGCGCCCCGCGCGCGGATGCGCCCCGTCACAGCTCGCCAGCAGCCGACCGCGACCGTCCGCGAGACGCTCCAGAATGGCGGCGCCAGCGCCCTTCCGGCGGGCGGTCCGCTCGACACGAATGTCGACCACCGTCCCGTCGGGCACGTCGCGACGCCAGCCCACGCCCACCACCCGGTCGTCGCCGGTGACCGCCACCACGGGGTCGTCTGCGAGCACGTCGTCTGCGTTGGTCGGCGCGACCATCGGATCGCTGCGCTCGACACGCGCAAGACACGCGCGGACGACCTCTGGAGCGACGTCATATGCGTCCCGTATCTCCACGGGGTTGATTGTACGGGTCCTCCGGTTGCAGATCACCGTGCCCTGTCGACTCGCCTGGAGCCTTCGATGCGTGAGCCCGCACAACCCTGTCCTCCCCATACCTTCGCCGAGGCCTCTTCTCGGCCGGACGTGCGCCGCCCGCTCCCAGTCGTGCCGGAGCACGTCCTGCTCGACGTGCACGTCGACCCCACGGCGCGCAGCGTCACCGGCCACGTGGTCCACACCGTGCGGTCCATCGGCGACGACGTCTCGTCGATCACGCTGGACGCGGCCGACCTTCAAGTGACCGCGGCCTCTCAGGGGGACGAGCCGGTCCCATTCGTCCAGCACGCGAACGGTGTCGATGTGACGCTGGCCCGACTCGGCGCCGGCGAACGCGCTACTTTTCGCGTCGACTTCGAGGCGCACCCCACCGCCGGGCTGTACTTCGTCGAAGGCCAGGCCTGGACGCAGGGCGCGATGGAGGACCACCACCACTGGTTCCCGTGCTTCGACGCGCCGCAGCACCTGGTCACGACCGAGGTCGTGGCGGTCGTGCCGGACGGTCTGACCGCGCTGTCGAATGGCGTGCCGCTCGAGTCGGGCGTCACCGTCGGCGAGGGCTGGGCGCGCTGGCACTGGCGCCACGACACGCCGCACGCCCTCTACCTGCTGACGCTGGTGGTCGACGACGTCGTGGAGGTGGTCGACGACGCGGGGGAGACGCCGCTCTTCCACTATGTGCCGCGCGGCCGTGAAGACGACGCGCGCGTGCTCTTCGGGCGCATGCAATCGATGCTCGCATTCTTCGGCGAGACCACCGGATGCCCGTATCCGTACCCACGCTACGGGCACGTCTTCCTGCACCGCTTCATGTGGGGCGGCATGGAGAACACGACGCTCACGAGCCTCACAGACGAGGTGCTCGTCAGCGCCGAGTACAGAGACGAGATGGACGTCGAGCGCCTGTTCGCTCACGAGCTCGCGCACCAGTGGTTCGGTGATCTGATCGCACCCCGAGGCTGGCCGCAGATCTGGCTCAACGAGTCGTTCGCGACCTACTTCGAGATCCTCTGCATGGGCGCGCTCGAGGGCGCCGACGACTTCGAGCGACGGCTGGTGGCGCAGCGCGACAGCTACTTCCAGGAGGCGCGTGACCGATACGCCCGCGCCGTGGTGACGCGCACGTACACCCATCCGTACGTGCTCTTCGACCGGCACGCCTACGAGAAGGGCGGACTCGTTCTACACACGCTGCGCGACCAGATCGGCGACGCGGCGTGGTGGCGCGGGGTGCACGCCTACGTCGCGGAATGTGCGGGGACGGCCGCCGAGACCGACCAGCTGCGGCGCGCCTTCGAGGACGCGAGCGGCGCCGACCTCGGCGACTTCTTCGAGCACATGGTCTACGGCGAGGCGCACCCGAAGGTCAGCATCGACTGGCGCTTCCAACCCGGCGTTGGCCTCGAGGTCGACCTCGCGCGCACCGACGACACCTCGCAATCGCTCGACGTCGACCTGCTCGTGCGCGTGGCGGGTGCGTTCGAGCGCCACCGCGTGCGGCTCGTTCCCGGGCACCGCACGCTCGTGCTGCCCTCGACGCAAGCGCCGGAGTGGGTGGCCCTCGACCCCGACCAGACCTGCCTGCTCGAGGTCGACGAAGGACGCGAAGAAGAGCCGGTGCTGGTCGCGCGCATGCACCCGGACACTCCGTTCATGTTGCGGATGCGCACGGCGCGTTTGCTCGGCCAGCGCGGCTCCGCGCGGGTCACGGCGTGCCTCGCGGAGACGCTCGCCAACGACTCGTCCCGCGCCACCCGTATCGAAGCCGCGCGCGCCCTCGGCGCCCATCGCAGCGACGACGCCCGGTATGCGCTGCTCGGCGCGGTCCAGAGCGACGCACATTGGCGGATCCGCGCAGCGGCGGCGGCGGCCCTCGGGGTGGGCGCCGAGCCGATCCTCGTCGAGCGCTTCGACAAGCTGCTCGACCACGAGTCCAGCCCGAAGGTGCGCGCCGGGCTGCTCGCGGGGCTGGGCCACATCCGCCACGAGAAGGCGCGCACGGTGCTGTGGGATTGGCTCGACATCGACTCGCCCCGCTCCGTCGTGGCCGCCGCCGCGATCAACGCCCTGGCCGCCCAGGAGGACGCAGACACGGCCGACGAGCTGTTGAACCGCGCCGAGGGCCACCACTCGCGGGATGTGCGCCGCGCCGCGCTGGCAGGGCTCGGGCGTCTGGCCAAGGCCGAGACGACCGAGAAGGCGCTCAAGAAGGACCTGCGCGAGGCGCTCGAGAAGCGGCTCACCGACCCCCTCTTTCACGCGCGCCTGTCGGCGATCGTCGCGCTCAAGCTGCTCGGCGACCCCGCCTCGAAGCCAGCGCTGAAGCGGGCGCACGGCGCGGAGCGGTTCGCGATGCTGCGCCGGTACCTGCGCGAGGCGCTCGGGGCCCTCGGCAGCTGACCAGTCGGCTGCCCAAAAAGGTGACCACGCCAGCCGCCACCCCGCACGATTCGTCCAGCTCCTGCGGCGCCTCGCGTCTGGCGCGCATCCTGCAGCGCACCCCACCATGCGATACCTCGTCTTCAGCTGCTGTTTCGCCCTGCTCGCCTGCGAAGGCGCCGACGACTCCACGAGCGAGCCGCCCGCGCCCGAGGAGTACGGCGACGACCTGCCGGTCGGCGACCTCGCGGCTGGCGACGCCAAGGCCGACGGCCAGTGGGGCCATGCGCTCGAGTGCAAGCAGGGTCCGGACCTGCCGCCGTTCGCCAAGCCGGTGATTCACCTGTCCATCGAGGGCCTGACGCTGCGGATCGTCGACGAGGAGACCGGATTCGAGAAGGTCTTCCCGGTCGGCGTGGGCGCGATCAACAACCGCCAGAGCGAGCGCACCTACGGCGAGTCGCTCTCGGCGTTCCCGATGCTTCGCTACGGAGAGCGCTTCACCGTGACGCCGCGCTCCATCCAGCCCTGCAAGACGTGGCACGGCCCCTCCGGCGTGCCGCTCTTCGCGGGTCTGCCGTTCATCAGCTTCTCGGGCAACTACGGCATCCACGGCCCCATCGACAATTACCGCTCCGCCCACGGCGGCGACCTGCGCCGCGGCTTCGTCTCGCACGGCTGCTTCCGCATGGAGTCCGCGGACATCCTCGAGGTCTACGCCCGCATCAAGGGCGTCGAGGCGGTCCCGGTCTACCTGCACCGCGAGGCCGAGCGCCACGCCGACGGCACCCGCGTCGACATCGAGGACAAGTGGATCGGCGCCGAGTGCGGGACGGCCGACGAGTGCGGCTTCAGCGGCGCCATCTGCGAGCCGAACGCCTTCAGCGGAAAGGGCTGGTGCTCGATGCCCTGCAACGGCAGCTGCCCCGACAAGGCCGGCCGCGCCATGACGATGTGCGTGAAGAACGCGCAGGGCGACGGCGTGTGCGTCAGCCGCGTCGAGAAGCAGAACCAGGGCTGCCGCGACCAGGACCACCTGGTGCCGACCTCCAAGTCCCGCTACGGCAGCGCCCTCGTGCGCGACGTCTGCTACCCCGGCACGAAGGGCTTCGTCGGCGACGGCTGCCTGGCCACCGACGACTGCCTCGAGGGCCTGTGGTGCAGCCAGAAGTCGGAAGGCAAGCGCGGCCAATGCGTCCAGAAGTGCGACCGCTTCTGCTCCGACATGCCCGGCTACTCGACGACGTTCTGCGTCGAAGACGACGCGGTCGGCGCAGGCGGCAACTGCCTGCGCACCTGCAGCCAAGGCCGCAACGCCCCCGAGTGCGGCGCCGGCCTCGACTGCGCCGAGCGCAGCCGCATCGGCCAGGCCGAGAAGACCGCCCGCGTCTGCGTCCCTGGCGAGTAACTCAGCTCCGCGCAATCGGTGAAGCCGGACGCCGCACCACCCGACGGACCCCGTGAACCGGACGCCGCGCGCCATCGAGAGTGCGAGAGCGACGACCAATGCGGGCTGGCAGAGACGGGCCACAGTCAGGGCTGCGTGCAGGTCGACGGTGTCGGGCAGTGCGTCCCACTCATCCCGTGCTGTCACGCCGACGCTCGCTGCACGCAGACCCTCCACTGCGACGGCCAATTCGTGCCGAATGCGTTGTCATGCGACGGCCTGCGCTGCGATGCGCGCTGCGCCGAGGACGCCGACTGCGGCGCGCTCCACGAGTGGTTCTGCAACGAGGACGGGTTCTGTGAGACGCGGGATGGGTGCCTCCCGGACGAGCCCGAGAGCTGCCCGCCAGACCAGTTCTGCAACGCGCGGTACGAGTGCGTCGATTTGGAGCGGTTGTGCGACGAGGACGACCACTGCCCCGACGCTCACTATTGCACCGAGGCTGGCGACTGCCGTCTCGGGTGTCGTGACGATGCCGACTGCGATGGAGTGGACTTCTGCGACGGCGACCACGTGTGCCACGAGCCAGCGGGGCAGGCCTGCTGGGGCCACACTGACTGCGTCCCCGGCTGGTATTGCGACGGAGACTGGACATGCAGCCTGGGTTGCCGCGACGACTCATGGGAGGAGAACGACAACATCGACGTCTTCGCCGACGGCGGCGGTGCCGGTCCTGCTGGTCGAGAGCGAAAACAGCGAGCTGACCAAGCTCTGCGACGACCCGCCCGAGTTGGTCGCCGCCGACTTCTACGGCGTCACCGTCCCCCAGGCGCAGCGCGTTCGGGTCGAGCTCGGCTTCGACCACAATCTCGGCAACCTGAACCTGCGCCTGCACGGCGCGGAGGTCGGCGCGGACCCGATCGCCGCGGACGGGCTCGACAACCCGGAGACAATCGAGTTTCCGCTGCTCGGCGACGTACGCGACGAGGCCAGCTACTTCATCGAGGTAGGTATATGGCGAGGTCGACGGGGAGGTGCCCTACCAGTTGTTCGTCGTGGTGGGTGACGGGCCCTGCTTCCCGGATCGGAACGAGCCCAACGACGGGCCGGCCCAGGCGACCGAGCCGTGGGAGGCGCGATTCTGGGACGAAGGCCTTCGGATCTGCCCGGGTGACGAGGATTGGTGGGCTGTCGAGCTCGACCAGAACGACGGGTTCGAGCTCGAGGTCTGCGTGCAGACGGGCGGCGGGAACGTCGAGGTCTCCATCTTCGACCCGGGGCGGGTCGAGCGGGGCGAGCTGCAAGACCCGGGTTTCGTGACGGCGGAAGGAGAGCTGCGGGGCGGCGAGACCTGCTACGAGCTCTGGCTGCAGGAGAACGGGGACGTCCACCGCGGCGGGGACTGGATGGTCCGCGTTCGGGGCGCTGGACCCGAAGCCGTTGCGAGATATCGTATCCAGGCGAGGCGGGCGCTCCTCGAGTGCCTGCTCCCAGAAGAGGGCGAGCTCGACAGGGGCGGCAACGACGAGCAAGGCGGGGCGCTCAGGCTCGACGACATCGAGGCGCTGGTGGACGAAGACGGCCTGCTGACGCCGGATGTCGAACACGTCGTGCCCGGTCAGCGCCTGCTCTGCCCGACAGATGACGTCGACTGGTTCTGCTTCCGGACCCAAGACAGCGACTCGCTGGAGGCGTGGCTCACCTGCGACGAAGCCCGCGGCGAGCTCCACGTCCGAATCACGGACGATGTTGGAAACGTGGTCGGCGGCGCGGGGCGCTGCGTCCGCGGTGAGTCGCGTCACGCGGGCGCAGTCGCCGGGGCCGACGGCTCGTACTGCATCCAGGTGGCGGGAGACGGAGCGGCGCACGGTCCCTACACGCTCCACGTGCTTCGGGAGCCGGTCGCTGACCGCGAAGGCCCGGTGAGGGTCAGCGCCACGCGCTTCGACACCGAGCACGTCTTCATCGACCGGCGCACCAGCCTGGCCGGCGCGCACCTGGCGCGCGTGTACCGCGGAGGCGACGGCGTGGAGTCGGCCTACGCGGTCGTCGCCTCTGTCATCCCCGATTTGCCCGGAGCCCCATGCCCGGCCGACAGCTACGAGCCGAACGAGGAGGTCCCGGCGCAGCTGGGCGACGGTGAGAAGACGCTCTGCGACCTCTGGGTCTGCGACGCCGAGGACCCCGATTCCCCACCTGACGCGGACCTCTTCGAGATCAGCGTCCCCGCCAACCAGGACCGCACGTTCCTGATCCAATTTGCCAGCCGCGATGAGGGCCAGCTGTTCCTCTACACGGAGGTGCCGCCGCTGGATCCACACGACTTCGCCGAGATACGCGCCAGCGGGGTGGAGGCGAACCTCATCGCAGCCGACGGACCGGGCACGGAGCGCGTGAACTACACGCTCTGGGTGGTCGACACCGACCTCGACGCGAACCCCAGCGGGGCGTGCGAGTTGCTGGGCGCACCCCCGAATGGTGCGTGTACGGACGACGACCGGCACGACTTCAACGGAACGGGCTGCTGGCAGACGGCCATCCTGCCGGACTGACGCTCAAAACGCTGAACGCAGCCACGGATTGGCGACGCCCACGCCGGCGCCGACGAGGGCGCCGGCGGCGACGTCGGTCGGGAAGTGGTTGCTCGCGCTCACCTGGAACGCGCCGGCCGCCAGCGCGAGGGCGGGCCCGGCGGTCCAGGCGACCCAGCGCCAGGCGGAGTGGGGCCTGCGGGCGGAGAGCTGCCAGGCGTAGGTGACGGCGGCGGCCATCGGGACGGCGGTGTGACCGGACCAGAAGGAGGCGTAGTTCACCCCGTCGTCGTTCTGCGATTCGTACCGCGCGGGTCGGTGCATATATGGGTAGGCGCGGCCGGTGGCGGTCTTCGCGAGCTGGGTGAGCAAACCGGCGATCGCGGCGGACTCGACGACGAGGGTCACGTCGTTGAGGTAGGCGTGCTCGTCGGGCGAAGTGAAGGCAAGCAGCAGGAGCGGTGCGGCGAGCGTCACGCCGGCGGTGATGTCGGCGGCGACCTCGCCGTCCGCGAGGTGCTCGTCGACGGCGACGCGGTCGACGTCGCTGACGTCACCTCGAACGCAGGGACAGTCGGTCGCGACGAGGTCCGGGTGGAGCTGGTCGAGCAGGAGCCAGCCGCCCGCGACGCCGAGCGTGATGCTGGCGTCGGCCCAGGGGTGGACCTCGGCCGGCTGGAGCAGGGCGGCGAGGACGAACGGAGCGAGGGTCAATGCGTGCGCGTGTTCTCGCTGAGGTGGGTCACGCCGGAGCGCAGCGCACCGTAGTTGCTCGCGTTGAAGTCGAAGCCCGGCGAGTCGCCGAGGGCGAGGCAGGAGACCCGCATCACCAACAGGTCCGCCTCCGGCGTGTCCCCCGGATCGACAAAGCCGCCGTTGCCAGCGCGCGGCCAGTTGTTCGGCAGCTCGGGCAGCGTGACCGTCGCCGCGTCACCCGCGACGAAGGCGCGCCATACGGGACGCGTGTACGCGTTCTCCACCAGGTCGGGCGAGCAGGCGCCTGGGTCGTAGCGCTCGCGCACCTGGCGCAAGACCTCGAGCCGGCAGATGTCGACATCGGGGCTCGCGTCGGTGCCGACCTCCTGCCACTCGTAGCTGCGACCATCGCGCGCAAGCGTCGTCGTGCCGAGGAAGCCGCTGGCGTCCATGTCACCACCGCCGCCGTCGATCGAGCCGCGGTCGATCACCGCGCTCAACGCCGCCTCACGACCCTCCGGCGCCGCGGAGAGGTAGCGAGCCACTGCGGCACCCAGGTAGCCGATCTCGCGGAACTGGCCTGCGGCCGGGGTCGTCGTCAGGTCGAGCTCGATCGCGCCCGGGCGAGCCGCGTCGACCTGCTCATTGGTCGCGAAGACGAGGCCCATCGGGAACATGCGCCCGGTGCCGCCTGCGTCGTCCCAGTCGCCCGCGGTCGCGCACAGTACGTCGGCGCCGGCCGGGACGTTGCGCACCACGCAGCTCGCGTTGTCGTTGAGCGCGCTCGTCAGCGGCACCGTCACATCGTCCCGGTCGCCGTTCACCGCGAGGTCTCGCGTCACGCCGATCTCCTGGAGATCGAGCAGCCCGAGGATGTCCGACACCGTGGCGCCATCAGCGAGCAGCACGTCCGCCACGCGCTGGGTCGGCACCTTGCCCGCGAGCCCGACGAGGTGGTCGGTGCCCTGCGGGTAGGGCGTGATCGTGAACGGGTGCTCCTCGAGGGTCACCGGCAAGCCGAAGACGGTCTCCGGCTGCTGCGGGATGTAGAGACTGCCGGAGGTCGGTACGGGACCGACAAAGCCGCCCGCGATGCCCCGGGTAATCGGGTCCCAACAGTCGTTGCGCGTCAGCAGCTCCCCGAACGAGAGCCTGGACAGGAAGTTGATATCGAAGCTCGGCAGCACGATGCCCGCGTCCGCAGTCCCGTCTCGCCCCAGGTCGTCGAATTGCGTGAGCCGAGAGCCGACCGTGGCTTGGGGCGCGCGAGGTGTGTCGACCCGGCGCAGGGCGATGATCGCCTCACTCGCGTCAAGACCGGACAGCGTCACGTTCTCGTAGCCCTCGGCTCCCGCCGTCAGCGAGGCCGGCCCGGTCAGGCCGCCATTGTAGTCGCGCAGCCTCACGACGCCCGCCGCGCGCGCCACGCCGTTGTTGGCGTTGACGCCGGGCCGGCCGCGCAGGCTCGCCACGACGCTGCCCTGCAAGTCGGCGCGGGGCGCGTCGCCCGCCATCACGTGGGCGCCTTCGATGGGCGCGCCGTCGGCCGCGTCGACCACCGTCACCTTCAGATGGCCATCGAGCGCGTCGCAGCCACCGACCTCGATCTACGCTCCGGGCTCGAGCGCCGGCGCCATCGTCAGGACCGGCTGCGTCTCGAGCGCCAGGCGCGAGCCGTCGTCGCAGCCGACCGTCGCCGTGAAGCGGATGTCGCCCACGCGGAACGGCGCGCCGATGGTCGCGTAGTACGTGTCGCCGTTGCGCTGCAGCGGGTTGACCCGGATGTTGGGCTGGGTCGTGACCGCCAGGTCGACGTCACCGACGGGTGCGCCGTTGCTGTCGACGAGGTCGATCACGATGAAGGTGACCGCCCCGCTGCCGGACGACAGGCAGGTCGAGCCGATTCGCACCTCGGAGTCGAGGGCGACGTCCGGGCACGCGTCGATGTTGCAGTCCTCGTCGACCTCTCCGTCGCAATTGTCGTCGCGCTCGTTGCCACAGACCTCATCGACCGGCACGACCTGGTCCTCGCAGCCACCGACGTCTCCGTCCACGCAGCGACGCACGCCGGCAGTGCACTCCCCCACGCCTTGGGTACCGTCCGGGCCGCCGTAGCAGACCTCATCGACGTCGTCGGCGATGTCGTCGCAGTTGTTGTCGACGCCGTCGCAGACCTCGGCCGCGTCCGGGTTGATCGCGTCCGCGTCGTCGTTGCAGTCGCCCTCGTCGACCGTGAACCCGTCGCCGTCTACATCGCAGCCGTCGTCGACCGCGCCATCACAGTTGTCGTCGTTCGCGTT
>PVBE010786190.1_pt1 | contig 10384 bp, 8 predicted proteins | sample 1631181 | NCBI WGS metagenome assembly PVBE01 (sample SAMN08397723, study PRJNA350692) | Marine metagenome, whole genome shotgun sequencing project. | isolation source: water | place: Pacific Ocean | collected 2012-04 | reverse complement strand
GTTCCACGGTCATGCCGTCAAGCCGTGCCGTGGGTTGCACATCACCGATGCGGATCATCGCCGGATCATACTTCAGGATTAACTCCAGCCCGGCTACAAACCCGGCGAACTGCGACTTGATGGGGAGCATCAGTCGTCCCTCATCTCCGGATTTCAGATCGCTCAGGTGCAGCACCGCAGGCCCGGTTGATGCGGCAATCTGTTTCGACACCGCATTACCTATGACTATGTTCACCGCCCGGACGACATCTATGATGTTGATGGATCCATCGCTGTTGAGGTCGGCCAGGAAATGCTCAAACGTGCCGGCTTCAGGCACCGGAACGTTTCTGAGTATGATGTTGATGAGAAAGACAATATCCGTGACATCAATCACGCCGTCATTATTTGCCAGGTCGCCTTTAATACCGACATCGATGTGTGAGTCAACGGTATTGTGGGGTATGGGCCCACTGCTGTGATTGGAAATAACACTCTCCGATAACGTCAGGCTGATTCGCTTTCCGGGACTCACCGTATCATCCACTTGGTATACCAGCTGCATCAATGTGGTGTTCCCGCCCGGAATGGAGTTGCCTCCAACACTGAAGATGAGGAATCTAACACCGCTCGAATCAGGAGCAAAAGAGATGGAGAATCCGGATAGGTGGCTCACGACGCCCTGGAAGGTCGCGCCGGGGTCAGTCGCCACGTCGAATTGAAGTCCTGCCGCTGGCTGGGCATCTTGGTTTTGCAGGAGGACCACCTTGTTCGTCACGGTCTTTCCCGGCTTACCGTGTCCTGGGTATAGTGCTATGGTGGTTGAAAAAACAGGGACACCGGTTGTATTAATTTGGTTGCTCCGTCCCAGGTCACCTTGGTCGTCTCCATTCGGCCCGCCGAGGACACTCAAGCGCGCATAGTACGAGCCTGAAAAATCGCTGTCCAGAGCATCACCTGTTATGTTGCTGAAATCCTCGGGGCCGACCACAAAGCCGGCGTTCCACACCGAATCTGGAATGGTCGGCGCCCCTGAATTTGTCGGAACGAATGACAGTAACAGGCTCACTGGTTTATATTTCGCCCCAGTTGTATCCTGACCATCGTCTACAAAGGGAATCTGGAAATCGGCGATCATGTGAAACACGTGACCCTGATCGGGGCGCACGGCTTCAAACATGCGCGTCGTCCAGCGGGACCCCTTAACATGGAAGTCCGCCAGCGTAGAATCCTGCTGAACATTACCATTATCGCCATTTTGACCATCCCCATTATCTTCATTGAAATCGACTACCTCGCCATTATCTTCAATCAATTGCAATACTGTATCGAATTCATTGAAATCGGCATTGAATTCCGTGTTCAATGCCGGGAATGTCCCATCGGTCAGGAACTGGGCTCGAACCCAGTAGTCGCCGGAAAAACTGTCCGGAAAAGCGGCAGAGTTCTGAGTGAGTTCCCAGCCCTGCGCATCCGTGTGGATAGTCAGGGCAGACCACAACGTGGACAGGCCGGGTAAAGAATCGGACGGTACGGTCTGGGGGATCATTAAATAATGAAGGTGAATGTCGCTTCCGCCGACACCAGCTTCCCCTATCTTTGCCACGAGATTCCAGCCTCTTTTTGTCTCGTCGGATTCACTATGAATCGGCCATATTCTGCTTTCCCACTCCGAACCGGCCGTCACGTTGAGTGTGGGCCCCTGTAAACTCAAGCTATCAATTACATGGTAATAGGGATTTATTACTGTGTACGGGTTGGTAAGGAAGGCCTGGTCCTTGACGGTAAACGTGACTTTGAATTCTCGAACCTCAAGGCTGTCCGTGCTCGCCACCGTAATCTTTATGTTAGAATTGACGCCGTCCAACGAAACATAAGCCAGGTGTGAACCACCTGCTACCACATTAATATCCACGATTTTGGGCGTAATAGAACCTGTATCGGCCCGCAGGCGGATCTGATGATTGAAACTCGTAGGATGCCCTATCTGGTTTTCAACGCGTTCCACCGGGGTAAGGAAGATAGGAAAAGGCACGTTGGGATTGGCCATGTAGGGGACGGAAATTTCAACACCCGTGGTTGAATTGCCGAAACTCGCGCTGTCCAACACTTGAGTACTGCTGGCATTGCCGTCGAAGTGAGGCAGTCCATTTCCGTGCGCCTGTATGAATATCTCGGTACCGCTGTTAAGGGATCCCAAAGTTATTTCAACCTCGTCTAAACCGCTGCCAGATGCCTGAAATGACGACGGCGCAATAGAAACCGAGTCCGCATCCCCAGAGCTGTTGGTTATAAAGGCCTTGAGGCTAACGGGCCCAGCGACGCCCGGAACGATAGGCCGCCCTACCTCATCGATTTCCATGACGACGATCTTGAATGGGGTTTCGTTTTCAACTATCCTGGGCGCCACGATCGAAAAATTAGCCACGGTGGGTTGCGCCTTGACGCTCAAGGCCGCAACGCTGCACAGCATCAGGAGGCTATAGTGTACGAAATTGTGGGTTTTCACGATGGTCTCTATTTTGTCTTGTCATGCGTTAGGTGATGGGGAAAAAAGAGTTTGTGGTACGGTGTTCGGCCCTCAATGCGCCGATTTTAATATTGTACAGAAGGGTTGATGGTCATTTTCTACGTGTCATCGGTTAAATGTTTCCTAATTCATGGTTAAAATATAGCAAGGAGATACCTCCCGCAAGCATGTTTTATTATTTTTGGCACGGCCTGTCAGGCAGAATGGGATTTTGACCCTACTACTATCTTTTCCGAAATCGTTCTACCTCCGACAGACCAGCCAGAGTGCAGTTCACGCCGGCGGTCCAGCTTGCCAGGCGGGTGGCGCTGACCGGATTTCTGGTGATCAGGTAGTCGGTCAGGAATCCGGCGGCAAAGGCATCACCGCATCCGGTGGTATCCACCACCTCTTCAACCGGTTCCGGCGCGCTGATGAATGTTTTGATTTCATCGGCATCACGATACACGGTGACCGAACCTAGCCGGCCACGGGTAGCAATATAGATGGAGGGACCCATGCCGAGGATCATCTTGCCGAATGCGATAAAGTCCTGGTCCGTTTCTATATCTCCGTCTGCTAACAGACTCGCTTCCACCTCGTTCATCTGGACGACATCGACCCATTCCATCCACTCTTGCCAGCGGTCCTGCGCTCTATGGAAACGGTAGCCCTGCTCATCAATCCCCAGGCACAGATTGTGCACATCGAGGTAGATAATACCCTGAGACCGGGCGTATATTTTCCGCATGGTTTCTCGACTGATATCGTCTCCAATGATGAAATTAATCAGAAAAGCATCATGGTTCAGAAACGGCTCGATCTGATCAAATGGAATACTACCGATGCGATTGGTCAGGCGCTCCACCTTCTCCATCGATGCATCATAGCGGATGGTGTTGCGGCTGGTCCCTTCCGGTGCGATGACCACCCCACTGAGGTCCACATTCGGATAGGACGCGAGTATGTTGGTCATCATATCATAACAATCTTCACCGATCCGCGTCACCGGAAAGAGCGACGTCTGCTCATCCACTATATTAGCCAGCACAGCGGTGTTATATAGAATTCCGCCCAGATCCTGCAGTTCCTGACCGTTGGCCATGGCGATGGTGTCGTGGTTGATGATGCCGATGATGGCGATGCGCATGAGGTGAGATGGGTTTAAGGATCAGAGGGTCAGGGGTTGAATCATAGCCGAGATGGATTTCATGACCATATCTACGGTGATCTCCTGCATGCAGGCGTGGGTGGATATAGGACATTGGTGGCCGCCGTGGGTGCCGCAAGGGCGGCAGGATAAGGTTCGTTCTATGACCTTATGGCCATTGCCATAAGGCGTAAATCCTAAGGAGGCTACCGTTGGTCCGAACAGGCTGATCACCGGCGTGTCCATCGCTGCGGCGATATGTGCCATACCGGTATCGTTTGATATCATGACCGTACATCGTGAGGCCAGAGCTGCTGACTGAAGTAAGGAGAGTTGACCTGCTGCGTCGATCGGGGATACGCCGGACTGTCCGGCAATCTGCCGGCAGAGAGCTTCATCCTCAACGGCGCCGAACAGGACCACGCGTCCTGGATGTTCGTCCGTGAGTCGTTTTGCGCTTTCGGCGAAGCGGTCCGGCAGCCAGCGCTTCGTCGCCCATACTGAACCGGGACTGATGCCGAATAGTATCTCATCCGGTCTGACGTTGTGGCGTTTTAACAGATCATCCACTGCGGTATGGTCCGTATCATCCGGGTACAACGTTGGCTTGAAACTTAATGGGGCTGATGTCAAAGGACTGAGAAGACTCAGATTGCGTTCTACCTCATGCACCGCCTGATACGGCACCTGATGCGTCAGCAGCCACCGTCCGGAGCTCGTGTCGAACCCGGTGCGTACAGGAATCCGGGCCAGCCAGGCCAGCAACGCGCTACGGAGCGAGCGATGCGGCATCAGCGCTGCCTCAAAATGCTTCTCACGAAGACGGCCCCCCAGACGAATCAGCCCCTTTAAACCCCGATCAACCCCCTTCTTATCAAATGGAATAATCTCATCTACCGCTGGGTTATTATACAGCACCCCAACCGCATCAGGCCGTACAACAGCGGCCACATACGTGGCGCCAAGTTGCTCTCGCGCCGCTTGTAACAACGGCGTTGTCAGCACTACGTCGCCTATGAAGGCGGTTTGTATGATGAGCAGGTTCATGGGTGAGTCTGAAACTATTCCCCCCAGGCTTGCCGAAGCAACCGGAGCCAGTTGCCGTGCAGAATGGCGGTGACGTTATCGTCGCTGTAACCCCGGTCGGCAAGGAGATCGACAAATTTATGTTCGTCTGCGATGGTATCCAGGTCGTGCGGGGACTGCTCTCCGCCGAAGCCGCCGTCCAGGTCGGAACCTATGGCTGCGTGGCGGGCATTGCCGGCAAGCTGACAGATATGGTCCATATGATCGACCAGGGTGTTAAGAGATACGACGCGGTTGCCGGGCTTTTCGACGGTCCATCCCGGATGCAGCATCCAGCAATCGAAGGACGCGCCGATGACTCCGTCGCGTTCGATGATGGCGCGTAGCTGGTCGTCGTCGAACTGGCGCTGATGTGGGACCAGGGCGCGACAGTTGTTGTGGCTGGCCAGCACGAGGCCCGAATAATGATCGAGCGATTCCCAGAAAGACCGGTCCGAACAGTGGGTCAGGTCGAGCAGAATACCGAGCCGTTCCATTTCTTTGAGTAAAGGCGGCGCCAGATCGGTCAATCCATCTTCGACACCGGTACCGCCGGCATAGCGTCCCGGTCCGTAATGTGTGAGGCCCAGCAGCCGCAAGCCATCCCGATACCAGGCTTCGAGATGAGACGCGTCAAAGATCGAATCCACGCCTTCCATACTGATCACAAAACCGAGTGGTGGTTCGCCGTCCTCATTTGCCTCCCAGGCTTCCCACGCCGCCCAATGGCTATCAAGGCCGGTCCGATCCGTGATGATACGAACGTGGCCTTCCTGCTCCAGAGCGCGATAGTAGGCGAGCTGGCCTTGAGTCACGCCATATGCCTGCGTCGTAGAGCCATAGTCGGCATGGGACGTCACTTGCCCTGTACAACGACCGAAAAGCGTCGCCACACTCAGGGCGATCCGCCCCTTGCGCATCTCCGGCAACGCCACCGTATTCTGCTTTCGTTCCCTGGCTCGGATCGTATAGGTGGAATCCAGCAGGTTACGGTTGCCCTGGATCGCGTTCCAAGACAGGTCCAGATGGGCATCGATGATCAGCACGGGGTTCCTTTCAGAGCATTGAATGAGAAGGTACGGTCACTCCCACGAAAGGGAGGTATATGTTTAACATATGTCCCCGTTTGTCATCCCGGCGAAGGCTGGGAACCCGTGTCTTTTGACAACGTTTGACAAGTTGAATACGCCAGATTTTTTCACGATACCCTTCATTCCCTATCTTCAAATTCCCTGATCCGGTTCTGGACGACCGTGATGGTAGTCATCGGAGTCGCTTCGTCCACCTGCTGGACGGTGATAAACCCTGCCCATCGGGAATTTTGAATTGTCCTGTCATCACTCAAATCGACAGTGAGGCGCTCATCATCGATGGTAACTCGCTGCCTGTTAGGTATTTGATAGTCAGTCTTGAAAGTACTCATTCCATTAGGCGAATGATTCATCCCAGATGGCCGGATCATGCGAAAGGAATCGACAGGCTTTATTTTCAACTTGCCTTTCATGCTCTACTTCTTCATTGAGCTTAATAGCGTCTTGATCTCCTCGTCAGCGGCGTCGATCGTTTTGGCGGGACCGGTAATTTTTATGAACACATTGCCTTCGGGCGCTTCGATGATGGCGCCGGCCATCTTGTAGTCCGTCTTCTTGACCGCGCCCGACTGGAACATGGGCCCCATGGAGGCCACATAGGTACCAGCTACGGATACCGTGGTTACGATAAGGCCGTTTATGGTCGATTTCTGCTGGTTCAGCGCGGCCGGTTTTCCATCGGCTGATTCGAACTGATCTCGCCACCGTGTTACATTCAACTCGATGCTGCCCCCCTGGCCGGTTCCGAAGAAAAATACGGCGCATTCACCGGATTCCGGGTCGCCTTCAGCCTGCGGTATGGCATAGGTCGCGATACGCATGGTACGGGGCCCCAGAACCTGCCAGCGGCCCGGTACATTCCAGGATACACCGGCTGCCATACCGGTAGGCTTGGATTCCATCATGGGTTGCGAAGCAGCGCTCGCCTGCGGTTGGTCCGACGCGGAACTGGCTATCACTTCGGATGGTGCCGCCTCTGTGGCCGGTTCGGTGTTTTGACCGCAGGCTGCGGTCAGCAGGCCGATGCTTGTACAGATGGTGAATAGATAGGGTAGACGCATGGGTATTGGCTCCTTGTGGTTTGGGTTTCAGTTCGGGTGTTAACATATAATATAATATGTCGTTTATCAATCATTTACACCGCGGCCGGCCGTGTTTTCCATCGGCGGTGGACCCAGAACCAGTGATCCGGATACGTACGGACATACCGTTCCAGCACGGCCGTATAGGTCTGGGTATAACGCTGTATGTCGGCGATTTCATCACCAGTCGGCACGGCTTCAATAGGTGATTCGAAGACGATCCGGTGGTGCTCGGCGCCTTCACGAATGATAAAACAGGGTATAATAGGGGCGCCGGAACGCAGGGCGAACAGCGCCGGTCCCTGATAGGTCGAGGCCTCTAAGCCCAGAAAATCCACGAAGGTGCCACCGGGCCCCGCATCCTGATCCATCAGCAGACCGACACATTCATTGCGGCGCAGGGTCCTCATGATTGCATGCGTCGCCGCGGCCATCGAAATGACCTTCATGCCTAATTTTTCCCGGCCTTTTATAATCAAGGTGTTGACCGCGGGATTGTGCTGATCCTTAGCGACGACGGCCATCGGATAACCCAGTGCCGCCACGCTCGCGCCCAACAGTTCCCAGTATCCAAAATGTCCGGTGACCAGAATCACGCCCTTGCCCTGCCGGCGGGCCTGCGCTATATGGTCGTCGCCGATCACCGTAATACGATCCCGAATGTCCGTTGTCTCTGCTGCCAGTAAACGCGCGTGTTCCGTGGCCAATCGCCCTAACTGGCGATATACGTTCCGGGCCAGCTTGTGCAGCGCGTCCGGCTCATGTTCGTTCCCGAATACCCGACCCAGGTGCTGCTTCACCAGATCCCGCCGCTTCCTGACCAGATCGAAGGCCAGATCGCCCATGCGTTCCCCTATCCAGACACCTCTCGATGGGGACAACAAGCCGGCTATGCGCATCAACAGGCATACGCCTGTGTATTCGATGTGATGTTTAAGGGTCATCCTTAAGCGTACTCAATTATATTAAATCTGATCATCGACCTTTAATCCACTCATATTATCTACGTATTTATGGCCGCTTCCGGTGTTAAAGAGAACCACCTGTTCGGATCGGTCGACCCGGCCATCGTTGAGCATGGTTTTAAGCGCCGCCAGCACGGCGCCGCCTTCAGGGGCGGTGAAGATTCCCTCGGTGGACCCGATTTCCCGAACGCCGACGATCATCTCCTCATCGGATACAGCGATGGCATAACCGCCGCTTTCCCGGATCGCGCGCAACATCAGGAAATCGCCCACGGCCCGCGGTACACGCAGACCGGACGCCAGCGTATGTGCATTTTCCCATTCGGGGGCGTCTTCCCAGTTCTGTTGGTAGGCCCGTACAATAGGCTGGCATCCGGTAGCCTGTACCGCGACCATCCGGGGCCGTTTCGGCCCGATCCAGCCCAGCTCTTCCATCTCGGCGAAGGCCTTCCACATACCGATCAATCCGGTGCCGCCGCCGGTCGGATAGAAGATCACGTCCGGCAATTCCCACCCAAACTGTTCTGCCAGCTCATAGCCCATGGTTTTCTTGCCTTCAATGCGATAGGGCTCTTTTAATGTAGAGACATCGAACCAGCCTTCCTGCTCTTTCCGCTCGGCAACAATCTGGCCGCAGTCCGTAATGAGGCCGTCTATCAATTCCACATGGGCGCCGTGGGCATAACATTCGATAATAAAGGCCGCAGGCGTATCCCGCGGCATGTATACATAGGCCGGCAGACCAGCTTTGGCGGCATAGGCTGCCATGGCGCCCGCTGCATTACCGGCGGAAGGGATGGCCAGCGCTGTTGCCCCCAGTTCCGCCGCACGAGACACCGCCATACACAAACCCCGTGCTTTGAACGAGCCGGTGGGATTCAGGGACTCGTCTTTGATATACAACGTATCCATGCCGAGCGTTTCACCCAGCCGCTCCGTGTGAACGAGCGGGGTGCCCCCTTCGCCGAGAGAGACGATATAATCATCTTTCCTGACCGGCAACACCTCCCGGTATCGCCACAATGTCGGCTCGCGAAGTTCGAGGGTTTCTTTCGTGAGCGTCTGCCCGGCTGAGGTCAGGTCATACCGAGCCAGAAGGGGCTTGCCGCAGGTAGGACACAGATTTTGCAATTCATCGGCCGCATGGTGTTCGCCGCAGGCGCCACATTCCAGATCAATTAGAAAGGACATGAGTAATACCAAATTGGTGAATGGTGAATGGTGAATTATAACCTTTTAATTTCCTGTAAGTTTAGGAAATGTAAAATATAGTGGGATTAACCAAGCGCCAAGTACCAAATACAAAGCACGTTCCCTTACGGATCATTGCGTGTAGCGGATGGCTTATATCCGGTGGCGTGTAGCTGATCATAATACACAAAGAGATAGGATGATGAAACTCCGGCTATCCCATATAGGGCGTTGGGTTAGGCGTCTGTTATTCTGATTACCATGACCATCAGACGACCTGCTACCCGCCACAGATCCCCCGCGCTGATGTTGTGCTGTTTGCTGCGTAACATCAGCTACAAATCAAAAAACAGGCCCAGGCCCATATATTGATCGTTCAGGTTGTGAAACTGGCCGTGTTCGTTGCGGCCGGTATGTACAATAAAGGCCATGCGCAGACCGGTTCCGGCGGTGTTGTGAATCAAAAACCCGGCTTGTATGGTTTGATTGGCTACAGCGCCGTCATCCCGAAAAAATCGAAGGTCATAGGCGATATAACTCCGGGGGATGTGACCGAACAACCGTCCGGAGATCAGCTCACCGCCTGCTTGCAGACGCCACCTTCTGGTGTCCGGTATGGCATGATTTGACAGGCGCAGGCTGGTGTACAGGCGGATATACGGCCACTGATACGCGCCGTATAGCGTGAAATATTCGCGGCTATAGGTTATCGAAGGCCGCATTCCATTGAATCCGTCGGCCAGATGGGCGCTGACATGGGTAAATTCGAACCGGCCTGTAAACCGTCCCCGTTGCACATCCGTATGGATGCCGATCAGAAAGTCGCCCGTATCGAGGGGGTAGGTCACCCCATCTTTACGGAGCAGGGTAAACACACCGGCGTGCAGTCCGAATCGCAGACGGGTTTGCTGTGAATCATCCCAGGATACGTCGAACGCTTCCCAGGAGCCGCCGATATCGCCTCCCAGCCGATTTTTGTTCAGATAAGGATAAAAACCAAAACGTGTTTCCGTAGGATCGGCCAGCAGGGGGCGGAATAGCCGGGTTTGCGGCGAGGCAAAGCGCCAGGTGGCGGCATCAGCAGAGGCATGGCTGATCAGCAGGACGATCACAGAACATACCATAAAGAGGCGGAGGTTCGTGGTCATCCGCTTTCTTCTTCGTAGACGTTAATGTGGACGGCATATTGACTATTGTCAAGCCTTTGGATCCGATATCCGCTACCGCATTCAAAGACGCCGGCGATGATAACGTGCTTATCTTCAAAGATTCGATCAGGCAACGCCTGACGGGTGGTATCCCAGATGGGATTGTAATAATCAATAATGGGCATGGGGCTATATCTTAATACT
>PVBE010147769.1_pt1 | contig 10385 bp, 5 predicted proteins | sample 1631181 | NCBI WGS metagenome assembly PVBE01 (sample SAMN08397723, study PRJNA350692) | Marine metagenome, whole genome shotgun sequencing project. | isolation source: water | place: Pacific Ocean | collected 2012-04 | reverse complement strand
CGTGAGACGTCCGTCTCGTTGCCGAGCGGTGAAGAGCCGAGGACTCCGCCGAAGCCTGAGCGCTCCTCGACCCCGCCGTACGTGACGCCGGAGTCAGGCCCTTCGCCTGGAGGGCAGGCGGTCGAGGAGGTCGCGAGGCCGGAGTTGAAGGACAAGCCTTTCGTGGATGTCGCCTCGGCCGAATTCAAGAAACGGTTCCAGCGCGACGTGGCGCAGTGGCACAGGGACACTAAAGAAAAGTTAGCCGCACTGCAGCTTCGAGCACAGGTTCGTGGTTTGTCGTTAGATGAAACAGTTGGTGGCTTTTTATTACGCCGCTGTCCTAGAGATATGCTAAAGTTATTTAGAGCTTTAGAAAAATTAGACAAAGCTGCATTGGCAAATCAAAGGCGGTTGACGATCCCTTTTGTTAAAATTATATTAGGCTTTTAGTTTTGAAATAGACTATTTGATTAATTTTTATAAGTTTGAGTTAACTTTTGCGCAATAACAGCTAAATGTTTTTCATTGGTAATTATATGCTTTTCTATCATTTACCTAATTATGTGCAATTGCACTAGAAGTCTGAGTACAGTAAGGTCAACTGCCAGTTACTGTTTTGTTAGTACGTGCTATGGTTTAATGAACACTGTGTTATGTTGTAACAGTGTTAGTATAATACTAACAAAGTAGAGTTTGGTTGGATGTGTAGTTGTTGTACTTGTAAATACAACTGCAGGTTTTACAATAAGTGTACCATTGAGAAATATAAATATGGAGTTGTATTCAATACATGGTAAAATGGTGCGGATCTATGGCTTAAGTAGGTGGTCATATTAGGGTTTGTTTAATATACTATTGTTAATACAACATGGCATATATGTTTGGCTAATGTCTGGTATAAAGTATTCAGTTAATTAAAAAATTTTTGTTATTGTAGAAATGGCTCGTGTTATGGTTTTGATTTTAGATATCTAAGTTAGATCTATGACAATAATATTAGTAGGTGCTAGCGTATTCTCATTTAAGGTGAAAAAATGATTTAAACTTAAGATAATGATCTGCGATGTTGAAACAGTGACTCTTATTATTTCCAGTAATGTTGGGCTTGTTTTAGCAAATCAATTAGGAAGATATATTGTATTCTAAAAAATTATTTTCACTGAGAGCTTAATATAAATGGTATACGTTAACAAATACTAAAGAGCAAGTATAGGTTTGATAAATTCTTGAATTACAGTAATATCAAGTTTGATTATGCTATAATAATATATGTATTGTTACAATAATACATGTACAGCAAATTGCTGGTATTTTAATAGATGAAATTAATGATGACCAATATGCACAATGTTATCATTATTGTGTAGATATTATTCTATATGAAAAGGTTAGTGATTATAATGATATGGTACAATGTGAAATTGTATTTCTCAGGAGTGATGAATTAAGTAGAACATTATGTGTGTACTTAAACATACTTAGACTGAGTCTACTTATTGACGATTGTTCACATATAAAATGGGATATATCAGCTATCAAAGCACTAGAGAATGGAGAGTAGTGTTTACTACTGGAGAAGTATAGGGGGAGGCATTGACAGGCTATCAGAAATCATTACTGGATGTTTCTTATGCGCAACAGCTTATTGCTTTTACTGATGAGCAATTGGTAATACTGGTATAATTTAGATGATAATGAGTCACATTCTGTTTGCACCTGGTGTTATTTTGCGAACTTGCGAAGAGTTATTGACGTGCGTTGCAATCATTTCCTAATTGGTTCAATGTGACGAAATTTATAGGAATAGCTGTGTTAGATACTCGAGAATTAATTCACATAAGACGTAGTAGAGGTTCTATATGTGCCGCATCTGATAGATTTAGTATAGAAGAGCCACAGCTATAGAATTCAAGGAAATTTCTGATATGAGTTCAAAATGTCAGGTTACAACAATTGTGTCTTACTTTAATTAAATCAGAAGCAATATCAATTTATCGTATGGTTGTTCTTGATTTTGGCGTAAGCGAAATATCTTAAATTGTCTATTAAAGTAGGCATGGATGTAATAGTGGTTACTAGTAGAATATTTGTCTTGAAATTTGTAAGTATAATTCAGATGTGATATTGCATTTCAAATGCTCCAGGTAATCTTGCGTGCAATTTAATTATTATAAAAGTAATGTAACTTTGAGAAGAACATTTATTTCTATTTGAGAATTTGTCTAGGTTTTCAATTAGTAGTGATTGCACTTGGTGCCCAAGTTGTCAAAATGAAATTCGATAATGATGGTGCAATCAATTCAGTGCAAGTGCTAAAAATCGCAATGGGTTAATTACAGGTTAACATCACGAATTTATGATAGATGAAATGAGTGTATCTAAATCGCTATTATTAGCTTATTGCTCTCCTTATTTTTAATAGTTTAATAGCAGTATACAGGCAGAAGCAATCATTGATGCTTATAATGCAATTGAATTCTTTAGGTAGTTTATACGTAAATATGAATGATTATAAAAAAAATATGAATTGAAAAGTGTGCGAATTGATTAGGCGATAACTGCTAAAAGTCTAAATATGCCAAAAAACTGATATAAAAAGTATTTTAATTATAGGTTCAGGTCTAATTGTGTTTGGCCAAGGTGTATGAATTTAATCATTCTGGTATTAAAGTTTGTAGAGCATTAATATAAGAAAGTTATCGTGTATTTTGGTCCACTTTAATTCTGCAACGATTAGGATCGATACTAATTTGGTAGATATTATTTATATTGTACCAATTTGCTTAGATGTGATAGAAAATTTATTGGACTCGGGATACCATTGTCGATGATAGATATAATATAAATAAGCTGTTAAAGTATAAAAACAAGTAAATAGGGTGTTCTACGGTTCTAAGGTCTGTATATATGCTAGGAGGAAGTGAAAGGCAGTATTGCTTACAATGCATAAGAATTTTATAGTATTGCATGGTTTGGTGGGTTTCCAACACAAAACTGTTGATGGAAGTATCATGAATTGGCTGTAAAGCATGTGAGTTGAAGTTATTCGTGATAAAGAAGACAATTGTATTGTTGTATTTTCTAAAACTGCATCCAATAGTGAACCATATTGGTGATTTATTAGATTTGCACTAGCTCAGACCTTTATTGATAAAGGATATCAATAAATGCGTAATAGGTCATTTAAGGTCGTACGTGAAAGCGGTGTAGATTCGTTGAGATAATGTGCAATATGCTGTGGCCTACAATAGGGTAATGAGCGTGATTGAAATGAATCCTAGGGTTGTCGGTCATCTGCATTAGTTTTACAAACAGTGTTTCCAATGTGAAAGTTTTTGCAATGAGCTATGAAATAATTAATAGATGGTTTATTCCTGTTTTTTGGAGCTAACGTCTATTAGCGATACCTTTTTGCCTTTTTGCAGAAGAGGTTTGTGGTGTGGAGTTATGATAATTTGGATTTGATTATTGCATGCTTCAGATTTAGATTGAATTGATGTAAATTATTATAATTAGAAAATGAAGGTACCCAGTGTCTTGCGCGTTTTAACTATTGCAATGCATATCGGTGGATTTGATATGGAAAAAATATTAATAAATTGGAAGCGATTATGATTCGATGATAAGTGATTGATACAGTTGTTTTGTTGGTCAGCAAATAATGTTCGGGGAAAACTAAATAATTTTAATTTTCATGTAAATTTCAGGTGAGTTGCCAGTTAGTAGTATTGCCAACTAAAACGCTGTATTTGTATAGTCATTATGAGGGAGTTTGTAAAGCTAAACCGAACTCATTGAGTAAAAGTTGTAGTATTAGGTAGCGGTCCTAAAACGCATTGTATTTGACTATTGCTGTCTTTATGCTGTTCAGGCTTTGCGAAAAGTGAATTCTGAAATAATTATGGTGAATTCCAATTTTGAAACCCGTTTTAATGGACTGTGATTATCTGATCGTCTATATTTTGAGCCGTTAATATTATAGATTATTTTGGAAATTATCAGGATAGGGCAACTTCTGATGGTTATTATTTAATTTGATTGGTAGTAAATAGGATTTGTTTTAAAGAATTGATTGAAGAGCTTTAGTTGTAACAGCTAGATAATGCTACTTCGATGATAATGCATGGATGATTTAAGTTAAGTGTATTAGGATTTACTTTTGTTAAACTTTTTTATGTGTTGTGCTGTGTTACTATGTAGGTAGTTTATGAAGAAAGTAACTTACAAGAATACTGATCGAATGCTGTATAAATTAAAGATACCTTATCGTTATTTGGTAGTTTCTTAGTTGGTGCGATAGAAGTAAGATGTGGATGCAATAGTTGATTCAGATGTGAGGTTTTTATCGTAGGTATGATGGAGCATATTGAAGAATTTGGCGATTTATCTTGTTCTTTAGCACCATATCATCTTAGTACAGACATACAGTGGCTAGTCAGATGGTTTAGATTGTAAAATTTTTATAATTTTTAGAATTAATCAATGGAAATTTGTTGTGAAAAATAAAACAATTTATATTTTTGAGGTTAATAGAACTTCTCGTACGGTGTTGTTTGTTTCTAAAGCAACGAGTTTGCTATTTTTAAAAATTGTTGTACTTTGGATGGTTGATTAGATGCTACTATCGAGAACATAACAAATTCTATGCGTAGTTGGTATTATGCAGTTAAATATACAATATTTCTTTTTGAAGTTTCCAGGTGTAGATCCAATATTGGATTCAGAGATGAAATTAATAGGGGAATTGGCTCTTTAATCTGTGATGTTTTATGATATAGAGTTACAAGTTTGTGTAAAATTAGATTTGTATTTCAGCAGTAATGTCCTTTTTAGTGTTCGAGATTTTGATAAAAATAGTGTATGTTAAATAGGCAATATTTTGGTAAAGTTATAGTTTAATATAATAGCAACTAGCTTGATGGCACGCATACATATTAGAGGAAACATGTATCACTTGTGTTGTTGTAAGTAAAGTAGCGAGGGTCATTCTGATATTGATATTGTAGATGAGATAAAAAATGGAGATGTGAATTTTAATTATTAATATAATTAATGATAATCATAGTATTTTCGCTTTAGAAAAGTGCACTGTGCAGCATTTGGTGAAGTATATAACTACCTTATTTAACGCTAGGGCTTTTTGACAGTCAATATGTTATAAGGGTTTGTATTAAGACTTGTGAATAGCAAGCACTGAAAGTACTTAAGGTAAAATAAAATGACTAAGAATGCAAGAATACCAATGACTGCATATGGAGCTAGTATGCTTCGCGTTGAACTGTCACAGTTAAAAAAAGTTGAACGACCAAAAATAATTGCTGCGATTACGGAAGCGAGAGCGTATGGTGATCTTAAAGAGAATTCAGAATATCATGCCGCTAGAGAGCGGCAGAGTTTCACTGAAAGTAGAATAAATCAAATTGAGTTTAAGTTAGGAAACTCTCATATAATTAATATACTAGAACTAACTAACAATGGTAAGGTTATTTTTGGTGCAACTGTTAAACTGATTAATCTAGATAATGAAAAAAAAGTGACTTATCAGATTGTTGGGGATGATGAGGCTGATTTAAAAGAAGGGAAGGTATCTATCAACTCTCCTGTTGCTAGGACGTTAGTTGGAAAATATGTGGGTGATGCTGTAGAGGTGCACGCACCGAGTGCTGTGTTCTCTTATGAAATTGATGCTGTAGAATATGTTTGATGCAGGTAGTGGGAAGGCGATCAAAAAGTAGACGACAGTGGATATCAAGACAGCAGAATGATACATTTAGCCAGAAAGCTAAGAAAGAAGGATATCGATCCCGAGCGGTATATAAACTCTTAGAAATTCATTTAAAAGATAAGCTTTTTAGACACAATATGATAGTTGTTGATTTGGGTGCAGCACCTGGTGGGTGGTCTCAAGTAGCAGTGAACTATCTGTGTAAAACTGGTTGTGTTATTGCGCTTGATATCTTACCGATGGATCCTTTAGATGGTGTTGATATCATCACTGGTGATTTTCATTTACAGTCTGTCGTTGATGAGCTTTATAGACGATTGAATCATCGATTGGTCGACCTTGTAATTTCAGATATGGCCCCCAACTTTAGTGGTATATCTAACATTGATCAGCTACGTTCAGTATCGTTAGCAGAGCTAGGTTTAAATTTTGCGCGTGACGTTTTGGATATAGGTGGCAGTTTGCTAGTTAAGTTGTTTCAAGGAGAAGGATTTATTCAATATTTGCATACCCTTAAACAAGATTTTGCTTTTGTTGTAGTTAGGAAACCTAAGGCATCTCGTGCAGAATCGCGGGAAGTTTATTTGTTAGCAAAAAAATTTAAACAATAGAGGGTGGATGTCTTGAATGACATGGTGAAAAATATTGTTCTTTGGTTGGTAATAGCATTAGTGCTAATGTCAGTTTTCAGTAATTTTGGATCACATTATGCGCAAGTTACAAAGCTAAGTTATTCTCATTTCCTTGAGAAAATTGAAAATGTAGAAGTTAAACAAATTATTATTGACGGGCAATTAATTGATGGATTTACTCACACTGGGGAAGCTTTTTCAACTTACAGTCCTATTAAATTAGATAGCTTATTAATAGGGGATTGGCATAGAAAATATAATGTTTTGATAACTGGTAAAGTACCAGAGCAACAAAGTATCATAATGCATATTTTTATCAGTTGGTTTCCAATTATTTTATTTATTGGGGTTTGGATATTTTTTATGCGGCAGATGCATGGTGGTGCTGGTGGTCGGGGTGCGATGTCTTTTGGTCGTAGTCGCGCACGCTTAATGAGTGAAGATCAAGTAAAAGTAACTTTTGCAGATGTGGCAGGTGTTGAGGAAGCTAAGGAAGAAGTTTCGGAATTAGTTGATTTTTTGAAAGATCCAACTAAATATCATAATTTAGGTGCTAAAATTCCAAGTGGTGTTTTGATGGTGGGACAACCGGGAACAGGTAAGACATTGTTAGCTAAGGCAATTGCTGGTGAAGCTAAAGTTCCTTTCTTTACAATTTCTGGGTCAGATTTTGTAGAAATGTTTGTTGGTGTTGAGCTTCACGCGTTCGCGATATGTTTGAACAGTCAAAAAAACAAGCGCCATGTATTATTTTCATTGATGAAATTGATGCAGTTGGACGACATCGTGGAGCAGGACTTGGAGGTGGACATGATGAGCGAGAACAAACATTAAACCAGTTGCTAGTTGAGATGGATGGTTTTGAGGGCAATGAGGGAGTTATAGTAATTGCAGCAACTAATCGGCCTGATGTGCTTGATCCTGCTCTGTTACGTCCAGGTCGTTTTGATCGTCAAGTGACGGTTGGATTACCAGATATTTTAGGGCGTGAGCAGATTTTGAGAGTACACATGCGTAAGGTGCCTATTGCAGATAATGTTAAAATAAGAGTGATTGCGCGTGGAACGCCAGGTTTCACAGGTGCTGATTTGGCTAATTTAGTTAATGAAGCTGCTTTATTTGCAGCTAAAATAAATAATCGGTTGGTACACATGAAGGAATTTGAGCTAGCAAAAGATAAGATTTTGATGGGTGTTGAACGGCGCTCTTTAGTCTTAAGCGAGCATGAGCGCGTGCTAACCGCGTATCATGAAGCTGGTCATGCTGTTGTTGGTTTAAATGTTCCATTTTCTGATCCTGTTTATAAAGTTACAATTATCCCACGTTCTCGATCTCTAGGTGTTACATTATTTTTACCAGAGTCGGATCGTTATAGTCAAACCCGCCAACAATTAAAAAGTAACGTATCAATAGCATTTGGTGGTAGGATCGCAGAAGAAATAGTTTTTGGTAAAGATTATGTAACAACAGGGGCTTCCGATGATATAAAACGTGCTACTGAAATTTGTCGAAATATGGTAACTCGCTGGGGTTTATCTGATCGATTAGGTCCTCAAACATATGGAGAAGAAGATGGTGAAGTCTTTTTAGGACATGCTGTTACTAAACAGAAAGAAATTTCAAATGAAACTGCGCGTATTATTGATGAAGAAGTGCGAAAATTGGTTGATGAGGCTTATGAATTTGCAAAGGAGATTTTACGAAATCATAGTGTGCAGTTAGATACCATGGTAGATGCACTTTTGAAATATGAAACTATTGACGCTGATCAGATGGTTGATATTATGGTTGGAAAATTACCAAAGGAATCTGTTGATTGGAGAGTTGGAGAGCATGCTATAGATAATGTACATAAAGTAAGATCTCATGAAGCAATTAACAATGATATTTCTGAAGATATAAATGTGAACGAGAGTTCTAATGGTTGTAATAATCCAATAGGGTCTGCAGGAAATATAAATTCATAACTTGCTTTGAACCAAGGTAGGTTATCGGATTTTAGTTTATGTACCAAAATAATAGGGATATTTTTTTTCGTTCAAAAATACTTAATTGTGCTGGCCATACTTTAGTTTTGTCTCGTCCTCAGGTGATGGGGATTATTAATATAACACCAGACTCTTTTTTTAGTGAAAGTCGTCATATCGAAGTTTCATCAGCATTACGTTGTGCTGAACGCATGCTAAAAGAAGGTGTTGATATTATTGATATTGGTGGTGAGTCGACACGTCCAAATGCTGTGCCTGTTACACTTCAGGAAGAATTAGATCGTATTATTCCCGTTGTAGAAAGTATTGCAAATAAAGTACCTGTTCCTATCTCATTGGATACCTCTAATCCTAAGGTTATGGAGGCAGCAATAGCGCATGGTGCTGGATTCATTAATGATATTCGGGGGTTAGAACAGCCAGGGGCTGTTGAAATGGTGGCTCAGCTTAGGGTACCTGTTTGTATAATGCATATGCAGGGTTTTCCTAGTACCATGCAAAATTTGCCTACATATATAGATGTTGTATCTGAAGTAAAATCTTACCTACGGAAGCGCATTAGTACATGTGTGGCAAATGGTATTCATCGATCACGTATTGTTATTGATCCAGGGTTTGGTTTCGGTAAAAATTTAACTCATAATTTAAGGCTTTTACGTGAACTTAACAAATTTCAAACATTAAGGTGCCCAATTTTAGTTGGGGTGTCACGTAAATCTATGATTGGACAGGTGTTGAATGTACCTATTCAGGAAAGATTGTATGGAAGTATTTCAGCTGCGGTAATCGCATTTATGCGAGGCGCAACGATTATTCGAGTTCATGATGTGCAGCCAATAGTACAGGCGTTGCGTATGGCCGAAGCTGTTTTACAATAGGTATATCATGCAGAACCAAAAAAATATTTTTGGTACAGATGGCATTCGTGGTCGAGTTGGTACTGCACCAATTTCTGTAGATTGGATGCTTAAGTTAGGTTGGGCTATTGGTATAACATTGGCTCAAGATGAAAATAGTAAGGTTTTAATTGGAAAAGACACGAGAATTTCTGGTTATATGTTCGAATCAGCCCTAGAGGCAGGTTTGGTTTCAGTAGGGGTTGATACGTACCTGATAGGCTGTCCTATGCCAACACCTGGAATTGCATATTTAACGCGGACATTACAAGCTGATGTAGGTATTGTTATAAGTGCTTCCCATAACTTGTATTATGACAATGGGTTAAAATTTTTTTCAAGAGAGGGCTTAAAGTTTTCGGATAGTATGGAATTGGGTGTTGAGCAAAAGCTTTTATCAAATTTAACAACAGTAAAGTCTGTTCATATTGGTCGGACAACGAGAGTTGGTGATGCTTCAGGTCGTTATATTGAGTTTTGTAAAAGTACATTTCCGCAACAATATGATTTAAGAGGTTTGAAAATAGTTATTGATTGTGCAAATGGTGCAGCATATCATATAGCGCCTAGTGTATTTCAGGAATTAGGAGCTGAAGTCATTGCATTAAATGTTTTACCTAATGGGTTAAATATTAACCAAAGTTGTGGTTCTACTTCACCAGAAATACTAGCTGAGAATGTTGTTGAAAGCAGAGCAGATTTAGGAATTGCTTTAGATGGAGATGGAGATAGAGCTATTTTTGTTGATCATAAAGGTGTCATTGTAGATGGTGATGTTTTGTTATTTATTATTGCTAAATGGTATCAGAATTCTGGACGTTTAAAAGGTGGAGTGGTTGGCACTTTAATGAGTAATTTAGGATTGGAAAGAGCAATGAATGATTTGAAGATTCCATTTTTTCGTACCAAGGTTGGAGATAAATATGTTCTTGAGGGTTTAAAAAAGCAATCTTGTAATTTAGGTGGTGAGCCTTCAGGACATATTTTGTGCCTTGATGCACATACTACAGGGGATGGTATTATTTCAGCATTGAAGGTGCTAGCGGCATTGTGTTTTTATGGTTGCTCATTATATGATATGAGACGCAAGATGATAAAATATCCGCAAATTTTAAAAAATGTTCCCGTTTTAACTAGAGAACCTATTCTTATAAATCAACAT
>PVBE012662688.1_pt1 | contig 10386 bp, 9 predicted proteins | sample 1631181 | NCBI WGS metagenome assembly PVBE01 (sample SAMN08397723, study PRJNA350692) | Marine metagenome, whole genome shotgun sequencing project. | isolation source: water | place: Pacific Ocean | collected 2012-04 | reverse complement strand
TTGAAGAGATTGCTACTGAGGAAGGAATTAAGGTCTTTCGTGGCTCAGAAGGCGATGTTATACAACGTTTATACGAAGCATCAAAATATTATAATCTCAATTATGCACTGAATATTACTGCAGATTGCCCATTAGTATCTTTAGAGTATATTGATATTACTATAAAAAATTACAAAGATACAGAGGCTGACTTGATACGGACATTAGACTTACCACATGGTTTATTTTTATATGGTTTAAAAATTGAAGCGATGAAGAAGGTTTGTGAGATAAAAAAAGGAAATGATACAGAAGTATGGGGTAAATATTTTACAGACACTGGATTGTTTTATGTTTTAGATATTGAAATACCAGAAAATCTGAGGCGTCCTGATTATAGATTAACTTTAGATTACCCGGAAGACTACGAGTTTTTTAAGAGGGTATATAAACATTTTGGTAATGATACATATAGAACAAGTTTGTACGAGTTGATAGGTTATCTTGATAATCATCCAGAGATTATACGGGTTAATAAACACTGCAAGGAATTATATAAAGAACGTGCTGAGCAACAAAGTCGTATATCATTAAAATGAAACTGTACTGTCCGCTAATTAACACTAATGAGCACGAACATTTAAGAATTCGTGAATATTTGTCTGATTCGTGGATAACAAAGAGTTGAACAGCTATAAGTGAATAAAATTTTAGTTATTGGTTGCGGTTCGATCGGACAAAGACATATCAAGGCATTATTAAAGATTGGAGAAAGTAATGTTGCTGCTTATCGTACTGGTAAAGGTCAATTAAAGGAATTAGATAAAGAAATAAGAAAACATATTGAAGAGTTTAGCGATGAAGATTATGCCTTTGCATGGAAGCCCACCCATATTGTTATCAGCAATCCTACAAGTCTACATTTAGAATATCTGATAAAAAGTATCCAGATAGGTGCCAATGTATTTATAGAGAAGCCATTAACTGGTAAGTATTCAGAACTTGAAAATGCATCAGTACCTTTATCTGAAATAGAAGGTTACGAAGGAGTGGTCGGCTTCAATCTGAGATTCCATTCTTTAATTAGACAGGTGAAGTGTATAGTAGCATCAAATCAATATGGAAAGGTAATTTATGCAAATCTGACTGTTGGGCATTACCTTCCTTTGTGGCATCCTTATGAAGATTATAGAGACAGTTATGCATCTAGAAAGGATTTAGGTGGCGGAGTAATTCGTACGCTTTGCCATGAAATCGATTTAGTTCAGCATTTTTTCGGGAAGATAAGAAAAGTATTTGCAAAAGTTGATAAGTTAAGTTGTTTGGAAATTGATGTTGATGATGTCGTTGATATAATGATTGAGACAGATCGTTGCAAGCACACATTGATACACATGGATTACTTAAACCCAGTTCCTGTGAGAGAGGGAAAGATATTGTTTGAAAAGGGCTTATTAGAGTACAATTATAACCGTGGAGAAATACATTTTACTAACTATGTTAGCAAAAAGAAAGAAGTGATATTTAGAAACGATGAGGACTACGATGAACAGTATACTTCCCAAATGAAAAGCTTCATTAAAGGAGATTCAAATACTGCGTGTATGCTAGAAGAAGGGATTGAAGTAGTGAGGGTTATCCAGTGCTGTGAAGAGTCAGGCAGGACCGGAGAAGAAATATGTCTTTAAAAGATATGTTCAGTTTAGAAAAAAAAGTCATAGTAATGTTTGGTGGAAATGGACATTTGGGAAGGCAGTTTTGTAAAGCAATCCTGGATTCTGGTGGTAAATTGTATAGCTGTGATACTAATATTAATGAAACAGATGAAATTAAACAGCTTAAAAAAGAATATCCTCAACAATTCAATCTTATAAAGGTAGACGCCACTAAAACAAAGGAATTGGAGATTATATACAGAAAAATTGTAACCGAGGAGAAAAAGGTAGATGTTTTGATAAATGCAACAACAATGAAAAGCGATGACTTTTATCTGCCATTTGAGGAGGTATCACTCGATAGCTGGAATATTGGTATTTTAGGAAACCTAACAATTCCATTCCTTACCATCCAGACTTTTATTCCAATAATGAAGGCAAATAAGAAAGGTTCAATTATCAACATTTCATCACACTATGGAAAAGTTGGAAATGACCAGCGAATATATGAAGGTTCAAACTTACATGAGGTATATATTAAGGATTCACCGGACATCAAGCAAATATATTCGCATGGCGTATACAATGCAGCAAAAGGGGGTGTAAATAATTTTACACGTTATTTAGCAGCATATTACGGAGCATGTAATATAAGGGTTAATTCACTTTCGCCAGGTGGAATTCATCATGGAAGTGAGAATGAAGTATTTCTTAAAAAATATTCTGAAAAGGTTCCATTGGGAAGAAAAGCAAATATAGATGAAATGGATGGTGCATTGATCTTTTTAGCATCTGATGCTTCGTCATATGTTACGGGTCATGATCTGGTAGTGGATGGTGGATATACTATATGGTAACGCACAAAAACATTTTCAACCATGGATTTATTCAGAGTCCTGTGAATGTTGGTTGTGGGTATTATTGAAATGTCTTTAGCATATAGAATAATACCTCGTTTAGATATAAAAGGACCAAATCTTGTAAAGGGTGTTCATCTGGAAGGGTTACGTGTATTAGGCAAACCAGAAGATTTTGCAAAATACTATTATGAACAGGGTGCAGATGAATTATTCTATCAGGATGTTGTTGCAAGCCTCTATGGGAGAAACAGCCTGCATGAACTCATTTCTAAGACAGCAAAGGTGATATTTATACCTCTAACAGTAGGTGGTGGTATTCGCACAATAGATGACATAAAGAATGCCTTAAGATCTGGTGCTGACAAGGTATCGATTAATACCTCTGCTATCGAAAATCCTGATTTGATAAAGAATGCATCAAAGGTTTTTGGTAAATCAACAATTGTTGTTGCTATTGAGGCTATTAAACAACCAGATGGACATTATCTGGCATTTACTGACAATGGGAGAAATTATACAGGCAGAGAAGTAACTAAATGGGCAAAAAATGCTGAGGAGCTTGGTGCCGGTGAAATTGTATTGACCTCAGTTGACAGGGAAGGAACAGGCTTGGGATTCGATGCCGAATTGATTAAAAAAGTTATCGAAGTGGTCTCGATTCCAGTAGTAGTGCATGGTGGGGCAGGTAAGCTGGAACATTTAACTCAAATATTTAACAATAGGGCTGAAATAAGTGGTGTTTCAATTGCTTCTATACTACATTACGATTATATAAAGAAATATAAAAACCTGGATGGCTATGAATCTGAAGGGAATATAGACTTTCTTAAAAGTAGCAAAAGCATGTCTCATATACATTCGACAAATTTAATTAATATAAAGAAACATCTAATCTCAAAGAATATTAATTGTAGAGTTGTTCATGATAATTAATGTATCGGACTTTCAAAATATGCCGCAGATGGAATATTTTTCTATAAAATCCTGAAAATCTGGTACATCTGTGTCGCATAAATATAAATGATAGCTATTATTGATTATCATATGGGTAATTTATTCAGTGTGAAGAATGCACTTGAATACCTAGGAATTGATTCAGAAATAACATCAGATGTAGCAAAAATAATGACTGCGAAAGGTGCGGTTCTCCCTGGAGTAGGTGCATTTGCAGAGGCTATTAAACACCTAAAATCTTTAGATTTAATCCAGCCAATTAAATATTTCATTGATTCCGGGAAGCCATTTATGGGAATTTGCCTGGGTTTTCATCTACTATTTACTGAAAGCGAGGAATTTGAAGTAGCAAGAGGAATGGATATTTTGCAGGGTAAAGTTGAGAGTTTCTCTAAACATGTTAAATCAAAAAGGATACCCCATGTTGGCTGGAACAGAATATTAAAAAATAATAATGTTTCAAAAGAAACGTCATTCATTGATCCTTTTAAAAATATTAATGATGATGAATATATGTATTTTGTCCATTCACTTTGTGTAAACCCTGATAATGAAGATATAATAGCTACAGAAACTGAATATGATAATTTTACATTCTGCTCTTCTGTTTTGAAAGGAAATGTCTTTGCGAGCCAATTTCATCCGGAGAAGAGCGGTGAGAAAGGGCTAAAGATTTTAAAAAACTTTTTCACAACTGGAGGTTTAAAGAAAGAAAATGGAGTTTAAACGAGGCAACCTGGAAAAACAGGTTCCCAATTTGCCAAGTAAGGTAAAGTGGTGCAAAAAGTGTGTAGTATCCAATCAGCGACCGAGGATCATTTTTGACGATGAAGGTGTTTGCAGTGGTTGCCGGAATGCCCATTATAAGAATCATGTTGTCGATTGGGAAAAAAGAGAAAAAGAATTAATTGAACTTCTTGATAAGCACAGGCGTGATGATGGATACTGGGATGTTGTTGTGCCCAGTAGCGGAGGCAAGGATTCAGGTTTTGTTGCTCATCAATTGCGTTATAAATATGGTATGCATCCTCTCACGGTAACCTGGTCCCCATTGAAATACACAGATATTGGTTTCCAAAATCTTCAATCGAACATTGATTCAGGTTTCACAAACCTCCTCTGTACCCCCAACAGCAAGTTTCAAAGAAAATTAGCAAGGCTATGCTTCGAAGAATTGGGAGATGCATTTCATGTCTTTGTTCTGGGCCAAATAAGTTATCCGTTCCAAATGGCAGTGAGGTTAGGTATAAAATTGGTATTTTATGGCGAAAATGGTGAGGCGGAGTACGCAGGCGACCCTGAATTTGCAAATATGCCTTATAAACCTTCGGAGGAATGGGTTAGGCAGCATTTCAAGGGGATAGCATTCAGAAAATTGCTGGATTATGGATTAAAAAATAAAGATTATTTATGTGAAGATGATTTTGTAGAATCTGACTTGATATTCTACGAACCGCCATCAATTGAGGCACTGAATAAGGCAGGCATTCTTGGAAAACATTTTTATTCTTATTACCGAAAATGGACCCCACAGGAAAATTATTATTATTGTGTAGAACATACCGGTTTCAAGCCCAATCCGGGCAGATCTGAAGGAACATATTCCAAATACGCCAGCTTGGATGATAAGATGGATGGTTTTCACTACTACATGCGCTACGTTAAGTTCGGGCTTGGAAGGTGCATGGAGGATGCCGCCCATGAGATAAGGGACGGGCATATGACCCGGGATGAAGGAATTGCTTTAATGAAAAGATATGAAGATGAATTTCCACAGAAATATTTCAAAGACTTTTTAGAATATTTAGATATTACTGAAGAACATTTTCGGGAAGTGGTTGATAGTTGGAGATTACCTCATTTATGGGAAAAGGTGAATGGCAAATGGGTTTTTAAACATCCTATTGATTAGTTGTGAAAGTTACGATTTTTACTGGAAATCGACCAAGACATATTGCGTTTATTGAGTTCATTGCTGGTTTTTGTGACACCGTCTACGCAATCCAGATCTCAAGCTCAGTGTTTCCATATCAATATGGAAAATACAGTTCAGTGTTGAAAGATTATTTTCAGAGGGTTAATTCGGCAGAACAAAAATTCTATGGTCAACCTCGATTTCTGGGAAATAACGTCTTCCAGATTCCGATTGCCTCTAAAGATATTCATCAATTATCGCAAGAAGGCCTTCAACCTGCCTTAGAGTCTGATCTTTATATTATCTATGGCTTTGATTTTATCCAAGGAAAACTTTGTCAGTTTTTGGTCAAGCGTAAGGCTATTATCATTCATATGGGGATTGCTCCGGAGTATCATGGCCATGCGTCTAACTTCTGGGCATTGTATGATCGTCAGTTTGATAAAGTTGGAGTTACCGTTCATTTATTGACAGAAAGATTGGATCAAGGTCCCGTCCTGTACCATGTTTTACCTTCACAAACAGAAATGGAACCTTTTGAGTTTGGAATGAATTTGGTACGTAATGCATATGAAAGTATTCCTCATTACTGGAATAAAAAAGAGCATTATTTAGCTCATGCAGTTCCTCAAGATTTGACAAGAAGAATACGATATACATGCTCAATTGATTTTACAGAACAAGTTGCTCTGGAATACTTAAAGAATCTCCCATCTGCTCAAGAAATCGAGGAAGCATTAGAAATTCGAGATTTACAGTCTTATGTGAACCCTTGGATAGGAACCGCATGACAGAACATATTGCGATCATTGGATCTCCACGTTTACGAAAATAACATATTGATATTTTACTTGGACCAAGAGCGAAAAATTATTCCTTTCACAATATGACTCAATTTGTGAGCTGGTACAAAGATAATTACAGAATGAACCCTTAAATTAATTTGGATTTGATTGTGAAAACTATAATTAGTCCTGGGAAATCAAATAATGTTATTGCAACTATAGCAATTGTCGATAGATATTAATAAGCTTGGAAATTCCTAGATGCTATCACAAACTCGCTAAACTAAGGTTGTCATTATGTGTGGTATAGCAGGTATATTGAAAGGGGATGGTTCATCCATTGATAAGTGCGAATTAAACGCATTTACAGATTCATTAGCTCATAGGGGGCCTGATGGCAGGGGAATATATATTGATTCAGATTCTACATTAGGCCTCGGACATAGACGCTTAGCTATTATAGACATATCTCCAACCGGCAAGCAACCCATGTCCTATTTAAATGGAAGATTTTGGATAATACATAATGGCGAAATTTACAATTATATTGAATTACGTAATGAATTGTTGAAATTAAATTATAAATTTATAAGTACTAGTGATACAGAAGTTATATTAGCCGCGTATTTAGAGTGGGGCGAGAGTTGTACTTTGAAGTTTAACGGGATGTGGGCATTTGCAATTTGGGATACGCAAGATAAAAAATTATTTATTTCGCGAGACAGATTTAGTGTAAAACCATTATATTATATGAATAGAAAAGGTAATTTCTATTTTGCATCAGAGCTCAAGGCCTTCGTAGCATTGAATCCAGACGTTAGGCCTGATTTTGATCCAGGGATGTTATTATGGATGGGCAAGAATGCAAGCTGCGAAAACACCAATTTAAAATGTGTTAATAATCTGCCTGGAGGATATCAATTGGTAATTGATGCCAATAATAAAATTGAAATCAAGCAATGGTGGAAAACGGTTGAACATTTAGTTGATATACCAAGGCGCTACGATGACCAAGTAAGCCAATTTAAGGAATTATTCCTTGATTCATGTAAAATTAGGATGCGCAGTGATGTTCCTATAACGACGACATTAAGTGGAGGCTTAGACTCTTCGTCTATTGTAGTTGCTCTGAATAAAATACTAAATGATCGGCAACAAGGCGATAATTCATCGATGGAAGTTCAATGCGCATTTATATGTGATTATAAAGGATGCGGAGAAAGTGAACTTGAATACGCAAATGATGTTATTAATCGGGTGAATATTAAGGCACAATATATAAATCTGTCATCTGATACTGTCAATCCTGAAGACTTTATTCAGGCAACATTTTACCAGGAGAGAATTGGAGATCCTGGCATCGGGGCTTATTTGATCTATAAAGAAATAAGAGATAGTGGAATTACTGTAACGCTTGATGGACATGGGGGAGATGAGGAATTAGCGGGGTACTGGCATTATCCTGAGATTGGCTTGAGGGATATAAGTCTGAGCAAATCCAGAATTGTTGATTTGCTGCAGATCAAAGAATCATTGAATTTCAGTAGTAACACTAATCGGAAAATAAAAGCGATGATAAAAGGGAGGTTGATGAAGTTGTTGGGGCAAGAGTATTTTTATAAAATGGTTGATGTAGTCAGAATGTTAGGAAATACCTTTAATAAACCTATGGCTCCTGCCGAGAGATACGATTTAATCCCAAAAACAACCCCGAAATACACCCCCACTGATGATATTCAGTCGTATGATAATTTAAATAGAGCTCTCTATTGTTCTTTTCACTATCTTGGTTTAAATGAGATACTTCATACATATGATAGATTATCTATGGCCCATGGAGTTGAATGTCGAGTTCCTTTTATGGATTATCGATTAGTTGTTTATTTGTTTTCATTACCATCTGAGAGCAAATTAGGAAATATGTTCACTAAACGTATTTTAAGAGATGCCATGACCGGCCTTCTGCCTGAAACAGTGAGATTGAGAAGTGATAAAAAAGGCTTTCAATCATCCGGTAAATGGTTAGGAGACAGTTTAGAAGAGTTTATGCTAGATCATATGAGTAGCAGTGAGTTCCTGCAATCGGACATATATGATGGAGTGGCTGTACGAAAAGCATATTTAGATAAAACAATAAACCCCAAACTTTGTTTTAGATATTTACAGATTATGTTTTTAATCCAATCATTCAGGCACTCAGCAGTACATTTAGACCCACTTTAACATGAATGCGTAAGAACTCAAAACAAAAGATAGGCATAGATACAATGATATATACAAGCTTTGTAGAGCAGATGGAGTACACATTGTGCATACCAGGATTATTATCATGTCTGGATATTCACATTTACAAAAATGATCATTTGGTTTTATGTTGAGACTAAGAGTGAAAAATAACACTTTCACAGCATCATTCAATTTGTGATCTGGTATAAAGATTATAATAAAGTGACCCCTGAATTAGTTTGGATTAAATTGTGAAAACTATAATTCGTTCTGGAAAATCAAATAATGTCGTTGTGACTATAGCAATTGGTGATGAATATTATCAAGCTTGGGAAAAATATGCATTTCCTACATGGGAAAAATATTGTACGCATCACGAATTAGGATTGATCGTGTTTGACTCTAATTTGATTCCGAAAACAGATAAATCCTGGAAAAAGCCTACATGGCAAAAAATGCTTATTGGTAATGCTTTAAAAGCTAATTTACCTTCTATTAAGAATGTCTGTTATCTTGATACAGATATTCTAATCAATCCATCCGCTCCAAATGTTTTTGATTCTTATGATCAAAATACGATTGGGGTAGTATCATTACGCAAAAACTTGCCATATCCATATGAAAATACAATAAGAAGATTAGCTTTTTTGAGGAACAGATTCTACGACACAGATTACCCTTTGGACTCAGCCTTATTCATTTCTGTAGAAGATCTTTACAAATTTCATGGCATTTCAGCTCAAGAAGATGAATTTTGTGCAGGGTTTTTTATTTTCAATGTTGGTTCCCATTCAGAAAAATTAAAGTCCTTTTTTTTTAAATATGATAAAAATACAGATTCAATGACTGGAGGTGGAGACCAGACTCATTTTAATTATGAAATTCAAAAGAATTTTAAAGTTTCCTGGATTGATTATCGATTTCAATCAATTTGGGTTTTTGAAATGGCTTGGAAATACCCATTTTTGTATGACTACGGACACAATAAGAATGAGTTGATTAAGGAATGTATTGAAGCCTCTCTTTTTACAAATTACTTTTTGCATTTTGCCGGATCATGGCATGAAAGTGAAATGTGGAAGATGGGAGGAATTCTTGAAAGTAACAAAATACTTAATCAATTCAGTGAATTTTCTAACTATTTAAAGATGCCTGTTACAGGCAATCCAAAAGGTCAAATTAAGCCAAAGATTGCGTAATTTTTAAAAATCATTGCTTAGCAATTCAATATTAACTCCTTAGTCTATAAAAAAATTTCTATATTTTGTTAGTAGGCTAATGAAATTTCTAAATATTGGTATTGTAGGTACTGGTAGCGCTGCAAAAACACATTTCGAGATTTTACAAAACATACCCAAAGTTCAACAGAAAAGTTATTTTAAGAAAGTTTAATTGGAAATTTATATCGAAAAACTTACTTTTTGGAATTTGTTCGAAGTTTTTTTTAGAATCCTCATACAAATTAATCGTGTTAAAGCTAAGCAAAAAATTAATATCTCATATATTGATGGAACGTTTATTAGTACATCCTTAGCCCAACGAATAGGCTCCTTATTGGGGTGGAAGGTATCCCAACTGTCTTTTGAACTAATGGATATTCGTGAAGAAAATAATGGTGAAATAATTCGTGTTTCTATTCCGTATGATTATCTTTGGAAAGTAAAAAAGTACTTGCAACAGCAATATACGGAAATATTCCAAAGAACTTACAAAAACAACTTAGATCGGTATATTGAAAAAAGTACCCTGTATCCTTCCATTTTATCTCCAGGATCACTTTCTAGAGTCATTTATATGTACCATGTCATTGCTGAAGACATGAAGCAACAGGAGGTTGATAATTGCCTATTGCTCATGTTTGATCATGCTTGGAAGCAATCTGTACAGGTGTATGCCCAAAAGTTAGGAATTCAAATTCATTATATAAAACATTTTTATCCCATTAAGCAATCGCCAAGCATTCAAAATAATTCTAGAACAATGGGACAACTTTTGAAGAATCATGCCAAAGA
>PVBE011688096.1_pt1 | contig 10386 bp, 6 predicted proteins | sample 1631181 | NCBI WGS metagenome assembly PVBE01 (sample SAMN08397723, study PRJNA350692) | Marine metagenome, whole genome shotgun sequencing project. | isolation source: water | place: Pacific Ocean | collected 2012-04 | reverse complement strand
CTCATCCCCATTTGGGAGTAATCCTTGAATAGGCGGTACATCAACAGGAGCAGGTAGATAATTGACTACTGCATCAAGCAACAGTTGAACACCTTTATTTTTGAAGGCAGATCCACACAGTATTGGAACAAGTCCATGCTTTAAAACTCCTTCACGTATACCTTTTACGAGTTGATCTTGACTGAGCTCACCTTCCTCAAGAAATACCTCAATCAGACTTTCATCGGTTTCTGCAACAGACTCCATCAACTTTGATCTCCACTCAGCTGCTAGGTCTTTCATATCTGCAGGAATTTCAGTCTCCTCAATATCTTTTCCTAAATCATCTTTATAAATAAAAGCCTTATTCTGGACCAAATCAACAATCCCTTTCAAATCATTTTCAGCTCCTATTGGGAGTTGAATAGGCGCTGCATTGGCCTTTAATCGATCCTTAATCTGCCCATAAACTTTTAAGAAGTCAGCCCCAGTTCGATCCATCTTATTCACAAAGACCATCCTAGGAACTGAGTAGCGATCTGCCTGACGCCAAACAGTTTCAGACTGTGGTTGAACTCCACCAACCGCGCAGAAAACAGCAATAACTCCATCCAGCACTCTCATGGAACGTTCCACTTCAATCGTGAAGTCAACGTGTCCAGGAGTATCAATAATATTAATTCGGTGGTCTTCCCAGGTCGTCGAAATCGCAGCTGCAGTAATCGTGATGCCGCGCTCACGTTCCTGAGCCATCCAGTCAGTCACAGCGGCTCCGTCATGGACCTCACCCATCTTGTGAACGACACCTGAATAAAACAGGATGCGCTCAGTACAAGTGGTTTTACCAGCGTCAATATGGGCTGCGATTCCAATATTTCTGACGCGTTCCAACGGGAAGGCACGAGCCACGGGAAAAATCTCCGGAATGGGGAATAAAAGCGGGTGTGACTCTACAGGTCAGCCCCTCAATTGAGGAATATAGGTGGCCGGATTAATGAATTAAATGCTCAATAACGATAATGAGCGAAGGCTTTATTGGCTTCAGCCATCTTGTGGGTTTCTTCTCTTTTGCGAACAGCACTTCCAGATTCATTAGCTGCATCCATTAGTTCTGCGGCCAGTTTTTGAGCCATGCTGCGCCCATTTCTTGCTCTAGAAAAATTTACCAACCAACGAAGAGCCATAGCTGTTCCACGCTCCTGACGTACTTCCATAGGCACTTGATAAGTTGCTCCACCCACTCGGCGAGCCCTTACTTCAACTAGCGGTGTTGCATTTTTAATAGCTGTTTCAAAAAGCTCTATCGGATCATTACCAGTTCTTTCATTAATTAACCCAAAAGCTTCAGACAGAATTTTTTGAGCTGTCGATTTCTTTCCATGCTTCATTAATCTTGCAACCATCATTGTTGCCAATCGATTATTGAACTGAGGATCAGGCAGTACAGGGCGTTTTTCTGCAGCATTACGACGGGACATAAATAATACGAATTAAATGAAAGGTAGTAGTAACAAAAGGAAAAACTTTTACTCCTTAGGAGCTTTAGCTCCGTACTTAGAGCGAGCCTGCCTGCGATCTTTTACGCCTGAGGTATCAAGAGTGCCACGAATTATGTGATATCGAACTCCTGGCAAATCTTTAACCCTCCCGCCTCGCAACAAAACAACTGAGTGCTCTTGCAAATTGTGACCAATGCCTGGGATATAAGCAGTAACTTCAAAACCTGAAGTTAGGCGTACACGAGCCACTTTACGTAAAGCAGAGTTGGGCTTTTTCGGAGTAGAGGTATAGACCCTTGTGCAGACCCCTCGTCTCTCAGGACAAGCACGCAAAGCTGGTGACTTGGTCTTCCGCGTAAGGCGCTGACGCTCAGTACGAATCAACTGTTGGATGGTTGGCATCGACGATTAACTTTTGGCCGGACGTCCGACCTGGTTCCATAATCCATCACATTACTGGTTAACCTGTCGAAGTACCAAGCACCCCATTGCGTTTAGCAAAGTTATTAATCCAAAACATCGCAATCGACATAAAAGGAAGCTAATTACAAAGCTAGTTCTCTAATAGAAAACGATTTGCTTCGTAAAGATCAACAGCCATTACAAATGTCTATGTCCATTGCTCTCCTCTTGGGGTATAGAAATATTGAATCTCACATCGATTACTTACAACTTGCTTCCGGACAACTATTCAATTAATGGGAGATGCCTCCCTAGGATTATAAATTCATCTTTCCAGTGCTTCCCACGCGCTAAGGCGTCAGTGGAAAAATCGGTTGAAGTTTATGTCTCAACTTCCTCCTAGTCCTAATTGGCCTTACTGCGACAGCAGTGCACCTAATTCCATTTCTGGTGAAAAGGATGCCTGTGGAGTGGGCTTTTTAGCTCAAATCCAAGGCAAGCAAAGTAATTGGGTCCTTAAACAAGCTTTGCGTGGGCTTAGCTGCATGGAGCATAGAGGTGGCTGTGGAGGAGATAACGATTCTGGTGATGGGGCAGGTATCCTCTGCGAAATTCCGTGGAACTATCTTCAAACCGTTTGGGAAGCAGCCAAAACCAGTAAAGGCCCAACTGGCTTAGGCATGCTTTTTATGCCCCATGAGCCTGAGCTAAGAGATCAAGCCAGACAATTTTGCGAACAAGAAGCCAACGCATTAGGGCTCAAATCAAAAGGATGGCGAAGTGTACCTGTAGACAGTTCAGTTCTAGGCCCACTTGCTCTTAAAACAGCCCCATTTATTGAGCAATGGCTAGTCGAAGGGTCTATTAATGGCAAGGGCCTAGAGGCTGAATTATTCAGACTACGCAGAAGAATTGGTGATCGCGCAAGAAATATCTTGGGTATTAATTCACACAAACTTTATTTAGCCTCCCTGAGTAGCAGAACAGTTGTATATAAAGGCATGGTCAGGTCAGAAGTGCTATCTGCCTTCTATTCAGATCTCAGAGACCCAGGCTTCGAAATTTCATTTGCTGTTTACCATCACGATTTAGCACTAATACCCTCCCACGTTGGCCTCTTGCTCAACCAATGCGTCTCCTAGGACACAATGGAGAAATCAATACCCTTCTAGGCAACTTAAATTGGGCGAAAGCAACAGAAATCAATCTTGAATCGGTCTGGGGAAAAGAAGCGGCTGAAGATTTAAAACCAGTAATCAACCCTGACTTTAGTGATTCAGCGAATCTTGATGCGACGTTAGAGCTCCTTGTGCGAAGTGGTCGCCCAATCACAGACAGTCTTCTAACTCTGGTTCCAGAAGCATTTCGCGATCAACCCGAACTAAACAATCAACCAGACATCCAAGCCTTTTACGAATTTTCTGCATGTACCCAAGAAGCTTGGGATGGACCAGCCTTACTAGTTTTTTCTGATGGTTGTCATGTTGGCGCAACACTTGATCGAAATGGATTGCGTCCAGCCCGTTATTGCATAACAAAAGATGGTTTTGTAATTATGGGTTCTGAAACTGGTGTTGTAGAGCTTGAAGAAAGCCAAATAATTGAGAAGGGTCGATTAGGGCCTGGCCAAATGCTCGCAGTTGATATAGCAAAGGGTCGAATTCTTCGTAACTGGGACGTCAAGAAGGAAGCAGCGTCACGTAATCCTTATAAAAATTGGCTAAGCATCAATCGTAAGAATCTTCTGTCTCAACCTTGGGAAGAAGAGGCTCACTTTGGAAATCAAGAACTACTACAACAGCAAACCTCTTTTGGCTTTTCGGCAGAAGACTTTGAGTTGATTACCAATTCGATGGCTGGTGAAGGTAAAGAACCTACCTACTGCATGGGAGATGACATACCACTAGCTGTTCTTTCTGACAAACCTCATCTGCTTTATGACTACTTCAAGCAAAGGTTTGCTCAAGTCACCAACCCGCCCATAGATCCTCTGCGAGAGAAGCTTGTAATGAGTCTTGAGATGCATTTAGGGAAAAGGGGATCACCTTTATTGCCTCATCCAAATTCAGCTTCTGTAGTTCACCTTCAGACTCCCATTCTTAATGAAGCTGAACTTCATCAATTATTTCAACAAGGCATACCTGCAACATCACTGTCCACATTGCTCCCAATTTCTGATGGTCCAGCAGGACTACAAGAAAGGATCAAAGCCTTATGTCTTGAGGCCGAGCATGCGGTAAGGAATGGAAAGCAAATTTTGGTACTTTCAGATCGAGGAGTAAACGCTAGGGATGCCTACATACCGCCATTATTAGCAGTTGGTGCAGTTCATCACCACTTACTAAATCAAGGTCTTCGACTCAATGCCTCAATCGTTGTTGATACAGCGCAATGCTGGAGTACTCACCATGTGGCATGCCTGATCGGTTATGGGGCAAGTGCAGTTTGTCCATGGTTAACTTGGGAGACAACCAGACATTGGTGGAAACATCCAAAAACACAAAAACTAATTGAAACTGGCAAGCTAACGAACTTAAATATTCATGAGGCTCAAGGCAATTGCAGAAAGGCTTTAGAAGATGGAGTTAGGAAAATCCTCTCTAAAATTGGAATTTCACTACTAGCCAGCTATCACGGTGCACAAATTTTTGAGGCTATCGGAATAGGTGCTGACGTTATTCAACTTGCTTTTAAAGGCACTACTAGCCGAGTTGCTGGGTTAAGCCTCAAAGAATTGGCTAATGAAACTTTTAGTTTCCACACAAAAGCATTCCCAGAACTAAATCGAAAAAAGTTGGAGTTTATGGGTTTTGTTCAATACAGAAGTGGTGGAGAATTTCATCTCAACACTCCTGAGATGTCAAAAGCTCTCCACACAGCAGTTAAAGCTGGTCCAGGCTATGACCATTTCTCTACATATCAAACCCTTTTAGAGAACAGGCCTTCAACATCTTTGCGAGATCTACTCACTCTCCGCAAAGCAAAAAAAGCAATCCCTTTGGATCAAATTGAAAGCGTAGAAAGTATTTGCAAGCGATTTTGCACAGGGGGAATGAGTCTCGGAGCCCTTTCAAGAGAAGCACATGAAGTATTGGCCATTGCTATGAATCGTATTGGAGGGAAAAGCAATAGTGGCGAAGGAGGCGAAGATCCAGCACGTTTCAAGATTCTGGAGGATGTAGATGCAAACAATCTTTCAGCGACCTTGCCATCAATTAAAGGACTAAGGAATGGAGATACTGCCTGCTCTGCAATCAAACAAATTGCTTCCGGACGTTTTGGTGTGACGGCAGAATATTTAAGAAGTGGAAAACAACTTGAAATCAAAATTGCCCAAGGAGCTAAACCTGGAGAAGGAGGACAACTTCCAGGTCCAAAGGTCGATCCATATATTGCGAAACTGCGCAATAGCAAACCTGGAGTAGCTCTAATTTCTCCACCACCACATCACGATATTTATTCAATTGAAGATTTAGCTCAATTAATTTATGACCTTCACCAAGTTCATCCAGCGGCAAAGGTAAGCGTAAAACTAGTAGCTGAAATTGGCATAGGAACAATTGCCGCAGGAGTAGCCAAAGCGAATGCAGATGTAATCCAAATTTCTGGACATGATGGAGGAACAGGTGCCTCCCCGCTGAGCTCAATCAAACATGCAGGAGCTCCATGGGAGTTAGGGCTGACTGAAGTACATCGTTCTCTTCTTGAAAATGGTTTACGAGATCGTGTCTTACTAAGAGCTGATGGCGGCTTAAAAACAGGTTGGGACGTTGTAATAGCGGCATTGCTAGGTGCTGAAGAATATGGCTTTGGTTCCGTAGCCATGATCGCCGAAGGGTGCATCATGGCCAGGGTATGTCATACAAACAAGTGCCCTGTTGGAGTGGCAACTCAGCAAGAAGCTTTGCGAAAACGCTTTTCTGGGATACCAGAGCATGTAGTCAACTTCTTTATTTTCATTGCAGAGGAAGTGCGGCAACTGATGAGCATTCTTGGAGTAAGTCGCCTGGAAGATCTAATTGGGCGCTCAGATCTACTTACAACTAGGGAAGTCAACCTTGCTAAAACCAATGCAATTGATCTCTCATGCCTTCTAGAGCCAATAAAACAATCAGAAGACAGGTCATGGTTATCTCATGAGCACTCTGCACATGGCAATGGGCAAGTGCTCGAAGACCAGCTTATTAATGATCCAGACTTAATGAACGCAATCAATACCCATAGTCGAATTCAACGAACAATCAACATTCGCAATACCGATAGAAGTGTTTGTGCTCGTCTGGCAGGAGAGATAGCAGAGCGTCATGGGAACAAAGGGTTTAAAGGGAAGCTAGATCTGACATTTCAAGGTGCTGCTGGTCAAAGTTTCGGAGCCTTCATTCTCCAAGGAATGGATGTTCGCCTTATCGGAGAAGCTAATGACTACGTAGGCAAAGGAAGTAATGGGGGACGCATAACAGTTATCCCTCCTTCCAGACAAGAGGATTCTGGTCATCAAGTAATTCTTGGGAATACCTGTCTATATGGAGCTACAGGAGGAGAACTATTTGCCCTTGGAAGGGCTGGAGAGCGTTTTGGCGTTCGAAATAGTGGTGCAACCGCAGTAGTAGAAGGCGCAGGTGATCATTGCTGTGAATATATGACTGGAGGAATCATTGTTGTCATAGGTTCTACAGGTCGCAATGTTGGTGCAGGCATGACTGGTGGAATTACATTCCTGTTGGATGAAAACAACGAGGTAACTAATCGAGTCAACAAAGAAAATGTTGGTATTTATGAACTGTGCAATAACTCACAAGAAAGCATTCTGAAGGGAATCCTAGAGTCACATTTGGATCAAACAGAAAGCAAAAAAGCAAAGAAAATTCTTTCCAACTGGGTTCAATGGAAGAAAAAGTTCAAGCTGCTGGTACCTCCGAGTGAAAAAGAAAAATTAGGAATTAACCTATAAATTAGTTCATCCTATAAACGATGCCTTGGTTTATAAAAACTGAACACTTCAATACTGAAACAGTCAAGCTTCTACCTGAGTTTAGGGAAAAATATATTGAGCAACATCGCACATGGTTATTTAAATTAAAAAATGAAGGCATTCAAATTTCAAGTGGATATTTGGTTGATAAGAATCATTGTCCAGGTGGTGGTGGATTATTAATACTTAAAGCCAATTCCTATGCAGAAGCAAAATCTATTATTGAACATGATCCAATGATAGAAGCTGGATTAGTTACTTGGCAACTTCAAGAATGGATTGAAGTTTATGGGCAACCAATTGTATGCAGTCAGCGAGGGTAAGTTTTCATCAGCTTCTGCACCTGACCTGCGTGATAACTACTACGTGTCAAAGGCGAACTAATCACCTGCAAAAAACCAAGATTTTCTTCTCCATATTTACGAAAATAGTTAAATTGTTCAGGAGTTACATATCGATTCACAGGTAAATGTTTGTTGCTAGGCGAGAGATATTGACCTATTGTCATAATATCAACTTGATTCGAACTGAGATCTTTAATCACTTCCAAAATCTCTTCATCTGTTTCACCAAGTCCTACCATTAAGCCTGATTTTGTATAAACTTTCTTCCAGTTATCTCTCACAAGTTTTAAAAGCTCTAAAGATCGCTTATAAGAGCCCTGAGGTCTAGTTTTTTTATACAACCTAGGGACAGTCTCAACATTATGATTGAGTACATTTGGGGCTGCACTCATCACAATGCTCAAAGCATCCCAATCTCCACAAAAATCAGGTACCAATAATTCAATTGTGGTTCCTAATGAACACTTACGAATCTCTTCTATGCATTCAACAAATTGACTAGCTCCACCATCAACTAGGTCATCACGATTAACAGAAGTTATGACCACATGACTTAGGCCCATTCGAGCAACTGCTTCTGCAAGGCGAAGAGGCTCAGTTGGGTCTAATGCCCTAACACTTTTGTCAAAATCAATATCACAATATGGGCACGCACGTGTACAGCCTGGTCCCATTATCAAAAAAGTAGCCGTTCCACCTGCAAAGCATTCAGCAATATTTGGACAACTAGCCTCCTGGCAAACAGTATTGAGATTTAAATCCACCAAAAGATCTGAGACTGCGCCAATACTTTCCTGTTGCGGAGCCTTAACACGTAACCAGCTGGGTTTAAGCAAGGCTTTGCCTCAGATCAAACAACTCTAGAAACACAACAATTAAAGCAATATTTTTCTCCAAAATCTTTTAAAGTTATCTACTCGGGATGTAGCGCAGCTTGGTAGCGCACTTCGTTCGGGACGAAGGGGCCGCAGGTTCGAATCCTGTCATCCCGATAAAAACTTCTTTACAATTTCCAATTGCTTCAATATCCACGAGGCGTAACAAAGTGATCACCCTTTACAAAGCTCTGTGTATTGCCTATTAAAATAGTTGTTAGCATATCAACTTCATGTAGAGGACAATCCTCAAGGCTATATAAATTGACCCTCTCTTCATTTCTTCCAAGTTGTCGAGCTAAGAGCACTGGTGTATTTAGAGAGCGGTAATCTTTAATCATATGAAAAGCCTCCCCAAGTTGCCAATCACGATTATTTGACTTTGGATTATATATAGCAATTGCAAAGTCACCAATGAGAGCACCTCTAAGACGCTCCTTAATCACCTCCCAAGGAGTCAACTTATCACTCAAACTTATCGTGCAGAAATCATTCATTAAAGGTGCTCCTACTTTTGAAGCAGCTATTTGCACAGCAGAAATCCCAGGATGGATGCTAAAGGCTGGTCGGTTCATTTCAGGCTCCTCCAACCAAAGTTCCAAGGCAAGGCCTGCCATGCCATAAATACCACTATCACCAGAAGATATAAGAGCGACGCGCATCCCTTGTATTGCCATTTCAAGAGCTTGCAAACATCGATCACGTTCACGAGTTAAATGTCCATCTATACGCACTTGATCAGTTCTTCGGATTGGCTCTAAAAGGTCTAAATAACGCTCATAACCAATCCAAACGACAGCTCTTGCCAAGGCAAAACGTGCATCATTAGTTAAATAAGCCAATTCACCTGGGCCACTGCCTACCAAATGCAACTCCCCACTCTTTGGAGCAAAAGGGTTCTTAGACTCGGAGATAGCAATAGTGACAGCACCTTCTTCACCTTGCAAAGGAAAATAAATTTTCTTCTTTTTCAGCAATCTTCCACCTTTTTCTGCTCCAAGGAGAGCAGCAGCTTCAGCAACAGAAGGCGTTCCAACTGCATCAAAAACAGCTTGTGAGGGATTGGGAACAGAAACCTGCGCAAGAGTTTCAGGACTATAAAAACGTAAAGGTCTTCCTATTTTCTTTGCAAGAGCAAGCAAAGCAGGTTCATTATTTTTCAGCTCAATACTGGCCAAACCTGCTACAGCTTCAACTGCCAAGCAACTTTCTTCAAGCGCATTTTCAAATGCTCTCAAAAGCAAATTTTTACTTGTATTTCTTTCACAACCGATCCCAATCCAAAGGGTCGAAGGATGCCAACAACAATCCTCTGAAATTGACGGTCCAATACGCATAATCTTTGTCTGCAAAACATGCTTTCTTTTCGATTCTTTTAAAGAATTCTCTGCTGCAAGTGAAGTTCGCCACAACTTGGAACCCGAAGATTGAACTACTTGAAAACTTCCTCCAATAGCCTGATGCAACATCAGCTGTTTCCACGCAAATTCATCACCTCTCCTTTGCCATCCCCACATCTCTCCAAAACTATCTAAAGAAAGCAATGCTTGATTAGTTGAATCACCTGTCAAAACTGCCTTCCCCCCAAATTCTGCAGCCAATTGAAAAGCCAAATTCTCCGCACCTCCCCTATGTCCCCCAAGTAGTGGTATGACATTTTCACCATTTGAATCAATAACCAGAACGGCTGGATCCTCCTCCTTACTACCAATTAAAGGCGCTACTAAACGAGTCACTGCTCCAACAGCTCCTACCACAATTAAAACTCCACCTTCTTGCCAAAAACTTCCTAGGATTTTTGCGGCTGAGTCAACCAATAAACCTGGGTATTGGCAATCCAATTGAGCCGCTGCCCTTGGAGTAAGAGCTAACAAATCAACATGATTGCGTGCTTTTAACCTCAAAAGCATTTTCAAGGACCCAATAGAAAGTCCCAGCGCAATTCTTTTAAGGTTTGATAGGGAGTTTGAATTAGTCAGGGGATTTTAAAAGAGAGAATGAAATATTTTCAGCTTAAATACAAGCCAATAGTTAAACACATTACTCATAAAAAGAATATCGCCCAGAGATGCAATTGCAAAGAACCAAGCAAATTAAAGTTTTATTTGCAAAACTCTTAGTATATTTGTGGTGGAAAAATTACCTCATAACTAGCAATCGAGGGATCTTCTATAGTTTTAGTTTCTTTACTATTAATTTCTGATTGATCATCTATACCTTTAAATTTTTCTAAGATTGCACCATCTCCTTCCAAGATTCTGGAACACCATTTGACGCCGCCACCATAACCCTTCAAGATTCTGGGGCACCATCTG
>PVBE010726836.1_pt1 | contig 10387 bp, 9 predicted proteins | sample 1631181 | NCBI WGS metagenome assembly PVBE01 (sample SAMN08397723, study PRJNA350692) | Marine metagenome, whole genome shotgun sequencing project. | isolation source: water | place: Pacific Ocean | collected 2012-04 | reverse complement strand
CGTGATGCCGTCCGTGCGGTGCAGGAAGTTGTGGACGTACCAGTGAGCATTGACAGTTATACGGTGAAGGTTCTTCTTGCCGGGCTTGAGGTGTCGGAAGGGCGTCCCATCGTTAACTCCGTGCCTTTTGAGGCGGACTATATGGACGAACTCCTCCCGGCGATTGCAGAGCATGGCGCGGCGATGATTGGCATGTGCACTAAAGGTGGTGCGGCCATGCCCGAAACCGCGCAGGAACGAGTCGACAATGCTCGCTCGCTCATTGCAGTTGCTGGCGAGCATGGGGTTCGGCCTGAAGACATCGTGATTGATCCGGTGTGCCTACCCATCGGTGCTAATGACGTGTATGGTCCTGGCTTGATTCAAGCGATTCACACATTGGCTGACGAGGATGGTGTGAACATGAGCATTGGCCTGAGCAATGTGTCGTTTGGTCTCCCTAATCGTCGTTCGCTTAATGCTGCAACATTGCTACTTGCGATTGAGTCTGGCCTAACAGCTGCGATCTTGGACATGACTCACAAGGAAACTCGGCATGCGGTAATGGCTGCGAATCTTATTCATGGTCACGACTCATTTTCATCAACCTGGATACAAAATTTTCGGAGTGAAGAAGCTGCTAAGGAACGTCGAGCTGCAAAAAATGATGCTTAACGGTTAATGGGAGAGATCTCTAAGTGGTTGGCTGATCGTCACTGCCAATAGCGATCGCGTCCGAAACTTCACTTAGCCCAATCCCATTGCTGGCTTTCAGCAGAATTGCGTCTCCAGGTTTAACAAGCGCATCGAGTAGCTGTTTCAGTTGTTTTCTAGCTTCGCCGAGATCCTCTGAGTCTAGGGTTTCTGTAGCCAGCACATGTATTTTATGGCTCGACATTCCAGCTTGGATCGCACCTTGAGCAAATAGGTCAGCCATCTGGCCGATGGCAAACAAGGCGTCGACCGCAGCTGCCCTATGACCAATTTTTCGATGCTCAGTGTGCGTAGTTGGACCAAGCTCAAGCATGTCACCGAGCACGGCGTATTTGCGACCTTTAATAGGAAGTTCTTTGAGCATACGAAGGGCTTCGGTCATCGATGCTGTGTTTGCGTTATAGCTGTCGTCAAGGACGATGATGCCGCTCGTGCTGGATCTGAGGGCCATGCGGTGCGGGGCCGGCTGGAATGCCCGAAGTCCGGATACCGATTCTTCAATTGGCAGTTCGAGTGCCAGGGTTACAGCGATAGCGGCTCCGAAAGCTAGGTCAACAGGTCCGGCAATTCCTTTTGCTTCAATTGTTGAGTTGTGGGATCCAGTTGCGATGGTGACTGTACTGCCTGTCGACGTGAGGGATAAGCCAACAGATACATCGGCTTCGGCTTCACGGCCAAACGAAACAACGCGACCCGGAGCTAATGTTCTGAGATGGTCGATCGATGGACCTGAATGAGGAAGGATGGTGGGGCCGCTGTTCAGAATTCCTTCAATGAGTTCGGATTTTGCCTTCACAATGTTTTCCATTGAGCCGAACTCGCCGATGTGTGCGGCAGAAAGATTTGTTATGACGGCGATGTTTGGATCTGCGATTTGGCAATAAGACGAAATCTCCCCTTGGATTTGAGCACCCATCTCTATGACCGCAAATTGATGGTCGGGATGTAAGCGAGAGAGCGTGGTAGGAACGCCGACATCAGTGTTTTCGCTGCGGTCTGTTGCGAGTGTTGATCCATGTGCGCTGAGTGCTGCGAATAGAGCCTGTTTAGTGGAGGTTTTCCCATTACTACCGGTAACACCAATTATTTCTGCAGAAGATTGAGCGCGGATGTGACGAGCGAGCCTCTGAAATACCTGAATGGAACTGGGAACAATAACTTGCCGTGAAATGTTCGATGTTGGGTCTGGACGCTCGGCGAGAACGGCCGAGGCACCTCTTGTGAACGCATCATCTATAAAATCGTTACCGTCCATCTGGGCGCCTGGCATAGCCACAAACAACATGCCTGGGCCAACCTTCCGACTATCGTAATGAGCGCCTCGGAGGCTTACGGAATGGGCTTCTCTTGTAGTTGGCTGTTCTCCAGCGGCAAGAACGTCGGCGAGCGTAAACATGGGGTCTAGACCTCGTATCGATTACCAGTCGATGGGTTTCATAAGCAACTTCGGTCAGTCAGGTTTGAGAGTGATTGAATGGGTGCGGCGAACTCATTTAACTTTGTGGATCTCGATTACAGGATATCCACTCGGCCAGAGCCTGGGCGTTCATTGGTTTGTTCAGCATGTTGTCCTGCGTTGCTCTTATTGAGAGTCCCGCATCTGCAATGGTTTCACGTTCTCGAGATAGGTGGAACGGACCGATCTCAATCGGTCGACCGTGGAAGACAACGATCGATTCGTCTCTAACACGAACAAAGGCTGGTCGAAACCACATTGCCACAATCCAAAAACCTAGCGTACAGGTCCCGCTCAGTGCCAGCAGGGTCACAGTTGTCCAAGCACCAGTAGTCCCAGCGCCAGCAATACCCAGAATTGTTGCGGCTGCGATAAATGACCAAAACATAATGACCACATGCAGGCGGTTGATTCCCAATAATTCCCAATGGTGGTGCAATGGTGAAGCCAACAATGGAAGAGGGAAGCGTTGGTGTGACATCGGCGATCCATCGGCATGTCTTGGATCAACGAGGCGTCGGTATAGAGGTACGAGAAGTTTTGCCTGAATAAGGGAAGAGAATCCTTCCAAGAGCAGAGGGCCAGCGAGTAGGGGCCATAGGAGATCAAACCCGCCTGCGATTGCAGACGCAGCCATAGCGCTTCCCAATAGGAGTGCACCGCTATCACCGAGGAATACTCGAGCATATCTGGCGTGCGAGTTTCTCGATGGCGACCATCGTGAAGGGAGATTCCATAGCAAAACACCCAGCGAGCCAGCAGCGACAAGAATTGGCCAACCCTGCGTGATAGACCCGGCAAGTACTGCTATTCCAAGCATCAGTATCGTTGTTGATCCCGCTGTCAGACCGTCCATTCCATCACTGAAGCTGGTGGCAAGCGTTGTTCCAAGCACGAGAAACACGTACCAGACGCTCAATACCAGTTGCGAATCTGGTCCCAAGTACGTGGCAAGCGCAAACTGTGATCCAGCAGTGGTTTGGTTTGCTCCTGACCCTACCAGCAGCGCGACGAGTCCTATTGAGAGAAGCAACATCATGATGAAGTAGGCCCGCTCGCTGACACCGTGGCCTCTTGTTGCCTTGGCTGTGTCGTCAATGAAACCAAACACAAAAAACCCGCTAGTGGCCAACAGAAGCCACCAAACGTTTGTGGCCTCGGCATTACTCGTACTAACGATTGCGCCGGCACAAAGGCCTAGAGCCAAGGCTGGCCCTGCAACGAGCGGCAGCTTACTGCTCGTCGATTGGTCTTCAGCGATACGGTGGGTGCCCACCTTGATTTCCCGCGATGTAAATCGAGGAAAAAAGGCTAACGCCGCTCGGGTTACCCCTGCGGTAATAAGGACGGTTATCCCTGCGGCTACAAGGCCGCTAAGTCGTGGATCCATCGTGGTCGCTGGGGTGCAGTGACATTTCAAGTATAGAGGCAGCCGTCATTCTGGGTTCCACAGCGATGCATACACCTCGAGAATCCTAAGGATCTGTCGGTCCCAGGAGTAATGCTGTTTGGCCCGGTGTCGTAACCCATCGCCGTGTGTTTTTCGTAGATTGGGCTCCGTAAGATAACGCTCGATTGATTTCCCGAGTTCTGGAACAGAGCCAACTGGAGCTCTAAGGCCGTATTTTCCAAGAAGTTCTCGTGTTACTGGGCCGTCATAGGTGACTGTTGGCAGGCCCGTGGCCATGTAATTAAGGACTTTCCCATTGCCTTCTGTTTCTGACCGTTTGGGGGCGACCGCAATGTCGAGCAGGCGGAGCATTTCAGGAGCGTCTTCATAGGCGATCCTTCCGGTAAAGGTCATGTGAGTGGAGAGGCCGGCGTCCGCGGCGGCAGATCGATAGGCTTCTGTATTGGGAAAACCCATTACTAAGAAATGAGTGTTTGGTGTTCGGCTGATGATTTCTCGAGCGGCCCGAATCAAATCCCCGGTTCCTTGATATTCAGCTAGTAATCCGAGATATCCGACGATTAGATGATCGAGGGGTATACCTAGCCTTTGGCGTAGACGGAAGATCCGATCGTTATCCTTCAGTTCTCGGGGGCGAAAGATGTTTACGTCAACGCCGTCAGTGACCGCGGCCACGCGGGCCGGAGCCACGCCAAAATTCTCAACAAGGGAGGTTCTGGAGTTCTCTGAACTTGTGAGGATTTTGTCCGGTAGCTTATTGGCCAGGCGTTCCAGGCCACCAAAAATAGATAACGTTGGGCTCTGGTCCTTAATGAATTGGTGATCGACCATTTCTCGCGTCAGGCTGCCTTGATAATCAAAAACGAGGGGAACTCGATACAGCCGCGCTAGTGGCCATCCGATTAGGACGCCCTCGTGTAGATGGGCATGTACAACGTCAATACGGCGTCCGACCATACGCCCAAGCGACATTGCAAGGAGCGCCGGGTCAAGCAACAGCTTGTTCCATCGCGATCCGACGCGTGGGCGATCACTACTCAACCATCGAGAAACACGAATAATACGAAGGTTTTCAGGATTAATGCCGCCTGGATAGGTGAGAATCGTGACATCGTGATTGTGAGTTTGGAGCCGCCGAGCTTCTTCAAGGATTCGAACATGACAACCGTAATCAGAGAAAAAGTCGGTAGGTGCGATTTTGACAATATGACGGCGCACGGCGTGAATCTCCGGTACATGCGGTACCCCCATCGCTCTAATTCAATGGAGGCAGAACGAAGTCTAGGCCCGGACTTTACCGGTGGTAAAGCGAGTTGTGAGCGCTAACTTATGGTTACCGAACGCCACGTAACATTGGTCACGAGTGATACCGGAGAGACTCGATGGCTTGGACGTGTACTTGGTCAGGCGCTGACCGGCACTATGTTTATTGGTGTTCGTGGGTTTCTCGGTGTCGGCAAGACGGTGTTCGTGAAGGGAATTGCCGATGGTCTTGGGATGTCCGACGACGTGACTTCGCCGACCTACACTTTTGTGGCGCAGCATCATGCGGGTTGTAGATGTCTGACTCATGTGGACCTCTATCGTATTAGCCAGGTTGAGGATCTTGAATCTATTGGTTGGTTGGATTTGATGCTGGAGGCTGATGTGATAGCTGTCGAGTGGGTTGATCGAGCTGAGCAACAGGTACCGGACATGCGGATTGATGTCGAGCTTGTTGCAAGTTCGAGTGACCGTCGGTACATAAGCTTTTGGGGGCACGGCGCGGTGGCCTGCGCCATTATCGATCAGGTTGTGGCCAGGCAGGTAGATGTATCGTGATTGTTGCCATTAATACGTCTTTTGAAAAAGCCTCGGTGGGGGTTGGTGATGCGGATGGTTTGCTGGGCATCACAGAAAGCCAGTGGCCAGCTCCTCTTGAGGTTTTGCTGGGCGAAGCTTTAGGAAATGCCTCTAACAATAATGGCTTGAACGATGATGTGGACGCGGTTGTTGTGGCGACCGGGCCCGGACGATTTGCTGCTCTACGTGGTGGCATGGCCTTTGCTAAGGGCTTTTCATTCGCTCGTGGACTACCGTTGCTCGGAGTTACGTCCGTTAGTGTTGTTCAACGATCCGTTGGACGCTCGGATTGTGTTGTTGTCCTCCCGGCGGGTCGAAACCGTTGGTATTTTGCTGAACCAGATGGAGATGATGCTCGATTGGTGAGTACCGACATGTTAGGGGCGTTGCTCACGAAACATCATGTGGTGGCTACGGCTGGCAATGGCGGCTCGCAGATGGTTCTTGAGGATGTACTGGGTCAACCGTTGGCTGTCAGTGGGGCTATGGCTCTCGAAAGCATGATTTCTATGGCGTTATGTAGGCTGGTCGATAACTCGGGACCGGCTTTGTTTGGAGCAGAGCCCGTCTACGTTCAGCCACCAACCACGGCGAAGCCATGGGTCGAAGCATCAGGCCAACACAGGGCTAGCATTGATGACTGACGAGATAGTTCGTGTCGAGCCGATGACGCTTGATGATCTCGATCAAGTTCGGCGAATTGAGAGGGTCTCGTTCCCTAGCACATGGCCAAGGAATTCCTATCGACGAGAAATCCTTAAGAACGAACAGGCTCGGTACATGGTGGTACGGGCAGATGGCAGTGAGGGAGGAAATCAGGATCAGAAAAAGCCTCGATTTCCATTATCTGTTTTTCCGTTCGCCCGTAGTAGGAGCCGTGACGTCATTGCGTACGCGGGCCTATGGATCATGATTGATGAGGCACACATAACAACAATTGCGGTCGATCCTGCGTTCCGGCGTCGAGGCATCGGGGAACTGCTCATGGTGCAAATGGCCAAGCTTGCTGTGCTCGCCGGTGCTGTTCGTATGACGCTGGAGGTGCGAATGAGCAATCAGCCAGCTCAGGCGTTGTATCGAAAGTATGGTTTTACTGAAGGGGGTGTTCGGCCACGCTATTACAGCGATGATTTTGAGGATGCATTGATCATGCACGTCGAAAATATCGCCGACAACGTGTTTGGTGAAAGGGTTGAAGTGGGGGAGCAGGAACTACGGCGACGGTTGTCTTGGAAATCGGAATTATGATCCAGGCTGGACCCCCTTGGCTGCTCGCAATAGAGACCTCATGTGATGACACATCGGTTGCCATTTTGCGAGACGGAATCAGTCCTATGGCCACGGTGAGCCAGGCTCAGATTGAGCCTCACGCTGTTTTCGGCGGAATTGTTCCAGAAGTTGCTTCTCGAATTCACATGCAGATAGTTGATGAAGTGTGTCGTTCGGCCCTTAATCAGGCGGGGATAAAAGTTGGCGAAATAGATGCTGTGGCCGTCACCATTGGCCCAGGGCTCCCTGGATCGCTAATGGTCGGCTTGGAATTTGGTCGTGGTCTTGCTTATGGACTAGAGGTGCCTTTGGTTCCAGTCAACCATCTTGAAGGGCATATTGCGGCTGCTTGGCTTGATGTGGATCGTCCGCCCGAGTTACCGGCTGTTGCTCTAATCGTGTCCGGTGGCCACACCGAATTAGTATGCGTTAAGGCCCCGGGAAGCTATCGCGTCCTGGGGCGGACTCGAGATGACGCTGCCGGCGAGGCTTTTGACAAAGTTGCTCGGATGCTGGGGCTTGGGTTTCCCGGGGGGCCCAAGATTGAGCAGGTCGCGGCTACGGTTTCGTCAACACCAATCGATTTACCGAGATCGTGGCTGGTTGGTACTAACGACTTTAGTTTTAGTGGATTAAAGGCTGCGGTGCAGCGTTTGCATGATGACCAACTTGGTCCGGACGAGGCTGCCCGAATGTTTTCCAAATCAGATGTCTGGACTGCTAAACGTAATTGGCCTAATCGAGTAGCTCATATCGCACTAGCTTTTGAACGGGCCGTGGTTGATGTGCTTGTTCACAAGACAATCAAGGCGGCTGAAATTCATCACGCGCGCTCAATTATTCTGACTGGTGGTGTTGCTGCGAACTCTCGACTTCGAAGAGAGATGCAAGCGGCAGCGCCTGTGCCTCTGCATATCCCGTTACCGAGTCGGTGCACTGATAATGCGGCGATGATAGGGGTTGCAGGTGCGTGGGCCATTGCACGGGGAGTTGAATCGTCCAAGCACGTTGATATTGCTCCCGGGCTCCGTATCGCTTAGGCATCTAGAAGGGTTAGCCACGAGGGGTTCGAGGTCACGGTTGTGGGCGACACATCCTCAGTGCTTGAAATGTCGTTCGTCTATAAAACTGAGAATTCGTTCTTGCTGATTAACCGTGTCGATAACTTCTTGATCTCGAACAGATCCCGCTACCGAAACGAGTGCTCGAACGCCGGCATCCAGCGCCAGTTCAGGTCCATCAGCGAACGGGAAAAACGCGTCAGAAATAAGATATGCCTCGTTCGCCAAATCCCCAGCTTGTTCAACAGCATGCCGGACTGCATTAACTCGGTTGACTTGCCCACTACCGATGCCGATTAGACGGTTGTCGCGAACAAGCAATATTGCGTTTGACTTGACGTGGCGTATAGCTCGAAGCCCAAAGCGCATTTGTGCGATATCTGCTTGGGTCGGTTGCTTAATGCTTACTGTGCGCATTGGGATTTCGTCATGAGGGCTTCGATCGGGGGCTTGCACCAAGTACCCGCGGTCAATCCCCCACACGTGGGCGGTTTCGAAGTGCATCGGCGGTCGGCTACTTGCCGGATGCCAACGAATTATTCGTAGGTCCTTGCGGCGTTTCAGTCGTCGTAAGGCGTCTGGCGCGTAATCTGGAGCGACGACGACGTGATACATGTGTCCTTTCATCGCTGCCACCGTGTCGGCTTCTACGGGGCGATTGAAACCAACAATTCCACCAAACGCTGATACGGGATCAGTTTCACGGGCCCGCGTATAGGCTTGAGCCTGCGACGTTGCGTGCACGGCTAAACAACAAGGGATCGTGTGTTTAATGATTGATACGGCTATGTCATCGAGGTCATTTGCGGAAGCCCATGCTGATTGCAGATCTAAGATGTTTATGTACGAAAGATCCATGCCATGCAGCTGTTCTATGCCTGGCAATTCAGATGTTCCAAGTTCTGTCGCGCCAGCAGCGTAGAATGCGCCCGGCTGATGGGGGTTCTCCCCGTATCTGAGATCTTGAACTTTTTTCAGAGGGATGGTTAAGAGTTCGGGGAATTGTTCTCCAAGTTCTAGTTGTAATTGCGCAGCGATATGAGCATCGTAAAAGGCTGTCGCTGCAAACGCTTTCGCGGCCAGTTCACGTCGAAGTTGAGTGTCGTCGTGGTCGGCATTAAGGCTGCTCAAAACTTTGGGATAGTCTTCAGGGTCGACGATGATCCATACACCATCGTGGTTTTTCGCGGCTGCTCTAATCAGCGCTACACCGCCGATGTCGATGTTCTCGATTAGCTCGGCTCGACTCGGATCGGAGGCAACGGTCGCGGCGAATGGATAGAGATTGACTGCGATCAGATCGAGAGTACTGATCCCACTTTCTGTAAGTTCGTTCATATGCTCGACAGATTCCCGACGTGCCAGGATTCCCGCGTGGACTATCGGGTGTAATGTTTTCACCCGTCCGTCGAGCATCTCCTCGGCCCCGGTAAGGTCTTCGACCGACTGGACGGGAATTCCTGCCGCTGCGATTGCTTTAGAAGTTCCACCAGAAGCAATGATGTCCCAATCACGTTCAGATAGGCCTGCCGCCAGTTCTGCAAGACCGGATTTATCGTAAACGCTGATTAGTGCTCGCTTTTTGGCCATATGACCTGATTCTCCTCGGGACCTACATGTACTTGCCCATCTGAAATGTGCGTCCGGCCATCGGCAAACCATTGCAAGACCATCGGATAGAGTTGATGTTCCTGTTCCAATATTCTTTTTGATAGGGAATCCACGGTGTCATCGGGTAGGACTGGTACCGGGGCCTGAGCCACAATTGGTCCAGCGTCTATTGCGTTGGTTACTAAATGAACCGTACATCCACTGACTTTCACACCAGCCTTTAGGGCTTCGGCTTGAGGTTGCGGGGCCATGCCGCCAGCAAATGCGGGAAGAAGCGACGGATGAATGTTCAGGATTTGATTGGGATACGCGGTTACGATCTCTGGTTTAAGAATTGAACTGAATCCTGCCAGCGCAACGAACTCGGTCTGTGTCATTTGTAATAGCTCAAGCATTCGACGCTGCTGAGCATTTCGAGAATCAAAATCTTTTCTCGGCACCACGTGCGAGGGGACGCCGTGTTGTGCAGCAATGTCGATGACTCCGGCATCACTACGGTTGCTGATAATTGTGGTCACATGAGCTTGAAGGTCACCTCGATCAACGGCGCTAAGAATGGCTGCCGCGTTTGACCCCGTACCGGATGCCATGATTGCCAGCTTCACGAGACTCCACTTAGTTCAACGGGAGATTCGTTGCGCTTGATGATCTGGCCTATCGGTAGAGCATCGTGAAGTTGTCTACATAGGGCTTCTACCGTTCTAGGTTCAACAACCAAAATCATTCCTACACCCATGTTGAACACACGAAACATCTCGTCGTTCTGGACATTCAATGCTTCTGCGATGGAGTCAAAAATGGCCAGTTGTGGCAACAATTCCGTGTCGATTGAAGCTGTAACCGTATCGGGTAAAACACGAGCTAGATTTTCTGCGATGCCTCCACCTGTGATGTGGGCAGCGATTCGTACGCCAGGCATTGCAAGTGCGGTGAGCACTTCGGTTACGTATGACCGGTGCGGAGCTAACAGGGCATCTTCTACGGTCTGCTCCGCTATGACAGTGGTACGGTCGACGACTTCCACTAGCTTACGGGCGAGGCTGT
>PVBE012782576.1_pt1 | contig 10388 bp, 9 predicted proteins | sample 1631181 | NCBI WGS metagenome assembly PVBE01 (sample SAMN08397723, study PRJNA350692) | Marine metagenome, whole genome shotgun sequencing project. | isolation source: water | place: Pacific Ocean | collected 2012-04 | reverse complement strand
GGGATTAACGCCGTTGAATGTGGAGGAGCGTGTAGGGATTCTTTGGGGTTCGATTACGCCAGGGGTTGAGCTTTATCTTGATGAGTTCCTGGCTGGGTATGATGAGTTGCTCGATAATCATGGGTTAGCTGATTGTGTGTTTGTAGGTCGGCAAACCCTTGAAGGGCCGAATTGGAAAGTCGCCTATGACGGCTACCTAGACCAATATCATCTTCCGATTCTCCATGGAGAAACGTTTGGGACTGATTACTGTAATGTTGCGAAATTTGTTCATTGGGGTCCCCATCAACGCATGCAGGTCCCCGACTATCGACATCTAGATTTAGCTGGAACCCCAGAGCAGGAATGGCCGATGTCTATGCTCACCAGTGGCGTGTGGACTATTTTTCCTCATATTTCTATAGCTTCATTTGGCATAGAAGAGGCCCGATACCGTGAAGGGGGGAAGATCTATCAAGTATCTCAGCTATTTCCTGGGTCTGACCCCGACACTTCGGTCACCCACCAGAATTTCCTCGCCACCTTTGAACCAGACGAGGAGCAAATGGAACAAATCGAGAAACGAAAAGATTTCCTCCGCTATGTGGTAGCTGAAGAAGATTACTTTACGGGCAACCGAATCCAAAAGACTGTGAAGACCGGAGCCAAGTCCCATTTCATTTTCGGTAGGAACGAAGGAGGCCCGCAACGCTTTCACCGTTGGACAGATGCACTCCTAGCAGCTGATAATAATGAGGACCTTAGGGACCTATATAAGAATGGCATTGACTTAGTTTCTTCATAAGATGAAGAAAAAATGGCCCAATTCTCAAGAAACCAGTGATAGAACAACAATCCCTTTCGCTTTCACGCATATTGCACCATGGGAACTCACTAGAATAGAGATGTGAGAGGAATACTTAACTGCGCCGGATACATCCCAAATAAGTATCTTAAAAGATCATCTATTCAGGACTTTATGGGAGGCAACGTACCGTTAGGAGTTCGATCTGTTTCCTCTTATGACGAAGACACAGCAACCATGGGCGTTGAAGCAGCGCGGATTGCTCTTTCCCCCTTAATAAATCCCGCAAACCCAGCAGCTATTTGGTTCTCTTCTTCTAACCCCCCCTACATGGATAAAACAAATGCAAATGTCATTCATGCCGCATTACAGCTTGATAAAACCACAGCAGCATATGATTTTGGCGGAGCAGAAAAATCGGGAATCGGAGCACTCAAAACAGCCCTCAACTCTTCAGAGGCCTTACTGTTAGTTCAATCCGATATTCGATCAGGTTTACCTTCTAGTGAAGATGAGGTATACGGAGGTGATGCCGCTTCTGCACTACTCATCGGCGATGAAGATGATGGCACCCTCATTGCCCGTTACCTCGGAGGCTCCTCCGTTAGTGAGGAATTCATAGGGCGATGGAGGGACCCTAGTGAGCAAAATTCAAGAAGCTGGGAAGAACGTTTTGTGGTAACGCAGTTCACTCAGTTAATCGATCCGGCTTGGCAAGAAGCCCTATCAGCAACTGAGTTGACTTCTGAAGATATCAGCACTGTTGTTATTTCAGGGTCAAACAACAGGGCGAAAAGTCAGATATCGAAGATCTTAGGAACTGAAAAATCCAGCGTTGACCTTTCTGAAAGCGTTGGTATTGCCGGAACAGCAGACGCAACACTATTGCTAACACATGCTTTGGAAACTTCCGATCCTGGAGAGATCATAGCGTTGGTTGTTTTGTCAGATGGTATTGAAATATTGATTTTTGAAGCCAGAAATCAGATTAATCAAACAAAGGACAGAATTTCCTCTCAGATTAGTTCTCGCGATGAAGTAACCTATCAACGTTTCTTGCAATGGAAAGGAAATCTCAAAGTTCAACCTCCCAATCGGCCAGCGCCTTCACGTATTTCGGCATCTGCCGCGGCGAGAGAATCGGAATGGAAACATGGCTTTATTGCGTCAAAAGCTGAAAAGAGTGGCTTGATCCATATGCCTCCTGCGCGTGTCTCAGCGAACCCTGAAGACCGTATAGATACTATGGATCGAATTTCTATGGCGAATACTTCTGGGCATGTTGTTACCTACACTGTTGATCGTCTGGTCTATTCTGAAAGCCCTCCTGTTGTATTTGCAGTTGTCGACTTTGTCGGTGGTGGCCGAATACCTATCGAACTCACTGATATAGATGCAGAAGATGTTTCCATAGGGATGGAAGTTCTACCCACATTCCGAAAGGTATTCACTGCTGACGGAATTCATAACTACTTTTGGAAAGTTCGCCCTGCGCGTCAATAAAGGGGAAAGCAAATGGCTTCAAACGGAATAAAAGATAAAGTGGCGATAATCTCGATTGGATGTACGCCATTTCGTGAGCACTGGGATAAGAGCAGAGATGACCTGGTGATCGATGTAGCGAAACAGACGCTAGATGGCGGAAACCTAGCCAGTGAAGATATTGACGCCTATTGGGTAGGAACTGCACAAAGTGGGATGAGCGGCCTGACGTTGTCAATGCCTCTCAAGCTCGAAGGGAAGCCCGTAACACGTGTAGAAAACTTCTGTGCTACTGGGTCAGAAGCTCTTCGGCAGGCTTGTTATGCCGTGGCTAGTGGTGCGTACGATACCGCAATGGCTGTAGGAGTAGAGAAGGTCAAAGACAGCGGCTACCAAGGTCTCAATGCCTTCCCTGTACCCACTGCAGGAACTAATCGGACATTGACAGCAGCAGCAATGTACAGCCTTGTCCTTCCTGCGTATGCCAAGAAATACAATGTGGATGAAGATGAGCTTCGAATGGTAGTTGCAAAAATAGCAGAGAAAAACCACTTCAATGGAGCTAGAAACCCACTTGCACAATTTCGTCGAGAAATGAGTGCCGAAGCAATCTGCGATATGGCAGCAGTTGCAGGACAGCTAAGTGTCTTTGATTGTGCAGGGGTCGCCGATGGTGCGGCTGCCGCCATTGTGGTGCCAGCTGAGAAAGCATATGAATATACGGATAAACCACTGTTTATTAAGGCACTCTCACTCGTCTCAGGGAACGGAAGTGGTCTCATGGATCCAGAATACGATTACACAACTTTCCCTGAATGCGCTGCGGCTGCGCAAGATGCATATTTGCAAGCTGGGGTTACCAACCCAAGAGAAGAGTTGGCCTTAGCGGAAGTTCATGATTGTTTTACCCCCACAGAGCTGATTCTGATGGAAGATCTTCAATTCTCGGAAAGGGGACAAGGCTGGGAAGATGTAGTTAATGGAGATTTTGCCCTTAATGGCATTTTGCCCGTGAATACTGATGGAGGATTAAAGAGTTTCGGCCATCCTGTTGGAGCTTCCGGAATCCGAATGCATTATGAATGCTGGCTGCAGCTCCGACGAGAAGCGCCCGTTGAGCGACAGATTTCTGAGACTTCAAAGAATTTAGGCCTGGTGCATAATCTTGGTGGGTATCCAGGCGAGATGGTGAGCTTTGTTTCAATCCTCGGCACAGAGAAAGGGTAAGGAAAGACAATGGCGGTAACTGAAAATCAAACTCCTTGGCATTTACGCGGTAACTGGGCGCCTGTTCAAGATGAATTAACAGAAACGGGACTCCTAGTTGAAGGAGCGATTCCACCAGAGCTTGAAGGCGTGTACATTCGCACTGGCCCCAATCCAAAATCAGGTTCTTCTCCGCATTGGTTTATGGGTGATGGGATGGTTCACGGTGTACGGCTATCCCAAGGAAATGCTGCATGGTATCGCAATCGATTTGTCCAGACTCCAAATATCACCGACAGAAATTCATCTGAAACAGTGGACATAGGTGACTTATCTAAAGGAAGTGCGAATACACATGTGGTAGCACATGCAGGAAAAATCCTCTGCCTTGAAGAAGGTCATTGGCCATGGGCGATTGATTCTGAACTTAATACCGTAGGATATGAGAACTTTTCCGGAAATTTAAAAACGTCGATGACAGCTCACCCAAAAATATGTCCCGAAACAGGAGAACTGCTTGCATTTAGCTACTTTTCATTTGAACAGCCGTTTCTGACATATCATCGTGTCAGTTCTGACGGGCAATTAATCCAATCCGAGGGAATAGAAATCCCGAACATGGTAATGATGCACGATTTTAACGTAACTCGAAACTATGTCGTATTTATGGACTTACCATTAGTGCTGGACCTTTCACTAGTTGAAACCGGTGTGCCGTTTGGCTTTGACCCATCTGCTGGAGCACGCCTTGGAGTAATGCCAAGAAATGGTACTAATGCGGATGTTCGTTGGTTTGAAATTGACCCGTGTTATGTCTTCCATCCGGTAAACGCATACGATGGCGATGAAAAGATCGTTATACATGTTTCACGGCAACCTGAGGCTTTTGGTTCAAGCTCAGACGATTACGCAGAAGTCGGGCGTCTTTGGAGATGGACTATTGATCTGTCATTAGGAACGGTAACTGAAGAACAGATTGATGATAGGCCCGGAGACTTTGGACGAGTCGCAGACAAAGTTGTCGGATTAGATGCACAATATGGTTATTTGATGGCAATGGCTGGGGAAGGAAATAGCGAAGAGCCGGTATATGGCTCCTCTTTGTGGAAATATGACCTCCACACCGGTGAATGCTGGGAACATCATTTAGGAGACACTGTAAGAGGTGGAGAGCCAGTATTTGCCTCAGATCCTAATTCCGATGGAGAAGACGAAGGATGGGTTATCACGATCGTCCACGATGAAGGAAAAAATTCTTCAAAGTTGATAATTGTTGACGCGCAGGACTTCGGCGCAGATCCCGTAGCTGTCGTCCATCTTCCCAGAAGGGTACCTTACGGCGCTCATGGAAGTTGGGTACCTGATTCCTCAGTGTTCTAACTATTTTCTTTGAAATAGTGGATCTCTTCGCTCACCTGAAGCTATGACCCCTTCTTTCCAGTCCTCGGTTTGGATAAGGCGCGATTGCTCTGCAGCTTCATGGAGTGTTGCTACTTCGACTCTGTCAGCTAAATCCCCTCGTAATGTTTTTCTAATCGATTCAACGGCTAAAGGTGCCGATTTCGCAATTTCTCGCGCAAAGGTGAATGTTGTTTCACGAAGCTCTTCTAGGGGAACTAGTTGATCACACAAGCCCATTTCTAGCGCCTCAGCGCCCTTAACCCTTCTACCGGTAAAGAACATATCTCTACTTGATTGCTGCCCAACCAATTCAGGTAATGTCACACTTAAGCCAAAACCCTGATGAAAACCAAGTCTTGCAAAATTTGCACTAAATCTCGACTCTGGAGCTGCGATTCTAAAATCAGCGGTAAGGGCTAACCCCAAACCTCCACCAATAGCTGCACCTTGGATAGCAGCAACGATTGGTTTAGCACACCTGAAAATTCTGACAGCACCTGCATAGAGCCCCAAGGTATCATTCCCATCAGAATCACCTGAGAAGTCTGCGCCGGCGCAGAAATGTTTTCCCTGGGAACAGAGAACCGATGCTCTCACTCTGTCATCTTGATCAAGTTGCTCAAAGGTCTCAGCAAGGCCACTTATTAAATTATTACTGAAGAAATTATTCGGTGGTTTACAGATCTCCACAATAGCGACAAAGTCACTTCCGACCGAAACTTCGATATCCGTATTCATTTTAGATTCCGATCAAATAGTGCATGTACGCGTTCCCAATGGCGTTCTGCGGCTTCTTTGTTAAAAATATCTCCCCTGTCTGGGAAAGCGAAACCATGGTGAACTCCCGGATACAGTTCAACTCGACCATTTGCAGAAGAACTCTTCAACTCCTCTGAGACTTTTGTAACCATCTCTGGCGGAACGTAGTCATCGAATTCTGCACAAGCAATATAAAGCTCCCCATTCGTTTGATTGAAGCCAAGATGAGGAGAATCAGATTCATCAACTACAAGCCGCACTCCATAAATTGACGCTGCCGCCTTTACCCTCTCAGGGTATGCTGCAGCGACTGACAGGGCGAAAGGGCCGCTCATGCAGTACCCGACGCACCCTACGCGCTGCGACTCCGCGTTCGGGTCAGATGCAGCCGCTTCAATCATTGCGGATGCATCGCGAACGATCATTCGATTTCCGATACTCGACATTAATTCAAACATTTCATCCCAATTGTTTCGTGTTTCGAAATCTAATTCGAAGTGGTCTTTAGTCCGGTAATAGAGGTTAGGTAACATTACGTAATAGCCCGTTGTTGCAATTCTCCGAGCCATATCATGAAGTTCTTCACGTTTCCCTGGTGCGTCCATGAAGAAAAAAATGGTTGGGAACGGGCCGCCTTCTTCTGGGAAAGTAATAAATGTTTCCATTTGGCCCTCTGAGGTTTTAATTTTGGTGTGTTGCTCGATCATGTTGTGATCATAGATCCCAGCCGAGGAAAAGACTTCGTCGTTGCGAAAAAGAAATTTATACCTATCCGCGCTATAAATGCTATATACGAACTGGAGGAAAGATATGGTTGCGCTATCAGGGAAGACAGCTTTAGTAACTGGAGCAGCATCGGGAATCGGCGAGGGGATGGCGGTGAGGCTTGCTGAAGCAGGAGCGAACCTTGCTATATGTGACCTTCAAGAAACTGTTCATGATGTAGCAGAAAAAATAGCCAATGATACTGGAGTGCAGGTTCGTGCTGATGTCGTGGATGTTCGGGACCCGGATCAGGTTTTTGGGTTTGTCGGAGAAGCAATTTCTGACTTTTCTGGCCTTGACATAGTGATAGCGAATGCTGGAGTATGGCGTCCTACTGATCCGGTTGAAGACCCAAAAGAAAAGACAGTGGCGGATTGGGATTTATTGGTAGATACCAATCTGAAAGGTGTCTATTTGACTGGAAGAGCTTCTATCCCTCACCTTGTATCTAACGGGGGAGGTTTTATTCTAAATATCGCTACCGATCATATTTGTCCTCCTCCAGGATTTGCTACCGGCGGAGGAACTCGGATGGATGTTTACGATGCTTCAAAATGGGGGATAAACGGCCTGACACAGAGTTGGGCCAAACGGCTAGCTGGAGATGGTATCAGGGTCAATGCATTCTGCATGGATGCTACGGACTCTGGAATGATTAGATTTGCTTCAAGTAAATTCAATCGTGACATGACTGAAGAAGTTATAAATACCTGGATGAAACCCCACCAGATCGCTGACCTCATGCTTCAGCTATATCAGGAAGGTGCTCAGGGGCGCTCAGGAGAAAATATAGGAATCTGGTTAAACCACCCAATAGAGTTACCCCCTGAGAGGGAAGTCCTTCCTTCTCGCCACCCATAGGATTTTCATGAGGGTAGGACTTTCCATAGCATCTGCTTCATTCGAATCAGACCCTTATGTAGGGGCACAATCAATTATTGAGCGTGCAAGAGAAGCTAATCGAGCAGAGCTAGATTTACTTTCGCTTGGTGACCATCATTTAACTCCAATCAATTACTTTCAGAATGTCCCTATGCTCGGGCGGTTGTTAGCAGAATGGGAAGTCGGTCCCGTGGGTTGCCTATTTCTTCTTCCTCTTTGGAATCCAGTTTTGGTCGCAGAGCAGGTTGGTACGTTGGCAGCATTAACGAAAGCAACGTTTGTAGTTCAGACCGGTGTTGGTGACGGTGCAGAAATTTTTAAGGGTATGGGGGCTTCCGTGAAAACGAGAGGCGCCGACTTGGAAGAAAATATCGCAACAATCAAATCGCTTTTTGCAAAGAATGGAATAGGAGGTAGCTCTGGTCTGCAGGTGAACCCTATCCCAATGCAGAATATCGAATGGTGGATTGGAGCGAGCACGAGCAAGGAAGGAATTCGCCGAGCAGCCCGAGTAGGCGACGCATGGTATGCAGCCCCTTTCTTGGATGCTTCGAAAGCCCGAGAGCTATTAGAGTGCTATCTTGAGGCTTGTGCAGGCCTCAATAAGAAACCTAGGCCAGTTATTCGCAAAGATGTGATAGTCCTCAAAGATGGAAACAGGGCAGAAGAACTTGGTGACCGACTGATCGAAAAAGGCTATAGGGGCATGCCGCGAGATGCGGTGATTGTCGGCAACCCTGAACAAGCGGCAGAGCAATTGCGGCCTTACAAAGAACTTGGTTTTACTGAAGTCACATGTCGGTGTATGACAATCCCTCAAAAAGAGGCGATTGAGACTATCAGCTTATTAGCAGAAGTTCGTTCGCTTATAAATAGTTAGGCTCGAGGCCATACCTTTGGGCAACGTTCATGAGTGAGAAGATCTCCATCTGAAATCGTTTCATGATGTGGCTTCAACGGAGCGCCATCGCGAATGTAGTAGCGTGCATCATCTCCACAATAACGAATAGATATTGCCCTTCGAGACTGGTATGAAGAACGGTTCGCTGAGGCCCCATGGAGGGTTCGGGCGTGATGGATGGTCAGGTCTCCGAGAGACAAAGTCGGGGCAGCAATAGCTTTAGAAGGTATCTGGGGAACTCGCTCTCCTTCAGTATTCGGTAGTGGTTCATCTGATACGAACCAGTTCGGTCGATACTGGGTCAAATCCTTGTGGGATCCTTTAGCAAAACGGATAGCTCCGGTATCAGGTGAAGAAAAATCCAAAGGCACCCACACGGTACAAACTTGTTCACCAGACACATGAAAATAAGAAAGGTCCTGATGGAAAGCGGTTTCCTCCGCCGTTTTCGGTTCCTTGACCAGCACAGAATCTTCATAAAGCCACACAGAATCGCTCCGAAGAATTTGGGCGACGATCTGAGGGATTACAGATTCACATGCGAAATATGAAAAATCCTCATCATCGACCCAATGATCGGTTCCAGCAACGAATCGGCCGGAACTCTCTGATGAAGAAACCGTTCGGTCAGTAAGAACACTATTCGGAGCGACAATAGTTCCTAACTCAGTGAGATCTGTGCTGTTACTGGAAATGGCTCTCTTTACCGGACCTTCCATGGACACGACCAGATTCGGGTCAATAACATCACGGAGAACAATAAAACCATCGCGCCAGAAATCCCTTATAGATGATTCATCTAAAAGAATATCAAAATTGGTCATTGGATTACTTGAGACTCTCTCAACCTGCCTATTTCAGCGCCGGTTAAACCAAGTATTTCCTCGAGAATTTGATCAGTGTGTTCTCCCAAACGTGGCGCTGGCATAGGACTTATGCGGCCAATCCCTTGAAAGTCGAGAGGGCTACTGGGTGTAAGGTATTCTCCAATGCCTGATTGACTAATTGTTGCAAACATGGGGTTAGATTCTGAGACTCGTTTGTCTTGCGTTACGAGTTCCTTGAATGTTTGATATGGGCCCCAGCACACACCGAGGTCATCCCAAACTTGTTGGACCACTTCAAAATTGCGTGTGCTGCACCATGCTTCTACATGCGGGTGGATACGCTCACGGACCTTGAACCGATCACCTTCATTCTCTAATAAATTAAGCCCTTCTTCACTTGCGAGTTGCTCCATACTCTCTGTCATTTCACATGCAGAGCACAAGGCTTGCCATTGTTTTTGGGTTATTGCAACAGCGATAACTCTCTTGCCGTCAGCTGTTGTATAGTCCCGCCCGAGAGCCCCGTAGAGTTCATTCCCGATACGTTCACGTTCAGACCCAAGGATTTGCGCCTCCGCAATATGTCCAAGGGCAGCAACAGCAGAAAGTGCAACGTCACTTAATGCCAGTTTGATGCATTGTCCTTCTCCTGTTCGATCTCTGTGACGACCAGCGGCGAGCAGACCCATTGCTGCTGTCTGCCCGCATACGATATCCCACGCGGGTAGAACATGGTTGATAACACCGTCATACCCTTCTGGCCCTGTCACGGAGGGGTAGCCCATAGCCGAATTGACGGTGTAATCAAGGGCTGTTGTTCCATCATGATTCCCAACGACGTTTAACATGATGAGATCTTCGCGGGCCTCGCTAAGGCTCTCATACGATAGCCAGCCTTTGGTAGGGAAGTTGGTCAGGAAATAGCCTGAATCCTCACCCGGTGCTCCGATTAGTTCCTTGAGAAGCTCTTGTCCTTCTTCAGCTCTAAAGTTAATCTGAATTGACTTTTTTCCTTTATTAAGCCCAGCCCAGTAAAGTGATAATCCGTCTTCCGTTAAGGGCCATCGTTTATAATCCAAGCCACCGCCAATAGGATCAAATCGGATCACCTCAGCGCCAAGTTGCGCTAAGGTCATTCCACCGGAAGGTGCAGCGACGAAAGCAGAACCTTCTATGACTCTCATCCCATTCAACGGTCCAGTCATTTGTCCCCCTCGTTGTCGATACCAAGTGATTTCTTTAGAAACCTTAACTGTATTCGTAAAAGATTTTCAGCGACAGTTTCCTGAGGGGTCATATGGGTAACACCAGAAAGCGGAAGAACTTCATGGGGTTTTCCTGCTTCTAGAAGAGCTTGGGAAAGCTGAAACGTATGTGCTGC
>PVBE012541491.1_pt1 | contig 10388 bp, 3 predicted proteins | sample 1631181 | NCBI WGS metagenome assembly PVBE01 (sample SAMN08397723, study PRJNA350692) | Marine metagenome, whole genome shotgun sequencing project. | isolation source: water | place: Pacific Ocean | collected 2012-04 | reverse complement strand
TATTAATCACTTCCTTGTTGCCAACTTCTAGTGATGGGCACTGTACACCATAAGGAAGGACCTGTGGTAAAGGGTTTACTCGGACACCCCTATTACTGGCAGGGTCAACTACGGGGGATCTCCCCAGCAAAATGTTTAACCCTGGATGGGTGTGCCCTTGTTGTACCCTCACTCCATCACTCCTATCCTTATGGGGGGAAATATTACCAGTACTTAAACAAACTAAGGATGGCATGTGACAAAAGTCATCTGTCGAAAATACTGGCCCTCGACTGCCGGTTTCTGCGTAGCGATGTCAGATGGGACATACAAGCTTGATTTTATTGATGTTAAACGAGCTTATTTTCAAGCCAATGCCAGACGTGATGTCTATGTCCAGTTACCTGATGAAGACTGGGAAGAAGGCATGTGTGGCAAACTGGTTAAGTCAATGTACGGAACCAGAGATGCTGCACGGAATTGGGAAGAAGAATACACGGGATTCATGACTGACAACGGATTCGTTAGAGGTCTGGGTTCACCATGTGTATTCTTCAACGAAGACAGGAAGTTAAGAGCTGTTATTCACGGAGATGACTTTACCATTCTAGGGAAAGAAAAGCAATTAAATTGGTTTAAAGAGAAAATTAAAGAGAAGTTTGAAGTTAAGTTCAAGGCCAGGTTAGGACCAGAGGAGGGCGATGACAAAAGTGTCAGAGTCCTCAACAGAGTTGAATGGACGGAAAAGGAATAAGTTACGAACCCGATCAGAGACACGCAGAGTTAATAATTAAGGGGTTGGCCGAGGAATTATCAGGACACGGGCTAAGCACGCCAGGACGCAGAGTTAAAGCCGAAGAAGCCAAAGACGACGACGAAGAAGAGTTACCGAGCAAACAGGCCACTGCTTACAGAGCGTTAGTCGCCAGAGCTAACTATTTAGCACAAGACAGGACCGACATCAGGTTTGCAGTTAAAGAGTTAAGCAGGCATATGTCAAAGCCCAACAAAAGAGACAAGCAGGCGTTAATCAGGTTTGGAAAATATCTCAAAGGAAAGGAAAGATGGGTGCAGTTATTTCATTATCAAGAGAGCACCAGCAAACACAGCAACAAGTATATTAATGTTTGGGTTGACACAGACTATGCGGGCTGTCTTGAGACTCGCAAGTCGACTAGCGGAGGTGTTATCATGATTAATCAACGCACGAGTAAATCATGGAGTGTTACCCAAGACATTGTTGCCTTATCGTCGGGTGAGGCTGAGTATTATGGCATGGTTAGAGGAGGAGCTCAGGGGTTAGGTACATTAACGTTACTTAATGACATGGGTGTCAGCATGAAGTTGAGGCTTAGAACTGACGCCTCGGTAGCCAAAAGCATTGCATCTAGGAGAGGCATAGGACGTGTTAGGCATATAGAAGTTAATCAACTTTGGCTGCAAGAACGTGTTAACAAAGGACAGATAGAAATCGAAAAAGTCGACGGAAAGATCAATCGAGCTGATCTGTTAACCAAGCATGAAGATTGCCATCACATTCAAAGTCACATGACATGGTTAAACTGCAAGTTCGAAAATCAAAGACACGTGTTAATGCCGAGGCTGGCCCCTATCGATGAATCAGATCCTTGGGCCGGCCCTGAAGTTAATGAAGATGAGCATGATAGTATATGTTACTTACAAGAATATTCAGAAGAAAGCATTAACAGTGTATCTTCTCAAGCAATGTCGCAGGCGCCCTCGTTAATACCTCAACCCATCACGAAGCGCGAGATGATCCCCGAGGCGTTGTTGTTGACGGAGGCCAACGTGGCGTTATTACTTCCGAAGCCTGAGCAAGAGTTGGGCCGGTTAGAATCTGAGCGGCGGGACATGCACATCGCGTTACAGGTAGATCTGGAGGCAGTTGAAGCGCATGGTAAGAAGAATGTTGACAAGGTTGACATGTCCCAGATGGAAACGGTCGACGTGTTATCCGAGAGCAACGTGGAGCAGCTTCCCAAACCGCCGACGCAGATTATGGACGAGTTAATCCCGATGAAGACTGAGGCAAAGAACTTGCTGGGAGAGGCACGGATGATCGAAGATGAGTTAATGCATGAGATCGAAAACATTGACACGTTAGCGAGAGTCAGGATGGCAGGCGTCCATGGGCATCAAATCGACATGGTAATGGAGAGCCAAAAGTTAATCCAAGAGATCATGGAAGAGGCCCAATCAAGACGCGTTAAGGCCATGAAGAAGCACAACTACGACTCGGCGTTAGTGCAGAACAAGATCAAAACGTTAGCAGCAGCCATTGCGGATAAGGAAGCTGAGTTATCGCTGGACTCGGTGACGGACACGCTTGAGAACACCGGATCGTTAACCGACGCATGTGCGTCAGCTGATCAACGATCGGTGTTAACCCAATCGTCGGCGTCGGCGAACACGTGGATTCAAGTTACTCAACAAGAGACGCCCACTAAAGAAGTGGTTAACCGTGTGGTAGCTGCACAGCCCAGGTTAAAGACCGGAAGGCGAACGGAAACCGACAACACGAGTACGGTGGCTCAGGCGGCGGCCATGTCCAATTGGTCGCATCTGTCGGTTACAACGTCCATGGCAACAGGGCATGCCAGAGCTATCAACACCGAGTTATTTCGCGAAGATCGAGTTCCTCCAACACCAATAAGCAGGATGCCGGCGCCAAAGGAAACGCCTGTGAATCCCAGGGACAGCATCATGCAGGCGTTAAACCTAGAACTCCCGGGAGCGTCAACGTCCGCGGCGCGGGAAGGAACGTCAGTTCCAAAGGTTGACTTGCAACCGTTAACGGCAGAGAGTATGACGCAGGGTGGCTATGTCAAACAGCTCATAGTTATTCAAGAAGAGCCAGAGGAGACGCAAGGAGACATACGCGACAAGGTTACTCGGGCGCAAGCGAGGAGGCAGGAGCACATCATGCACGTTATCCAGACGATGAACATCGCGGTTAACAAGTCGATCACCGAGACGGATGACATTGTTACCGGCATATTGAAGGAGGCGGAACATGTTAAAACGGTGCCTCCAGTCCCGGAATCGAACACGCTCATGGAACAGGAGCGCGTTAATCCGACAGAACATGAGCTCCACTCCCCAACCGATAACGACGAGATTGAGCAAGACGAGATGAAGTTAGCTGCAGAGCGCGAAGCATTTTATCTGACACCCAGCAACCCAACGTGGAATGGCGATGGTGAGCGAGCCGACGCGATAGAGTTAACTGTGATTGGAAGGAAGATCTGGACACAATGCGCAAGAAGATACAACGTCGTGGTCGCACCACGCGACCACGAAGCGCCGGGTGAGAAGGTCGTTATCCAGTTTAACATCGACGAGGTGCGCGAGCTACACCCAGCTCAAGTAAAGGATGCGTTAATTCGGTTTGCGAGCTGCACGAACGGAAGCGTGCCCAAACCATGCCGCGCGATTAAAACCGTGTGCATCACGCATGACGTACTCCGAGGAGAAGGTGTAGTTAAAGCACCGGTGCGCGCAGCATTGCCAAAAGGCCGCGTTATCATAGCGACATTTGACACACAGGACACAGCATATCAGACAGAGGAGGCGATGACGGTTAACGTGTACATCGTCCAGCACCCGCCTGAGTTAAACAACATTGTCTCGGCGATGATCTCGACACCATCCGTTAATGCGCCTGAGAATGCTACTCCGATGGAGGAAAAGTTAACGCAGAGGCCAACATTTGCCTACGAGCCGCCTCCGATGTGTGACCACATGAACCACACGATGGGAGCGCCAGAGTGGTTAGACGTTGGAACAGGCATTAATGTCACAGTCGATGGACTCCTCCCAGGACAGCGTTACAGCCCACACACATATCCTAGCCACGGCATCACGAGCGCGGAGGATTTCGAACTCTATGTGGGGCGCGGTGACGCGAAACAAATGTTACTAGACTCAAAGCACGACGCAGTTGTGTTAGCCATTGAGTCGTGGGTGGCAGGCGGAAAGGCCAAGTACATGGTGCAGTTAAAGGACATCCCGACCACCATGACGGAGCTAGATGTTATTGACTGGGTGCGCCAGTTTGGTTATGTCCAGGCATTCCTGATGAATCGCGCGCCATACCGGCCGTCGTTAACAGATGGCACCGCGATGGTCAAGTTCCATTCAGTGCGTGACGCCAATAATCTCCTGAGTGCTGCGCCGGCCACGATGCGCAGCTTCGTCGAACGCCCTGTTTGCATGTCACCTGACACAGGCGCGTTAAACCGTGCCACGGGACGTCCCTCGGACGAAATCTCGGCACATTTGACGCGAGTTGAGTTCGTTACCCCGGCAGGCATTTGGAGGAAGCAGTGCGGATTCAAGCCACGTTATTGTGGTGGAGCGCGCCACAATCACTTTGGGGAGTTCTCTGAAGAAACACTCATGCAAGATGAGTGGTTAACAGAGAAAATGGATTTATCCCTCGATCATTCCATTGGGGAATCTGACTCCGAAAGTGAGCTTGTGCCGGGATTGATCTAATTGGTTAATAACGCAACTGGTTGTGACTTCTGACGATGTAACACTGCTCGCCGCGTATGCAGTATTACGTCGTGAATCCTGACAGCCGTTTAACTTGTGCTAAAGCAAAGTGGCGCGCACGTAGATGCTTCAGTTAACCTGTCTCTCGTGGCCTTGCCAAGTGTTACTGCACGGTCTGCAACCATGTGCGATGCGACCTGATGCATTGCTTGAGAGTGTACATTTGTTAACTGGTTAATAGGCAGATGGTTATTTTGTATTGGATCGTGCTGGCACATGCCGTGGAGCGGGTAGTGCTAGCACGATCCAAGGAGGGGTGCGTTAATTATCCCCCTCATTTCTACCCATTGCCAGTCTGTGTTAATACAGTGATAGCCAATACGTTACTTGAACGTTTGGCTCAAGTTGTACTTTTGTTCACCGCAGTGTGATAGACAGTTAATACCTCGAGATAAAAACAAAGAAAAGAACTTGCATCCATTCATAGTCTGTTAATTGGCATTTAGGAAGTTGTGGTATATTAGTTTTGCATGGTAGCGGAGCGCCGGTTAATTAAGGCGCTTCGACATGACAGGCACAGCAGACGCCACCACGTTAGCAGACATAGCACTCAGGTTAAACAGGCTAGAGTCATGGGCAGACTTGCAGAACGCACAGCCTTACACTCAACCACAAGTTATTAGAGCCATTGAGAACAGGATACTCACCATAGAGGGTGTAGCAGAACAAGTTGTTAATGGGGCATTGGTGCCAGAGTTGAGGGCATTGAGCGAGAGAGTTAATGTCATTGGAACTGCGTTAGATCAAACAGTAGTCCCAACGGTAGACAACGTAGTTGCCAAAGCAGACTCAACCAAAGCAGAGTTAGATGTATTAACAACGCAATTGAATGGATTCCCAGCACAAATTCAAGCTGAAACAGCGAAGTCGGTGCCGTTAATTCAACATTCGGGAGGAGCATTCCAACAAACGGGCAGTGCCAGGAAGTTAATAATGGAATATAAAGTCATAGGAACGCAGGCAAAGTTAACGAACGACAAAAAGGAGTACAGGTCATGGAGAAAGAAAATCAAGAACGCACTCATGCAGGTTAATGAGGACATCGTTAAGACAATGGACAAAATAGAGACTGTTAATTGGGGAAAAGCAGAACAGGTTGAGTGGTTAGCAAAAGAACAGGACATCAGAGTAGAACTCAGTATAGACCTCACTAGGTGGGGCGAGATCAAACACGATCTGTATACTGTGTTAATGGACAAGACGGAAGGAGATGCCAACATGTTGTCAGAAAATGACAACAGAGATGGGTTGATGGCATACATGAGAGTTAACAAATGGTACACAGAGCAATCAGGACAGGGACTGGCAGACAGAAGAGAGCCAATAATCCGTCCAGAGGAGGTTAAAAAGGAGTGCGACATCTTCAGAGCGGTTCAAATTTGGGAAGAAGAGCTACGAGAGTTAAGAAAAATATCGGGAGAGAGCATAATGGGAGAGATGTTAATGAAGACGGCCCTCAAAAAGATCTGCACGGGACAGATCAAGCAGTACGTTGATCTTAAAGAAGACAAGATGACGTACCAAGAGTTAAGGGACGATGTAATGGCATTCGCAGCGAGGAAAAGGCCCGAAGGAGAGAAGGCGAGAAACACGGCCGGAATGGACGTAGGAGAGTTAACGGAAGAGCTCCATAAGTTAATGGGATTGGCCCAAGGGAACAACTACGAGTTTAATGGGCAGCAAGGATGGGGCAAAGGACAAGGAGCAGGACAGCAACCAGAGCAGAGTGAGGCCAAACAGGTGGCGGAGTTAATGTTGAATGTGTTAACTAAAGGAAAAGGGAAAGGTAAGTTTGGCAAAGGGAAAGGAGGCAAAGGTTGTTGGACGTGCGGAGGCAACCATATGGCCAAGAATTGCCCTAAAGGAAAAGGCAAAGGCGGTTATATGTGGGGTTGGCCTGGTGGAAAGGGGAACAGGTGGTCCCCAGGAGGGTTTAAAGGGGATTGTTGGAACTGTGGTTTAAAGGGCCACTCGCAGAGGTACTGTCCTCAACCCAAAGGGGCCAAAGGTAAAGGAAAAGGGATTAATATGTTAGAAGGAACGGCAAAGGAAGTGTCGTTGGGAGGAGGTCAAGAACCGACAGGACCTCCTGGAACGGCCCAACCCGAGCCTGAAGCAGGAGCGGTTAGTGATGGCCACAACCAAAAGCTGCAAATGCAGCAGGGTACCTGTTACAACGAATATTGGGCACCCGGTTACATGCAGCCATGTGATCAATGGTATCCGTGGACTGACACCATGGGTGTTTATTCGGTTGAACAAGCGACGGCGGAAGAGTTAGAGTGGGTTAAGAAACAAGCAGAGCAGAAGAATGCTGAAAGAATTGAAGAGGTAAAAGAGTTAATAGTTTCGGAAGTGGTGTCCACAATTAACACCATAACACCGGAGAACGTTAACATGTCAGGCATTCCGAAACTCACGGGAGAGCAAAGAGCACAAATCAGAGAGCGGTTAGCGAGCAAATTCGACAAAACGCATATCAGGTACAAGGTGTGTCCTGATTCGGGATGTTGGAAGTTAGTGGCCAACAAGGAATTCGCGCCACATGTGGGGGTTACTGAGAGTGAAGAGTCGAGGAATGGAATTCACTACAAATGTGCCAACAAGACATTTGTGGCGAACGAAGGGGAGAAAGTAGTTAAAGGAGAGGACATTAATGGGAACCTGTTAAACTCCAACTGGCAGATAGCCGACATCACCAAGCCGCTGGCTGGGGTGATTGAAATGGTTAAAGCGGGGAACAGAGTAGTGTTCGACAGAGAAGAAGGTGAGAATGTTAGCTCGATTCTCAACAAGAAGACGGGGGTGTTAATTCCCATCTAGGAAGTCGGGAATGCTTACGAATTCGACATGTTCGTTCGCAAACCAGACAATGTTAATGCAATCGTTGAGGAGCAGACTGTTAATCCATCCGAAGAAATCGATGCGGCTCCATACCGCGGTGTATGGTCAGCCCTCGATGAGGATCAGGAAGTGGACATGTCACGCCTTTTTATGAGGCTGGTGTGAGCACTGTAAGGCCGGAACATTGGGGAGACATTTGTGGGTTAACCGAAGATGAAATTGAAGGTCAAAGAGTTAGCGAAGGAATTGAAATCAAAGTTAAAAAGAATCCGATGTTACCATCGGAAAAGCAGGTTGAAGAGCATTACGCGTCGAATCATGTACCATACCGGTCGTGGTGTAAAGTGTGTGTCTTGGGGAAAGGTGTTAACAGTGCCCATTTCAGAACTGACAAAGAAGAGGAGCAAGCTGTGAGCACTGTTAGCATAGACTACGCATTTATAACACATGATGATGTTAGAGAAAGTGAAGCGGGATACATGCCCATTTTGGTCATGTTAGACAGAAGCACAGGAAAAGTCAACGCCAATGTCGTCCCAGCCAAAGGAGTTAACCCATATGCCGTTATGAGGACAGCACAAAATGTTAAACTCCTAGGCTACGACAAAATTGTGTTCAAGTGCGACCAAGAGCCAGCCATAGTTGCGTTAAGAGATGCAGTCAAAAGAGAACTACAAATGACTGCTGTACCGGAGGAATCCCCGGTAGGTGAGAGTCAATCTAATGGCGAGGTTGAAGGTGCTGTTAACATGGTTAAAGCTCAAATTCGCGCTATGAGGTTATCGCTTGAGTCGCGATACAAGACGGTTATCCAAGAGAGTGACCCAATTGTCGCTTGGATGATATCCGAAGCAGCGGACAGCATCAACCGTTATCAAGTGGGAGTTGATGGCAAGACACGGCGTCAAAGAGTTACTGGTAAGAGCTGGTTAAGACAAGTTGCGGAATTTGGAGAGTGTGTGTATTATTTGAAGTTAAAGACCAAAGGAATACACACGTGGGAGGAGAGATGGGCCGAAGGTATCTGGCTCGGAGTTAGAGAAGAGTCAGGAGAGATTTTAATAGGTACTGAAGAGGGAGTTGTTAAAGCAAGGACGTGGAATAAGAAAGCCACGGAAGCGGAGAGATGGGATGTTAGTAAGTTGCGTGAGTTTAAAGGGACTCCGTGGGAACCGGAGCCGGGACGTGAGAATATTCAGATAGGAATAAAGGTTAGACTACCCCGTGAAGAAGAGGGGTTTGTTGAAAAACCAGAGTCAGAAGAGAGAAGGTTTGCTAAGAAGAGGTTCTTTGTAACCAAAGAGTTAATAAATAAATATGAAATGACTCCCAACTGCAAGGGTTGTCGTGCCGTTAACAGAGGAGCCACCAAAGCCGTTAACCACGACGACCACTGCAGAGATAGAATATGTCAAGAAATAGGAGAGCGTGGAACAGAGGCTGAAAGAGAGAGGATGATGAGACATGCAATAGAGGAATATGAGGACAGGTTAGGTGAAGAAAGACCACAAGATCCTAGCGCGTCATCGGGAGAACCGCGAGTTAATATCGAACCCGTGGTTAATGACGCGACGCAAGACGCCGATATGGGAATAAATCAGTTATTTCAAATGACTGGAGAATGGCAAGAAGCCCAAGAGCTAAAGGACTGGGCGAACAAGGTTGACGGTAAAAAGAAGAACAGGAATTGGGACGACGACGTTAAAGCCATGAACGAAATGTTAGTTAAGGAGGGGTTAAGTGCCACTGTGCATGAAGTGTATTCTCCACCAAGAGTTAACTCCATGGCGGAGAAATTGGGACTGATAAGTGGATTGTCCCTTGATCTCACAGTTAATGATACCGACGGAGAACCATGGGATTTCAATGTGAAAGAGAAACGCGACAAAGCTGAACGGTTAATTCGCAGCAAGAAAGCCTTGTTACTCATAGGGAGTCCCATGTGCACCGCGTTCAGTCAGTTACAACACATCAACTTTAGCAAAATGAACAAACAACAAGTTGACGAAGTTATTGAACACGGCACTAGGCACTTAGAGTTTTGCATGCATCTTTATCGCATTCAGGTTAATCAGGGCATGTTCTTCTTGCATGAACATCCGGAACAGGCTAGCAGTTGGCAGAATGAACGTGTTAAAGAAGTTATGCAACTTAAGAACGTTAGGCGTGTCACGGGTCACATGTGTGCATTTGGCATGTTACAGGACAATCAGTTAGTTAAGAAACCCACATCGTTCATGAGCAATTGCGGTAAGTTGTTGGATCGGTTAGAACGTAAGTGTGACGCGGCTCATCGACATGTCTTGCTAGTCGGTGGCCGCGCCAAACGAGCCCAAGTTTATCCCGATGAGCTTTGCAAAGAGATTCTGCATGGGTTAATGGAACAGATGCAATCCGATGGTCGTATTGCATCAGGATCAATCGGCATGATGGGCCCCACTGAGGAGGGAGAGTGGGGATTCTGGGATGATGTTAGTGGTAAGAGGCTAAGAACAGAGGGCGTATGGGACGCCAGAGCAGAGGAAATTAAGGAGTTTCACAAGTTTCAGGTCTATGTTAAAAGACCCATCTCAGAGTGCAGAGAGGTTACTGGTAAGGAACCTCTGGGGATCCGATGGATTGATATCAACAAGGGCGACGACCTTATCGAAGAGTTAAGGTCTCGGTTAGTGGCAAAAGAGATCAAACGGGATAAGCGTGAGGATCTTTTTGCTGCTACACCGCCCTTGGAGGCTTTGAAAATGCTGTTATCCTTAGCTGTGACTGAAGGTTTCGGTTACAGCAAAGGTAACAGAGGAGGGGGAGACAAGCTTGATTTTATTGATGTTAAACGAGCTTATTTTCAAGCCAACGCTAGACGTGATGTCTATGTCCAGTTACCTGACGAGGACTGGGAAGAAGGAATGTGCGGCAAACTGGTTAAGTCAATGTACGGAACCAGAGATGCTGCACGGAATTGGGAAGAAGAATACACGGGATTCATGACT
>PVBE012496599.1_pt1 | contig 10388 bp, 10 predicted proteins | sample 1631181 | NCBI WGS metagenome assembly PVBE01 (sample SAMN08397723, study PRJNA350692) | Marine metagenome, whole genome shotgun sequencing project. | isolation source: water | place: Pacific Ocean | collected 2012-04 | reverse complement strand
TAATACTGGAGACATTTTTGGGAATTTCATTTGCCGCACCACAAAAAACCACCTTTAACATAAGACGGGTCAGAAGAAACATTCTCTCGATTCTATTTGAAAAATTCATAATTATTTTATTACTCCTCTTATAAACTCTGCAATATTAATACCACGCTTCTCCCAGGTATACTGTCCTACAAGCTTAATGTTATCACGACCACTGCGTTTATATAGCTCCTGATTGTTTAAATATTCTCTTATGGCTCTAGCGAAGTTCTGACTGTCCTCTGGCTTATAGTAGAGAGCTCCTGGTCCATATAATACTTCCCGAATATTAGGTAGATCTGATGACAAAATTGGCTTACCAGCTGCCATATATTCAAAAAGTTTCATCGGCGACTGTGACTGCAAATTATCCGGATGAGTAATGAGTAAAAGATCCGAAGCCTGCAGCCATAATGGATTCTCATCTCTGGTGTATTGCCCAACTAGATGTACATTCTTTGGAAGACTCTTAAACACTGACTTATATGATTCCTCTACATAACCAACAAAATAAAACTCAATATTAGGGAATTGTTCCGCAATACTTAGAATAATATCTGTACCTTTAATACGTTTGATACTACCAACATAAGAAAATATGGGACCAGTGATTCTCAAACCTAAACGCTTGCGAGCTTCTTCTTGCGAACAGTCACCTGCAGTAAAATCTGCCAAATGAACAGCGTCGTGCGCTACATGGATATTATCATTAAGATGACTAAATGACTTCTTAAGAACTTCTGTCAAAACTACTAAACCTTTGGTGTGTTTTGCAAGCCACTTCTTAACCCTTGCTGATCTACCCGAAAGACCAATTCTATGCACTTCATAATAAAATGGTAAACCTAAGAATCGTCCCAGTATGGCAAGTGGCCAGAAGTACTCACTGCGAAAATAAATAAAATCTACCTCTCCACGAAAACGCTTACCTAACAGAAAAATCATCGACGAAAAGATGAAGAAAATAAATGACCACCTTTGAGCCAAATTGAATGGTGTATAAAGAAAATTAATAGGAAACTTAGCAATAGTGCCATAATAGTTGTGTATTTCATCAAAATTATATGGCCCTCGATACCTTGGAGCTACAACCTCAAGATTTATACCTGCCTTGTTTACAGCACCAATAGTGTTCATAATCTGGATGCTGTGACCTTTGTGGTTGGCTAAATCTGTGTTTATGAAATAATAACCTTTCATATTAGTAACCCTTATGCTCTAGACGCCTCACCTCAGAATCAATACCACCGTAATAATTAAGTGCAACAATACGCACAAAATGTATCAATGATAGAAATGTATAGACAACTAAATACTGAGGAAGAGCAACGATCCCAAAATAATATTCAGAGAGCCAAGCTCCAAACAACAACACTAAAACAATATCGAAACGTTCAACCACGCTTGAAATCTTAATAAATGAAAAATTAAAAATTATTTTTATATACCTATTACCCTCATATTGATCTAACTTACCTTCTGTAATTAATTTATTATTTTTTACAAACAACATAAGAGACGCCTTACGGTGATAACGTATAAGAAGTGTGAGGATTACCGCAAGCATAAGGAAACCCATTCCACGCAAAGAACCCGAAACACTTATAAAATAGACGGCTATTAACATAGAGATGGGTACTAAAGTATGATAAAGCTCATCAAGATAAATACCTCTTAATGAATGTAAATGTTTGAAGCGTGCAATCTCACCATCACTTTTATCCAACAAGAAACTCAAATAGATAGCCAAGAACCCAGAAATAGCAAAAGCTCCTGATGTAAAGCTTGATTCCAATAAAATAATAAAAGCTCCAGCAAGACCTATTACTATCATAAGACAAGAAACTTGCTGCGGTTTAATACGAGGAAAAAGTTTAAGAAGAAACCATGTAAGATAAACTGAGATGCTGCGATGCCAAGAATAACCCCACATAAGTGGAAAACTTTTAGCCCTTTTGCCTGCTTGTGTTTTGTCTATTAATTCTCGAATACTTGGCATTATTTTGTATATTTAAGATTAAGTATTGGTCTTAACTTAGCTCTATTTGCCTTTACTATACCCTTACTCTCCATCAGGGCAAAATAATCCTTAATTACAGAATTCTCAATTAAAGCTTCGTTACCTTCTTTAAGGATAGAGTACAGCCCCCTCTTAGAGCGCAAGATGCGCACATTTTCACCCTTCTTTTTTTCATTCTTTTCTGCACGCTTAAGGATACTACCGATACCGTGGTCAATACTGTGCATATGGTCCTCTACACCATCTCCACCTTCTACAACATAGGAAGAGTGTTTAAAGTTGCCAGAGACAATGGCAAAGCCTCCATCTTTAAGACGCTCTGCATTATGCCTATATATTAACTTTCCTTTTTCTTCACTGACATAATTATGACCTCGTTCTAAAACTATCTTTGTCTCACTACCAAATATATCTCTCAGCATAGCAAAGCTTGTAAGTCTATAAGCACGAATTAAGTTTAGAAGAGCTTTTTGTGCCATAAAGAAAGCTTTGTACATTTCACTATTCTTGTTTACGCTTTTATAACTTTTTTGTCGAATAAAGTTTTCTCTAAGATCTGGTCGAACAACATCCTCAAGAGATTGACAACCTGTGTGCAGCATAACTACTACTTGGCCTTTCTTCAAACCCAATTTATCCGATCCAACGTCTTCCACTATCTGTATCTCAAGATAATGATTGCCTCCAAAATAGCGACCAAAGGAATGCCGCATACGTACGGTGCGTCTATTAAGCCACTTGGAATTAAAATATTTTTTAGCCTCATCAATATTTAAGTTATTGGCTACACCTCCACCTTCAAGTTTTACTATGTCTTCCTGCAATACATTGAGCTTACTCTTTAAACTTGGAGCTCCACCTTCAAGCACTTTTAGAAATTCCTTATATGAAAGATCATATTTACCCTTGAGAAACGGGAGTCTTAAACGAAAACTAGTATAATATGGAAGCGAATATAGAAAAGCTTTTTTAATTTTATTTATTAAATCCTCTGTGAGATCTTTTTCTTCTATAGGCAAGGAGACAAGCATCATTCCACAATTTATACCTCTGGAGCGAAAACTAGGATAGAGATGCTCAGTGTCTGTCTGTATAACAACGCTTGATGGTATTGTAGTTTTATATTCCGCACCGACATACTTACTCTTAGTAAAAGAATCCGGAAAGAGCAAAACCCTCTCAACTCCATCCTGAGAGAGAATTTCTTTAGCATACTCCTTAGAAGGATTATCTAAAGAAAATTCTGGTAATTCGATAATATCTAGTTTGTTTTTATCTTTCAACATATGTGTATTATACACTATTTGAAGACTTGCAATTTTAAGTAGAAATTATATAGTACACTATATGTTAAAAACTGAATTAAAAAAAGGAAAGTCTCCTAAAAATAAAAGTAGGGTCAAAAAAAGAGAGACTTGTCGTATATCTGGTGAAAAAACAATCCCTCTTTTTTCTCTAGGCGAACTTTATTTATCTGATTTTATTGAGCTACACGAAACTCCAAAATATATTCCTGTAGAGCTTGAGATGCGCCTAGCTCCAAAGTCTGGTCTTGTTCAACTCACCCACACCGTACCAGGAGATATTATGTATAGAAAGTACTGGTATAAATCTGGTACTAATGCCACCATGACTAATGAGCTTATGAGCATAGCAAAAAGAGCCCAAGAACTTGCACGCACTAAACCTGGAGATATCTTTGTAGATATAGGTAGTAACGATGGTACTCTTTTCTCTTTTGTTGAGAAGAATATTACGAGAATTGGTTTTGATCCTAATGATTTCAAAACTGAATCAATTAAACACGCTAATGTTATCGTCAATAATTACTTCACAAACAAAGAATACAAAAAAACAAAGCACGGCAATAAGAAAGCTAAAGTAATTACTAGTATTGCGATGTTTTATGACCTAGAAGATCCTAATACTTTTGTAAAAGATATCAAAAACACTTTAGACAAAGATGGTCTTTGGATTATTCAGATGAGCTACTTACCACTAATGTTAAAACAGTTAGCGTTCGATAATATTTGCCATGAGCATCTCGGATATTATAGCCTCAACGCTCTTAAACACTTACTTGACAGACACAACCTTAAGATAGTTGACTGTGAATTAAATGATATAAATGGTGGTAGTTTTCGGATTTATATAAGACACAACAACGCAGACCCGTCCACTTTTGCCACATCTCCCTACCGAGATGTAGCTAATATGCGAGTGGCTTCAATATTAGAATATGAGAAAACACTAGAACTCAAGAAGAAGAAAATTTATCTTGATTTTTGGCAAAATATAAACAAATTAAAGAAAGAAACTGTTGATTTTATTAAAAAGGAGAAAAAGAAAGGCAAATCTATATGGGGCTATGGTGCATCAACCAAAGGTAATACTCTACTTCAGTGGTTTGGTTTAGACAACACTTTAATTGACGGAATAGCAGAAAGATCACCAGCAAAATTTGGACTAAAAACAGCTGGTACTAACATACCAATTTACTCTGAGAAAGAAATGCGAAAAGCAAAGCCTGACTATTTGTTAGTGCTTCCATGGCATTTTATTAATGAATTTATTAAACGTGAACAAAAATTCCTATCTGGTGGCGGTAAGTTAATAGTCCCATGCCCTCGTTTTGAAGTTATTGGCAAATAAAATAATACTAAATCAACCCATCACAAGTACAGTCTCTTGCATAATCTACTTTTCATTAATTGAATATGACTTTTCCTCTCGAATTAGAGAGCCTAGAAGTATATCTATTTTTCTCTTTACTGGAAACCTCTCTGCATTGTTTTGTCGTTGCACTTCATCAACAATTTTAGCTAGTTTTACATCAATGCCATATGTATTCCTGTAAGCTTCCCACTCATCAAGGCCTGTCCACATACGAAGATTGGCTTCTTTTAAATCCTGATATAAACTTTCAAGTTCTGTAGATTCTGTAATGTGTTTTTTTCTGATATCCAGCAAGAGCCTTAATTCATGATTAATGCTTTCCAATTTTTGTGGATTGGTAATTTTTTCAGATTTAATCTCAAGGACTGCAATTTTGTCGAGTAATTCTGATGGTGCAACTGGAATAAATAAAGTGAGTGATTGTGACATATGTCTTTAATAATTAAAAGAAATATTTACCTTTTTGTACTGACTCTTCATCGTGATCAACCATCATTTTTACTAAATCAGCAAAAGAGGTCTTCGCTTTCCAACCTAATTTTTCCTGTGCTTTTGTAGCATCACCACAAAGATTACGTACCTCAACAGGGCGATAAAATTTTTCGTTTATTTTTAAAATAATTTTTCCATTTTCATCTTTAGCCACCTCTTCTAAACCTTTACCCTCCCAAGTAACCTTCATATCAAGAGCATCGAAAGTAGCATTTACAAAATCTCGCACGGAGTGATTTTCTCCTGTAGCTATAACAAAATCGTCAGGTTTGTCTGCTTGAAGCATAAGCCACATTGCTTCAACATAATCTCCGGCAAAACCCCAATCTCTTGTGGCTTCTAAATTGCCAAGTTGAATAAAATCTTGAAGTCCATGTTTTACTTTAGAGAGTGAGTGGGTAATTTTTCTAGTAACAAAATGTTTCCCTCTTCTTGGTGACTCATGATTAAACAAAATACCAGAACATACAAACACTTGATGTTTATCTCTATATCCTACTATAAAGTTTTCATGAGCCTTAAGTTTGGCTTCGGCATAAGGACTCACAGGAACAAAAGGCGAGGATTCATTTTGCGGTGGTGGTGTAGAACCAAACATCTCACTAGTGGAAGCTTGATATATACGAACCTTAGGATTTACCTGTATAGCTTCATCTATAATTCTTCCTGAGCCATAATAATTTACATCCATAGTTTCCTCAGGACAACGAAAAGAAATACCTACGTCAGACAATGCTGCTAAGTTATATACTTCGTCAGGTACAAAATCTTCCATCACACGCCGTATAGAATTCAAATCACGTAAGTTTCCGTCATAAAACTTAATATTATTCTTAGAGATAACATCTCCAAGACGCATTAATGGTTCAGTACTAGACCTACGCATGAAACCAGCCACTTCATATCCTTTTCCTAAAAGAAATTCGGCCAAATATGATCCATCTTGACCTGTAATACCTGTAATTAAAGCTTTTTTCATATAAATTTTAACATAAGATTATAAGAACAGATTACTATCTTATTGGCTTTTTATCAACCATATTCTTAAGCAAAGTTTTTAGTATTACTAAAACTTCTTCCACAGTAACTCGCTTGATCTGCTCTATAGCACGCTCCGTACTGTAACCCACAATATGGCCACGCATTTCTGGTGGCTCCTTCTCTCGACTTGGAGTTACAACCATATTTAGAGGACTGTGAGGAGGATGTTCAAATTCGTCTGTTGGACCAACAACTACTAAAGTTGGTACGCCAAACGCCTCGGCCATATATACTGGCCCGCTATCGTTGGCTATAAGCAGTTTACATACAGAAATAAAATACATTAATTCTTCCAATGAAAGGCTGGAAGCGTCCAATAGATTATTAGCATCTATCTTAGATTTAAAAAGTTCTACCTCTTCTTTGTCTCCAAGTCCACCTATAACAGCGATTTTGAAACCTTGCTCTGCCAAAAAATCTGCTACTTCAGCAAACCTCTCCACAGACCATAACTTAACTTTAGTTCCAGCACCAGGAGATACCACTGCAATCTTTTCTATTTCTAGGTCAACCCCTTTTGACAGAAACTTATCTTGTACTTCTTTTGCGATTTTATCGTCATAAAATAAATATTTCTTTGTATTATTGGAAAATATATTTATTGGTTCAAGTATCCTTAAATACTCTTGTGAACAATACTTGCCAATATAATAAGGTACTTGAATACAAAGTTTCTTTAATAAACGATAGAACGGTGTATGTATCACTGGAGCATTTTTAACATCAAAACATGCCACTGTTTTAACCCCAGCAAGAAACATGCTAGCAATATCAACCGAACTATTTGCTAAACTAAATCCATAATCTGCTTTTGTTGTTTTGAGAAGACTTATGAGTTTCCAAATACTTTTTGGAGTAACAATATATTTGTCAACATCATTATTACCCGAAAGCGTTACTGAATTCTTCTTACTCCCAACAACAGTGAGGTGGCAAGTCGGATATCGTTCCTTTATAGCATGAAAGACTGATGTTGCAAAAATCATATCACCAATATTACTCGTCAGTACCATAGCGACTATACTCTTTGGTGGGAGCTTAGAAATTTTATTAACTTTACCTCTAAAAGGTATGTTTGCGATAGACATAACCAACACAAGTAAAGTTGTGATTTTCTTGCTCATTAATTCTTAATAGATAATAGAAACATGGCTACACCATCTCTGGCTGAATCAGGATCATCTAATGGGTCAGTCACTTGATTCCACTGACTATTTTTTCTGACGTAAAATTTTTGATCTACAATACTAAAATGCTTGTTGAGCTTTTTATTTAAATCATCACGAGTATAGAGGCGAAACCATGTACTAGGACCTTGCTCACGAGCATAAGGTACACTTATCACAACCCTACCCGACTGATTCAACAACTTAGACATTTTGCAAAAAGCTTCTTCATCAAGCTGATTATCAACATCTTTCTTGCCGTCATATCTTTGAGTAAAACCAAAATGTTCTATTACAGAAAGTGAGTAGATAAAATCAAATTTATCATTTTGAAAATCATGTATTAGAAAGTCATCAGTAAAACTAGTTAGATTTGCATGTGTAAATAAATACGACCTTAAGTCAATTCCAGTAACTGAATGCCCAAGACTAGCGAGCTCAAGAGCTACACTACTTGCAGCATGTCCAACCTCTAAAATTTTACCTTCAACTTTATTACTACCTAACCACTGATGCAAAAGTGGAAGTTCAACAATCCTCTCTGAGACCAATATTTCTTCTGGCTTAACAGTAGAGGCGTACTTTTGAAACAACCATCCCAACAAACCTCGCATATTATAACGTCTTACCACAACTTTTATAGGATGCCCTAAGGGATAAGGGTAACTAACTTTGAATTTTTTCTTAAAATTAAAAAATATCATATATATATATCTATCTTGAAAAGAATTATATCACACTAATATTTCTTTAAGAAGATTGTCTATAAGTTTTTTAAGGCTATGTTCTTCGACAATTAAATCTCTAAAATTTTTATCTTTTTTATTTCTTAAAACTTGGTTAAGCTTATCAGCAATATAGTCAGTATTTAATTTTGTTAATATGAGCTCTTGCCCTAACGATTCTTTTAGTCCTGTATTATAAACCAACGGTGTCACATTACTCGCCATTGCCTCAAAAATCGTCTTGTCCATACTGCCAGATGGGGTTAAGTTCACGTAGAGCTCATGCTCTCTATATAGCTTGAGTGCATCTTCTTGATTAATAGCTCCTGTAAACCACACTTCATCACTCAAGCTGTATTCCACCATCTTATCACGAATTATCTTTTCGTAGTCTTTGTATTTATCAGATGAGCTCCCCGCTATTGTTGCAGAAAATTCGACCCCACTATCTTTAAGCTCTCTAAGTGCTTCAACGAAGATGTCTACATTCTTAACAGGATCAATACGACCTAAAAATAATATCGAGTTTGGTTTCTTTTGAACCGAAGAATCAGGTTTGAAAAAGTTAGTATCTATTCCTACAGGCATGATCTTTGTTTTTTTAAATCTTGCAGTAAAAGACTGTTCCGATGCACAAAATACTTTATTAGAAAAAAGTACTGCTAGTCTGGTTAAAAAGTTACCTTTAGCATGATTCCTCCATAAATATATCTTCTTACCCCACAGCTTCCAGAACTTCCACCCAAGCAATACATACTCCTGATTCATATGCACAAACACTACATCATAATTTTTTCTTTCATTCCAAATATATTTATAGAAGTTAAATATATAACTAATCTTTGACCCTCCTTTTTCTTTCCCAAGAGAAAGTACTTTTACATTTTCAGGTAGATCATACTCACCAACCTGTAGAGCTATAACTGTTATAAATTCATAATGCTTTGCAAATTCTAAAAGCCATCGGTGGAAAAACCCAAGAATATCATCATTTTTATCTACTTTTTGAGTAACTATTAATAATTTCATTTTATATAAAAACTATTTTATCTTATTTCCGTATACACCTTTAAGTAGCCCTAAATCTTTATTGCTGTCACACAAAAGTTTTATATTTTTATTATTCATTCTTTCAAGTAAATCTTTTCCTTCATTGTCCCCAACCGTTCTATTATACATTTCAGAAAAAGTTGCAAAATCTTTTATAAAACAGTTTCCCCCTGCACCACGACCACTTTTATGGATTGGGTTTAAGTGAGTCCCACCAATACGAGAGTCTGCCGTCATACCCTTTTGTATTACATCCCAATCAACATCTTCAAAAGTCTTTGATAAATCATAAAGCATATTTATAAATATTACTTTAAAATAAAACCAGCAATTACCTCCGTACTTTGTAAGCTCCGCCTCTTTAGCATTACATATTGATTCATATGGTGCTTTTGGAAGTGTATCTATTACTCTTTGTGCTGCATCTTTATACTTTTGAGAATCTTCCGGTATTCCAATAATATTTCTATCTGGATGTGCCGCATCTTCCGAGGCTGTAACTTCAGTAAGAAATTCTGGTGAGTGCATTACTAATATGTCGGGATTTTCTTTTTGTATACTTTCTGTTGTTCCTGGTAAAATAGTAGATTTTATTACAGCGATTTTTCCTTTACCAACAAGTTTTATAACTTTTCTTATAATACCGGAATCAAATCCTTCTGGTGTTGTTGGTGTTGGAACCGCAATAAATACAATATCGCAAGTTTCAATATGTTCCTCATTTTTATAATGAGGCTCTTCAAGGGCGTACCTAACAATATGAAACCCACGATTTTCAAAATCATCAGCGTAATTTTTACCTATGAACCCTTGTCCAATAAACCCTATTTTTACTTTTTGCATATGAATGATTGTTTAAATTTGTCTAAATAATCAGCTTTGTTTTTATATGGATAATTAGTTAATTCTGCTGTACGTGGGTTACCTTCTATGTATTTAACTATATCATTACCTATATTGTTACAATTTGTAACCTCAACACCTGCTTCACGAGCTATACCTACGTCTGTAGAAAGTACTGGAAGTCCTGCCGCAAGAGCTTCTATTATAGTAAGCCCGTAGCCTTCGTAATCTGAAGTTACTAGGAGCATGTCCGCAGTTTTATAATACGAATAAATAGTTTCTTTATTCTGCCAACCATCAAGAACTACATTGTCATCCAACTTCAGTTTGTTTTTTTCACTTCCGTCC
>PVBE011841408.1_pt1 | contig 10388 bp, 7 predicted proteins | sample 1631181 | NCBI WGS metagenome assembly PVBE01 (sample SAMN08397723, study PRJNA350692) | Marine metagenome, whole genome shotgun sequencing project. | isolation source: water | place: Pacific Ocean | collected 2012-04 | reverse complement strand
TTTAGAAAAAGATGGAAGCACCTTAGATCATGTACTTCTTTTAGTTATGCACGCTCCCAGAACCTATACAGGGGAAAATACGGTAGAAATCTTTTGTCATGGAGGACACGTACTTACCCAAAAAGTTTTGAAAAGGGTTTTAGAAGAAGGAGCCGATGCGGCAAAGGCAGGAGAGTTTACTTTAAGAGCTTTTAAAAATAACAAAATTGATCTTGCTCAAGCAGAAGCCGTGCAAAAGCTCATTTGCGCACAAAACGATCTCGCTTTATCTGCAGCCGAAAATCATCTAGAAGGGGCTCTTTCTCAAAAAATCAAATTTTTCCAAAAAGACTTAACTGAAATTGCAGCGATTTTAGAAGCGTGGATTGATTTTCCTGAAGAGGATTTAGAATTTGATACTACAGAAAGTGTAATTCAAAAAATTCAATTTATTGTAACTGAAATGCAAAAGCTAAGTAAAACTTTTCACGATGGAAAAATAATATCTCACGGCATCCGAGTTTGTCTTTTAGGCGCACCGAATGTGGGTAAATCTTCTCTGATGAATGCTCTTTTAGGAAAAGAGCGCGCTATCGTTACAAAAATTGCAGGTACAACTCGAGATGTTTTAGAAGAAGATATAAAAATAGGTCTTTTTCACTTTTGTCTTATAGATACTGCTGGGATCAGAAAAACGGACGAACATATTGAAAAAATCGGTGTGGAAAGGTCGAAAAAAATGATGGAGCAAGCAGATCTGATTCTTCATGTTTTAGATGCAAGTACACCTCTTTCTTTAGAAGATCATCATTTAATAAAACTGAGTTCTTCTAAAAAAACGCTTTATATATGGAATAAAATTGATATACAAAAACCATCGAAACATTTTTCTCCCAGCATTGCAGTGTCTGCCAAAAAAAAGCTTCATATTGATGAGCTAAAAAATAAACTGCAGCAAATGATCTGGCAAAAGGGCCCCCCCTCAAAAGATCAGATCATTATTACAGAGCTTCGTCATAAAAAAGCGCTTGATCAAGCAATTGCTTGCTGTCAAAAAGTGATCGAGGGTCTTAAATCCAACACATCTGCTGAATTTGTTTCGCAAGATATGTTTGACACTCTTCGTTTTCTTTCTGAAATCATCGGAACGAACGTAACTGAAGATGTTTTATCTGCTATTTTCTCAAAATTTTGTATCGGAAAATGACTCCAAAAGAAAAAATGATCGAAACGGTATTAAACCGTTTTTTTCCTCATCCTAAAATCCCCTTAAAATATAAAGATTCCTATACCCTACTTATCGCTGTTCTACTCTCAGCTCAAGCAACAGATGCGAAGGTAAATCAAATCACTCCTCTTCTTTTCAAAAAAGCATCGACTCCTGAAGAAATGCTCCTCCTTTCTCAAGAAGAAATTATAGACATCATCAAACCCATCGGACTTTTTATTCAAAAATCTAAAGCACTATTAGGCCTTTCTCAAATTCTTTTAGAAAAACATAAGGGATGCGTTCCAAAGACTTTTGAAGAGCTAGAACATTTGCCTGGCGTAGGGCATAAAACAGCTTCGGTTATCATGGCGCAAGCTTTTCATATCCCTGCTTTTCCTGTAGATACACATATTCATCGGTGTGCCAAAAGATGGGGGCTGAGTAATGGAAAAAATGTCCAAACAACTGAAAAAAATTTAAAAAAGATATTTCCCAAAAATAAATGGATTAAACTTCATTTACAGATCATTTTTTTCGCCCGCAAATTTTGTCCTGCTAAAGGGCATAAAATTGAAAAATGCCCGATTTGCTGTAACCTTTGAAACTCCTTATAAAGTGAATTGAAATTTAAAAATTTCTTTTCAAAAATTCCCTTAACGTTTTTACTGCTGTAATTTTTTCATACCAAGGTTATTCATAAAATGCGTTTTTTTATTTTGTTAAATGCGGTTTTACTGAATTTTTCTTTATTCCCAAATCAAAGTGAACATCCAAGCGCTTATGTAGTAGGTTCAAGAAATGATCGCTATGGAGCAAACGCAACTATGTGGGCAACAGCTATGCTATTTGCCAAGGCAAAAAACGTTCTTTTATTTCATAATTGCAAAGAATGTGAAATAAAAAGAGATGGCTCAGTGGGCCACTTTATTAAAGAAAAGCTATTTCATCAAATATTAGTTGACTTTTCTCAACGTGGGAAACCTCCCAAACACAACAAACAAACACTTCACTTGAGTGGACCAATGCACTATATGACGATACAAAATTGCATTGATTTTATTGATTGTAATATTTCAACTGGCCTTAAACGCTATGGTTTAGCCGATGAATGGTTTAAATATTTTGATGACTTTGCAAAAAAGAATGATTGGAGTTTAAGGTGGAATCCTCAAAAAGCTTTAGTTATACACGTTCGCCTAGAAGATTGCGCTCCTGAAGGAGACTCTTTTAAGGATTTTCCTATAAAATATATAGGGGATGAAAAACTTCAAATATTGATTGAACATCTTAATAGACAGTTTCCTAATCATGATATTCATTTAGTAACAAGTCCTCTTGATAGAGATATCGAACGGTGCAAAGGATTGACCCAAAGCTATCCTTATGTAAAAGGCGTTTGGGGAGATGAATCTGAGGATTATGCATTATGGCAAATGATGTGCTCTGATATTTTAATTTTCGCTCGTAGCACGTTTTCTATATTAGCGGGCTTTCTACATCAAGGGTCAAGCTGCTTTGCTTATGAAGCATTCCCTAATTTTAAAAAATTCAATGGAACTGATGAATATGCAACATGGGAGGTGTTAGATATACCCGGGATCTAACCCTTGAACGCATTAGAGAAAAATAATGTATCCTGCTTCAAAAAGGCACTCCCATAGACTGCCCTAAAAGGCCACGTATTTCAATATTCTGGTTTGATGCCTCTAAAAGATCTTCATCAAAGCGAATTTTTTGAGGCTCAAAGAGTAAAATAATGCAGGAGCCTCCGAAAGAAAAATAACCTTTCTCATCTCCCTTCTTATAACTTGCATTACTTTTAAAGGTCTGATGAATACTGCCTACATAAGTAGCTCCCACTTCGACATAAATGACATCACCAAAATCTTGACTTTTTAAGTGTGTTAAAACTCTTTTGTTTTCCCATAAAATTCCAATCTTTTTTTTCAAAGCTGTTGGATTGACAGAAAATAAAGCACCATTAATTTTTTGAGATTTTGAAACCTCACAGTCAAAAGGAAAGTGATAGCGATGATAATCCGTAGGACAAAGGCGTGCGATGACCATCGAGCCTTTTTCATATTTTTGAGCTCTCTTTTCATCTTTTAAAAATTCTTTTAAACAAAATTTCTGTCCCTTCACGATAAAATTTTTGATGGAAGAAATGTTAGGATAAAAAAGATACCTCGCATCCGCAAAAAGCATGGCTTTTTTTTCAGAAAGAGGACGTGTCTTTTTTTTTAGCTTTCGAATAAAAAAATCATTAAAAGAAGAAAATTCCTCTGGCTTTTTCACCCACTCATCAGGATTGAGATGGTACGTTTTAATAAAAGGTAAAATCTTACGCGATGAAAATCGCTTATTTTGTAACCACCCATAAAATTTAGAAAAAGCAGGAACCTGTGCAATCCAAGGGAGAAAAACCATAGAAAAAATTTTAGAAAATAAGTGATTACCGTACAAAACTCCTAGAGCCCATCCCCAGTAAACTTTTTCTTCACATTTTTTTTTAGTTTTCCGATCGATAAAAATTATTTTTACCATAACCTACCAAATTAAAATACAGCCTAGATATCTTTTCAATCTTACCACAAATTCGCAAAATCTCTTAGAAATAAGGAAACAGAAACCTATCCTAATAAGTTGAAACCTGTTTTTCTCTCCTATTTTGAATCTTTTTTGATAAACTTTGTAAAGTTTATCTTCAAAACTTGACTTCAAAAGATCTAAAATAGAATGAAAATTCATTTATTCAATTTATTTAGAATAGGTTCAAATTCATTAAAGAGATCCATTGAAATTATAATTTTATAAATTCCCTGGTAACTTAAGCTCAAATCACTTATAATTTAATGAAAACTCTGTAAAATTAGATATATAATTAAGGGTCAATACAAATGTTTGGAATTTTGAAAAAATTTTTTGGAACCGCACAAACACGTCTTTTAAAAAGTTACCATAAAATAGTCCTTCAGATTAATAAAATTGAAGAAGAGTATCAAAAATTATCTGACGAAGAACTCAAGGCTAAAACCAAAGAATTTAAACAAAGAATTCAAAAAGGGGAAACGGTAGACGACCTTTTACCTGAAGCCTATGCAGCTGTAAAAAATATTTGTCGAAGGCTTTGCGGTTCAGATATCCATGTCTCTGGATACGAGCAAAAATGGGACATGATTCCCTATGATGTACAGATCTTAGGTGCCATTGCAATGCACTATGGATCCATCTCTGAGATGCAAACAGGAGAAGGGAAAACGCTCACTGCTTCAATGCCTCTTTATCTAAATGCTCTTACAGAAAAAGCTGTTCACCTGGTGACTGTAAATGACTACCTAGCCAAGCGTGACTGTGAATGGATGGGCTCTATATTTAAAGCCCTTGGATTAAGTGTCTCTTCCCTTACAAATGATATTCCGCCTCATCAAAGAAAAGAGGTCTATGCAGCAGATATTGTTTATGGGACGTCTTCAGAGTTTGGATTTGACTATCTTCGAGACAACTCTATGTCAATGAATAAAGAAGAACTATGTCAAAGAGATCATTATTTTGCCATTGTCGATGAAATCGACTCTATCTTAATTGATGAGGCCAGAACACCTTTAATCATATCAGGTCCCGCAGCTGTTTCTCGTCAAATGTACGACGAGCTGAAAATAGGTGTTTCTCATATTGTAAAAATGCAAAGAGACTTATGTAATCGCTTAGCAACAGAGGCTCGAAAAAAATTAGAAGACTGTGATCTTTTTAAAGAAAACTTTGAAATTAAGAAAAAAGATCGTCCAGATATAGATGAAGCTTTTCAAAAGCTCTGGCTTGTCAGCAAAGGAACGCCTTGTAATAAAATCCTCAAGCGCATTAAAGAAACTCCAGATCTTCGTGCAAAAATTGATCATTGGGAAACTTATTTTTATTCTGATCAAAACAAAGAGGAAAAAGCAAAAAAATTAGCTGGGCTTTTCATTATTGTAGACGAAAGAGCAAGTGAGTATGAATTAACAGATAAAGGAATTTCTTCATGGTCTGATTATCATAATTGTGAAGGGATGTCTGATTTTATAATGCTCGATTTAGGTCATGAATATGCCCAAATCGATGCATCTGACTGTAATGAAAAAGAAAAAATGCAAAAAAAGGTAGCTCTTCGAGAAGAAGATGCAAAAAGAAAAGAACGCTCTCACAATTTACGCCAACTCTTTAGAGCCCACCTTCTCATGGAAAAAGATGTCGATTACATCATTCAAGAAGATAAAATTGTTATCATCGATGAAAATACAGGAAGACCACAACCTGGAAGACGTTTTTCTGATGGACTTCATCAATCAATTGAAGCCAAAGAAAGCGTGGCTATCCAAGGTGAGACGCAAACTTATGCAACTATTACGTTGCAAAATTATTTTCGTATGTATGACAAAATCGCGGGTATGACCGGGACAGCGATGACAGAAGCTAATGAATTTAAAGAACTTTATAAAATAGAAGTTTTAGAGATACCTACCTACCGTGACTGTATTCGAAAAGATTTTGATGATGAAATTTATATGACAGAAAGAGAAAAATACATTGCGATCTTAAAAGAGATCAAACAGATCCATGAACAAGAAAAGCCAATTTTGATCGGAACCGAGTCTGTCGAGATTTCAGAAAAACTCTCCCGCATTTTAAAACAAAATAAATTATCCCACACGATTCTCAACGCCAAAAACCATGCCCACGAAGCAGAAATCATTGCCAATGCAGGTAAACCAAGCGCAATCACTTTAGCTACCAACATGGCAGGGCGAGGAACTGACATCAAACTTAAAGACAACACAAAAGGCCTTCACGTTATTGGTACTACAAGACACCAATCAAGGCGAATCGATCGTCAGCTAAGAGGACGCTCAGGTCGTTTAGGAGATCCTGGATCATCAAAATTCTTCGTGTCTTTTGAAGATTCTTTAATGCGTCTTTTTGCCTCACCTCGCATGACCGCACTTCTTCAACGATTTCGTCCTCCTGAAGGGGAACCTATCTCTGCAAAAGTTTTAAATAAATCAATCGAAAATGCCCAAAAAAGAGTCGAACAAAGAAATTATACAATCCGTAAGCACACACTGCAATACGATGATGTCATGAATAAGCAAAGGCAAGAAATTTATTCTTTCCGATCAGATATTTTACTTAAAGAAGATTCAATTGAAATTGCAAAAGATGTTTTGTACAGTGTTATTCCTCATATGGCAGAGCCTTTCTTCTCGTCTCATGCAGAAGGAACAGGCTGGAATCCTGAAGGTTTTAGACAGCATTTAATGATGCACTTTCCCCTCACGTTTGCTAAAGATTTTTTTGATGATGACACTCTTGATCTACTTCAAATTGAAGAAAAAACAGCTGAGACAATCATTCAAGCTTTTTCTCAAAAATTATCTCTGCAAAAAGAATTAATTTTAGAACATAGTCCTAATGCTGAAGATCCTACAAAAATTCTTCAAGAGGTAATCCGCAATTTGATGCTGCGTAAAATCGATCTTCTATGGCAAGAGCACCTTCTTTCCATTGACCATTTAAGAGCGGATGTTCATCTTCGTGTTGTAGGACAAAAAGATCCTCTTATCGAATTCAAACAAGAGGCTTTTCATCTTTTTAACGAATTTTCTATTAAAGTAAGACAATCAATAGCTCGAGATCTTTTCCGTTTTGAAATGGTAAGATCTAAGCCTGATCCTGTAAAAGAAGTTTTTAGTAAACTTCAAATGCATAAAGAAAAGTCTCTATTTACTCCTGAAAAAAAAGAAGAGCCTAAGCCTCCTTCAAAAATTCAACCTCTCAAAGCAGATCCTAAGGCAAAACGTAATGATCATTGCCCCTGTGGAAGCAATAAAAAATATAAAAAATGCTGTGGACAAACAGGAAACTGCCTTAAGTAGACTTATTTCATTTTAGATAAAAGCTTTGACCCCATAAAAAGAAGGGGTGCAGAGAGCAATAAATAAGTAAGCCAAAGCTTTGCATCTAACTTTAAAATCACAAAGCCATTTTCAGAAAAAATAAATAATAAAACACCTAGAAGAAAGCACCAAATTCCAGTTGTTAGCAAAAAAATCGGGAAAAAAGCTTTTAACGATTTTGAATCTTCTTCTGTTACTTCCTCTTTTTCAAGCTTTCCTTCCTTTATTTTTTCAGGCTGATAAGGAGGTGGATACAAAGAAGTTGTTGTCTCCTCTAAAGAAAGGCTGTTGTGGGAGTCTTCTTGAAGCGTAGAAGTTCCTTGAAGACCTTCTTTTTCTTCCAAAAGATCAGCTCCACAATAAGGGCAAAAGATGACTTCTAAGTCAACTTCTCCCTCACAGTTATAACATAGTTTTTGACGTTTTTTAGTCTGCATGAAAAAACCAAGGTAGTCTCTAATTCTTATTCTAATACTTCTTCCGTTTTTTACCAAAGATGGAAAAAACTTCTTTATTGAAGATCATTCTGTTAAACTTCAAAAATAAAAGCTTTAGCACTCTTAAAATCCATGCGTTTGAACTGGAAGAACTATATCATCCTGATTCAAAAATCGGCGCTTTAAAATTATAGAGGTAAGTCGGAAATGGAAGACAAAAAAACTTATGATATAGCTGTGATTGGAGCAGGGCCAGGCGGCTATGTAGCTGCTATTAAGGCAGCTCAACTTGGAAAATCAGTGGCTTTAATTGAAAAAAATTACTTAGGAGGTACCTGTCTTAATGTAGGCTGTATTCCTACAAAAACTCTACTTGCCAATTCAAGCCTCTTAAAAAAAATAAAAGATGCCAAAAATTATGGTATCTCTATAGGTGAACTATCTTTTGATTATTCAAAGATGAAACAAAGAAAAGATGACGTAATCTTAAAAATTCGTACTTCTTTAGAGGGTCTTCTCAAGCAAAATAAAATTGAAATTTTTATGGGGCATGCCTCTTTTACTTCTCCTAAAGAAATTAAAATCAAGGGAGAAAAAAACCTTTTGATCCAAGCAAAGAAAATCATTATCGCTACAGGATCTGAACCTCTTGATATCAAAAGTTTTCCTTGTGACCATAAAAAAATTCTTAATTCTACTTCCATTTTAGAAATTACTGAGCTTCCCAAAAGTATTGCCATTGTAGGCGGTGGTTATATCGGCTGTGAATTTGCCAGCCTTTTTGTCGAATTAGGTGTAAAAGTTACTATAATAGAAGCCCTCGATTCTATTTTAACTCTTTTAGGTCCCGCTATAGCTGGATCTCTTCAAGAAATATTCACAAAACAAGGAATGGAAATTCGAACTAAAGTTTCTGTAAAAACAATCGAAAAATCAGAAAATCACGTAAAAATAATTTTATCAGATGGCAAAGAATTTGATGCAGATATGGCGCTGATCTCGATTGGCAGAAAAACGGTTTCTTCAAATATGGATATTGAAAAAGCAGGCGTGAAAGTTAATGAAAAAGGAATGATTGAAGTAAATGAGAAAATGGAGAGTAGCGTCCCTAATATTTATGCCATCGGAGATGTTACTGGAGAATTACAATTGGCTCATGTCGCATCACATCAAGGGATTGTTGCAGCTATAAATGCTTGCGGCGGCAATATGCATATGGATTACCACGCAGCCCCCGCTGTTGTTTTCACAACACCTGAAATTGCTTTTGTAGGTCTGACCTTAGAACAAGCCAAGGAAAAAGGCTACAATGCAGCCACGGGAGCTTTCCCCTTTCAGGCTTTAGGAAAATCTTTAGCATCAGGAGATACTGAAGGTTTTGCCCAAATCATTATAGATAAGACTACAGGACAAATTCTAGGAGCTCAGGTTGTGGGGCATGAAGCTTCTACATTGATTGCTGAGCTCACGCTCGCTTTACAAAATGAACTCACTGTTGATTGTATCGCAGAGACCATCCACGCACATCCAACTGTTTCTGAAGCTTGGCTAGAAGCAGCTTTAATCGCAAAGGAAACTCCCATTCATTTTCCTCCCCAAAAAAGGGTTAAATAATGATTTCAGAAGACCTCTTTCAACCAAAGCCAGCTAAAACTAAAAGACTAAATATCCTTCCCTCTCATTCTGATCAAACTGCAAAAGGACGATTTCCTAAATGGCTTCATCGTAAACTTTTCAAGGGATCTAACCTTTTTAAAACAAATACAATTGTAGAGAAATATAAACTTAATACTGTTTGTGAAGAGGCGAAGTGTCCCAATCGTTTAGAATGCTATACCAATAAAACAGCTACCTTTTTAGCTCTCGGTAAGGAATGTACGAGAAATTGTGGGTTTTGCGACATTGATTTTTCCAAAACTCCCAAGCCTTTAGAGGCGGATGAACCTGAACGTATAGCTCTTTCTGTAAAGGAACTGGGCTTAAAGCACGCTGTGATTACAATGGTTGCAAGAGATGATCTCTTTGATAAAGGAGCCTCTCAAATTGCATGCATCGTAAAATCAATTCGAAAACATGCTCCTCATACAACCATTGAGCTTCTCACTTCAGATTTTTCAGGTCAAAAAGAAAGTTTAGATATCATTTTAGAAACACAGCCAGAAATTTTTAATCACAATATTGAAACCGTAAAAGCCCTTAGCCCTAGAGTACGCCATAAAGCTACTTATGAACGTACTTTAGAAATGTTATCTTATGTCAAAAAAAGTCAAAAAACCGAGTTTGTCAAATCAGGACTCATGGTAGGACTTGGTGAAAAAAAACAACAAGTTTACGATACTTTGCAAGATCTTTACGAGGCAGGCTGTGACATCGTAACTTTAGGGCAATATCTCCAAGCAAGCAAAAATAAGTTACGTGTGAAAGAATTTGTCACTCCAGAACAATTTTCTGACTACGCAGACTACGGGAAGTCTTTAGGCCTTTGTTTTGTCTATGCAGGACCTTTGGTCCGTTCTAGTTTTAATGCAGGTTTGATTAAAGAATTAGCTTCAAAAAGAAGCTAATTCTTCTTGAAATGCTTTTCAAAAAAAATTACTGTAAAAATTAAAGGGGGATTGAAGCCTCTATATGCCAATTATAATTGGCATATTTGTACTTAATGGGACTGTTGCGAGCTAAGAGCGGATCGATTTTTGGGTTATTTTTTCGTATTGAGTTTAAATTGTAAATCCCCTACTTTAAAAAGCATGTGATTTTTAATTTAAACTAAATACAAAAAATAACCCAAAAATCAATTGAACTCTTATCTCATAACAGTTCCTTACTTGATGG
>PVBE010310540.1_pt1 | contig 10388 bp, 10 predicted proteins | sample 1631181 | NCBI WGS metagenome assembly PVBE01 (sample SAMN08397723, study PRJNA350692) | Marine metagenome, whole genome shotgun sequencing project. | isolation source: water | place: Pacific Ocean | collected 2012-04 | reverse complement strand
TGTGAGATAGTGGTGAGATAATGGTGAGATAATGTGAGATAATGGTGAGATAATGGTGAGATAATGGTGAGATAATGGTGAGACAATGCTGTAACGGTGTTGCGGTACCAGCGCGACACAAGCGTCGACATCACAATGTGCTATCACACGCTTCGAGTGTATACCCCTTGCTCTCCTTCCCTCCGCCTCGGGCGTTCAAGAGGAAACATTCGTGTAAGGGTGAATGTGCACACTAAGTTGTAACATAACTTGTTGTCGATCCCTTTGCGCAACAGCTTGAGTCACGAAGCCTTGATTGCTCAAGTGGAGTGGCCCAGTCACCACTGTGTGCTTGACTCTTTGAGGTTGGCCTGCTGCCTGTTGCAACAGCCATGAGTCGCACGGAGATGTGGTGGGGCAAGCCATTGAAGTTTAATGGCAAGGCGATCTCCAATGCACGTTTGAGTCGTATGACAATGGAGTGCGCCATGGTTGGCCAAGCTTGCGCAGACCACCGCCGCAACCGTTGGCAGCTAGGTGAGATCTTGCAGCATTGGCTCTCAGAAGAGATTCGGATTACCAACATGTATCAAACGTTGCAACACTGGGTAATGCAGTCCACCGTCTTCCCGCCAGCAACTCCGGAGTCTGATTCGTTCCCTGACCCTGACTCGGAGTCTGATTCGTTGTTTGACTTGGAGTTTGATTCGTTGTTATTTCAGAGCCCTCGTCGTGGGATGACCCTGACTATGTGTCTGATCGCTGTATTGCAGAGCCCTCGTCGTGGTGCTCCGCTCAACTCGGATCACATCAATAACATTAATAACATTGAGTCGCACATGAACATGTCCCGCCGGGCGCGAAAGGCCGGCACTCGCAGACTTATTGCTGCGCGCGGGCGCAACAAGAAAAATGTGAAGAAAACCAAGGCTGGCAACGGACGCCCCGCTCCATCTGCGCCACCTTCTTCGAGTTCGTCGCGTGCGCCAGGGCCGCCAGGATGGCCGCTTGGTTGGAGGGCCGCCTGGGACACCACTTACTTTGAGAATTGCATGAACTTGGTGTTTGGACCGGAGGCTCGCATGAACTTTGAGGCTCGCATCAATGAGCGGTTTGAGGCTCGCATCAATGAGCGGTGGATTGACGAGGTGGATTGACGCCACCACCATTGTGCCGCCGCCAGCGGTTGATGTCAATGGGTTACTACGTGCACCTCCGATGCACTTGGCATTTCCACGGTCACTTTAGTGGTGGCGCTGGCGACACTTTACTTTTTATGAGTGGCGCATGAACCACGGCCTTGGGCCGCAGTGACACCACCCTCCACTGCTGGTGACACTTTACTGTTTCCACGGCCTTTGGGCCGCAGTGACACTTTACTTTTTATGAGGAGTGTTGCTCATCAGAGAGGCAGAGTGAGCCTACTGGCTTCTGGCCGCTTGTGCTTCTTTCTTTGGCATTGAGACTATATTGGACCTAACAATATTGATCTGTACATCGGAGGGTGTTCAAACAGAGTGAATGCCCCCCCTCTGAAAAAACACGAAAGGTAACGATGCACAACGCACACAACGCGCGTGCTGGTATCCGTTGCATACTAATTACATACGTACACATCTCATACAATTAATACTCGTTGGTGTGAGAAGTGGCCCCTGACTAGCAGGCCGCCCAGCCCCATGGAGCAACCGGACACCCCTGTGCCAGCCGAAACCATGTTTTGATCGCATCTTGCAACCCTTGCAGCATACCAATTCAGAGAGTAAAACAGAGTTTAGTGTCACAGAGCACGGCTTCTTCGAGCGCCTTGGGCCTTGGGCCTTGTGCAGCAAAATGCTGCGCCTGTGCAGCAGAACGCAGCGCCTGTGTATCAGACTGTGCCTGTGCGGCAGTGCCTGTGCAGCAGAATGCCGTGCTCATAACATTTATGCAATAGCTTCTCGCTGTCCCATCGTCAATGCATCCACACGTAGCCATGACTACCGCCACGAAATTACTTGCGCGCAGAGACTGACTTGTGTGCGTGTGTTGGTGGGGGGCGAGCGCCACACTAGCTTTCTGTGCACGCTGCTCACCTTCTGGAAGATTACCTTCAGATGAGGAGCGCTTCGTGGAGGCTCAGAAGCAATACAACAAATAAGAGTCGGGGAGCTGACAAAATCGTTGAGCTTAAGCCGCACAGCAATTCACTCAATGATTAAGGCAAAACTGATCACACAATGATTGACAGCAAAATTGATCACTCAATGATTGAAAGCAGACAAGGAGAGGTCTTAACGGCCACAGGCCAGAGTGTGAAGGGGACTTGCAAGTTGTATATACTGTTTGCCATTCTATAATATCGGGAATTTTCTGCAGTAACTTTGGCGGCGACGCCCGCTTGCTCATTGCATGGAACAAAGTTGCACAAACATGCACACGCGTAGCTTCAGTTTGCTCATCATCTCGCCACGTCACCAGTTGTTGCACCATGCCATTATTTCACAAGGTAGATGGGGACCTAATGGCGGGCCTGTAAGGTAGATGGGGGCCCAACGGCTGGCTTGTAAGGTAGATGAAGGACCTAACGGTGGGCTTGGACAGGACAAGGTATATTCTTTTGCAGCTATCATATTCCCTTGCTACTCTTGCTTTCCTTTGCCGCTCTTGACTTTCTTTGCTACTCTTGCCTCTCTGTGCAACTATTGCTTTCCTTTGCTACTCTTGTCTTCCTTTGCTACTCTAATCTTCCTTGCCACTCTAGTCTTGACTCTTGTCTGCCTTTGCTACCATCGTCTTCCTTTGCTGCTCTTGCTTTCTTTTGCTGCTCTTGCCTTCCGCAGCGACTCTTGTCCTCCTTTGCTACCCTTGTCCTCCGGTGCTACTCTTGTCTTCCTTTGCTGCTCTGGTCTTCCTTTGCTACCTACTACTGCTTGAGTTCACTAATGCAATGGAAGGAATTGCATGCGGTGTATTACACGCAAGTGCTTTAGGCCACAAGCTGGAACATTAGAGGCACAACCCCATAGTGTTTTCCACATTTGGGCAATCATGCAATCCATGGGAAGCGAAAGCTCCCCTACTAAAGCTCCAAAGCTAAAGCTCCCAAGCTAAAGGTCTAAAGCTAAAGTTCCCAAGCGAAAAATCCCCAACGCAAGTTCCTAAGCGAAGGATCCCTAAGCGAAAGATCCCTAGCGAAAGATCCCAAGCACACGTTCCAAGCGAACCACAAAAACACAACAAAGAAACACACACGCGCAGAAGTTCCTGACAACTCATAGTTAGGGTCACGCTCATATAATTTATGCACAACTTGCGAACCGACAGGAGCATACCCCTCCCTCTAAGGCTGTGACGTTGCCTTTTTACAACAATTGACAACCTTGTCTCTTGCTCCGTGATCAGGTTTTGCAAAGTCACTCACCGGGGCAGTTACCGTAGAGGCAATCACTTCCATACTCGTGCTAGTTGCAATGCCTGCCGTCGCGCTCGCGCTTTCCGATCCTTTGGAAAGGGCCCTCCAATACAGGGATAATGAATTGTGCCGCAAGGACGTAAATGAGTTAGGGTTTCTTGAGTGGAACAGGGGGGACCTTGGTATCTCTGGCTATCATATCCACGAAGTGGCGCATTCTTGCTTGGGTGGAGTAAAAAGCACCCGATACAAGCAGGTTGACATCGTTCGCGTGCCCGATAATCACCTTGCCGCGTGGAGGGAGGCGAACGCAAGAAAATGCAAGTCGGACGCGTTGATGCCAAAATTCTCACCGACCATGAAGTTTGCGTGCCTCACGAAGACACACTTTACACATGCGAACAAATTGGAGCAGGATGGCAACCGAACATTGTTCAACGCTGGCAAAGTTCCCGTCAAATTCAAAGATACCTCGATCGAAAGCAGGAGAATCAAGGAGGAGGGGCTAGTGGTATCAACTTACCGTTCAGAACTATGGGAAGACCGCCTTGCACTCATGGCTTTGATGCGAGCAGACAACGACGACGCGGAGATCGAGCTGCGCGAGGACGAAATACAGGCGCAAGGCCGAGTTGACGCCAGCATCAAAGAACTCCAGTTAGGACGTCCAGAGAAACATGTTACAGTCGACCAAGTGCTGGAGCATATGAAGCGCCAAGGTCTTAGCACATTCAGTGAGGAGCAGACTCAAACGTTTATTGAATTCCGTTTGTCGATCACTGAGGGAGTAGGTGTGTCTTTTTTATGTTCATTAGGTGGGGTAGATTCTGGGTTTCAAGCTGATGGCTTAGATTCTGGGTTTGAAGTTGGTGGCTTAGATTCTGGGTTTCAAGCTGGCGGGTTAGATTCTAGGTTTCAAGCTGGTGGGTTAGATTCTGGGTTTCAAGTTGGTGGGATAGATTCTGGGTTTCAAGTTGGTGGGCTAGATTCTGGGCTTCAAGTTGGTCCTTTCGTCGCGTCGGTTTTGGGTGTAGGGACTTGTTTTTTTTGCACATCGGCATTTACATAATGAATTGATCTCCAGCAAAATGCTTCCGTTGCTGCGTCTTTCACGAAATCCATGGACAGGTTGAAGTCCCTACATCCGACTACAAGCTTGTTTGCATACTTGACCCAAGGGCAATGTGGCTTAAGCCATGTATACTGGTATACAGGTACATGTCGACAATGGCGGAGAAATTTCCAGTTGCTGTCCACAGCGCCATTTCCGTGAACTTTGAAGGCCGTAAATCTTCAGTTATGGCAGCCAAGATGAAGCCGTCGGTTATCAAGGAGCTTGCCGGCGACCTGTCAGCGGTTCGTACTCTTGACGGTGCAATCAAAGACATCCTCCGCCACTATGTCGTCATTAACCCGGACATGGACAAGGTCATGACTGCCCGCTCACAACTTTTCAGCAATATCGGGAAGCTTGCGCTAAAAGTCGGCATCGCTCTCGAGCAAGCATCCGTAAAGGCTGCAGCATTCAAGAGGCTACTCAATCAACACGAAAGGAGTCGGATCTTGCAGGATGCCATGAAGGGGCAACTCGCAGACATCGAGAGCAAGTACCGGATTGCTTTGACTGGAGCATTGGGCGACGATGATGCTATGCCACAGCGACTGTATGCAGTGGACTCTTCGAGCAGCACTTCCGAAACTACTGAAAGTCAAGGGCCCATAGCGGTTGCTGGGCTCATCACTCGTGCCGATGAAGACGTGGTGGAGCTCACTGAGAGCATTGTCAAGAAGCGGTTGCAGATCTCTAATTTGCCCGCGGCCGTCGTTCTGGCCAACCTCGAATTCTTGAAGGCAGAGGATCAACGTTTGTATGCAGGTACGTAATTGCTAATCTAATTACATGGGCCCCACTTTTGAGGCATGTACGTACGTACGTACGTACGTAATCTTAGCATCTGTTGATGGGTTGGAGTGAGCGGAAGGGCCTGTATTTGGGGCGTGTCTGTGTGATGGTGTGTGTGTGTGTGTGTGTGTGTGTGGTGTTTGGGGTCTCATGCAGGGGTCGTTTTTATAATATGAAGATTCATGGTGCGTGTTGATGTGTGGTAAACGAACATACGCCACGTTTTGTCGATCTTCTATGCACATGTGTTGTGTGGGATATTTGCAGAGGGGGCTGACCAGTCTCATCCCTTTTGGACTTGCTCATCAGTCTCCAATGCCACCCTCCACATGTCCACATGTGTTGTGTAGGATATTTCGCGCATCTGTTGGTCAGCCTCTTCTTGCAGCCGGACCGCATTTTCGTCGTCGGTGCCATCAATGTGGTTGTACTCGAGGCGAAGCCAAATCGCCTTGGCACCGTGTAGTCCATCCCATGACGCCTCTCATCCGCAGCTTTTCTATACAATTTGGAAGAACCCGCGTTCTTCGCGTTTGCAAGGTGGATTGCCTCCCCGAAATCGAGTGGATTGCCTCCCCGAAATCGAGTGAGCTGGTTGAGGTGGTTTGAGTGCGTGCTGGACTGGGATCGAGGGGAGGTGGTTCTGCAACCGCCGCGTCCTGTTCAACGATTTCTCCTTGCAGCTCGTCGTGCTCAATGAATATAATTAATCAGCGGGGAGTGGGACTTGCCAAATTGGTGCAAGCGGTCAAACAACCTGAGTCTTCCAAGCTGCAGGCTCAACCTGAGTCTTCCAAGCCGCAGCCTCTGTACACAGGTCTCCAAATTGGCACCTTTGTGCCTGCCATGTTGTGCGCCTGTGCCAAGACAACATTCACCGGTTGTGGTGCAAGTGTATCATGCGGGCCACGATTTCTTCTTCCTGGTAGCTGCTGTAGTTCTTGTAAGTTTGACGGGAGTGCTCTGAGTGCAGGCTGTAGGCGCTTCGAACCATTGCCTGTATTTGGTCGGTTCTTTGCGGGCACGTGCAACACGCATCCGGTGCAGGCTGTAGGCGCTTCGAACCATTGCCTGTATTTGGTCGGTTCTTTGCGGGCACGTGCAACACGCATCCGCAATCCTTGCAATGCGTTGCTCGACCATTGTTGCCCAACGCTCCTGCTGAATCGATGCTGCCTCTTCTTCTGGAATCACTGCAAGCGGTTCCTGTTGCTGAGCCTGCAAAAAAAACAACTAGGCTGCCCAACGAGCTCGCCAAGACAAATGAAGTCAGCATCCTCGCTGGAGTCGTCTGAAAACGGATCCACTGCAAGACCGAGTGGCGGCTGAATTGGAGTTTTCGGACGTGTAAGTTCTGCTCGCGCCTGGGCCTGAGCAGCCTTGAACTCCAAGCCCATGCCAATGGTCAGCACTTCATCGCATAAACTGTGGGACAATCTTTCATCTGAATGGTATACGAAACACTGTCGATTTAAATCGACAGGTCAACTCTAGTATATATATATAGTTATATATATACGTATATGTATACGCTCGCAGCTACCCTGGGAGAGTGACGCGACAAAGAAAAAACAAACGCGAAACACAAAAAACAACAAGCTTGGAAAACAAAGAAAAAACATATTAAACATATCCACTTGGGCCAGAACATCGCTGGAAAAAACTATGGAAAGAAATACTTTCATATACTTTGCGTTTCTCGCACGTAGGCTTCGGAAATGGAGCTGCATATTGCGAGATACGAAGACAGAGACACACGTCTCCCCCATTGTGCGAAGCATGTCTCATAACGCATAACGGAACCCTAGGAGACTTGGCATGAGCGAACTTGGCAACTTGACATTGGCCCTTGTCTTGCCACTCACTGACCCATGCTCTCTGGTCGGGACGCAGCCTAGGAGACCATGGCATGAGCGAACCTCGATTGCGTTGGGGTCGTACATATTCTGAGCGTTTGGCCTGAAGTCGACCTCATCGCCTTCAGCGAGCTTGTCAACAACCTCTTGATAGTGAAGAGCCGCATGCAGCACGAAGCCGTCCCCTTTCCCAGTTGAACTAGACAACGCTGGTGAACGCTCACGCTGGACATTCACTGGCCGAGCAACGCTTCTGGACTGCGAGTGGATGAGTTGGGGTGGCACTTCTTCGCCAGCAATCAAGAAAGACTCGCCGACGATCTTGCAGCTTGCGGATAAGTTACGCCGAGAACGGATTTCGTCGTAGCGTGCGGAAGACCACTCGACACCTACGACGCAGTGTGTCGCGCTGCTTGGGTCAAGCGTGATACTGCCGCCCTTGGCCTCGATGTTTGGCCTCAGGAATTCGCGCCGCCTTTCCGACATGCTGCTGGATGGGCACAGATTAAAGGAAAAGACTGTACACACGCTCAGACCACACAAGGAAAACAGTCTACCTACGCGCACATGCCTAAAAGCCGCTCTCAGCCGACTCTCACTCGGACCACTTTGGGAAAGAGACGGTACTGATTCCGACGTCCCAGCACAGCATTCCCAAAAAAGGTGCCACTAACATCGGGCGGGGTAGCGCCTCTATCTTTTTGGGACATCTGCGCACGAGCTCGTACATCCTCCGTTGGTAAGCTGCTGGCGTTTCGTTGGAAGAGCAACCGACGAGCTTGTGACAGGGTGGCTGCAAGGTAGATATTGCCATCAGAAGAGACACGCTCTCACCCAGATCGTCGTCATGCTCAAGCGAAGCGTGGATGTATGAGATCATGCGAAGTATGTGATACCCAGCGAGGAAACTTGGCAACTTGCTACGTATTCATCTTGTCAACGCCATCCGCTTTGCAAGTAGTTGGGATTGGCGCAGCAGGCATTTCCAAAGCTGCGCCTTATTTCCGCCAACCTGTAAGCCATAGGCGTTCTAAATCACCAGCCGCCTTTATCCGTGATGCCCAAAGCTGCGCCTTATCTCCGTCAACCTGGACGCGCCCTTGGGCAAGTCACTTGAGGCTGTCCACACATTCCCATCTGAGGAAGGCTCAGTGTGTCCTCCGAAACCACGCACATGGGACGGGGGCCACACGCCTGGATGAGCTCACGCACTGTTGCGTGGTTGCGCTCCCGCGCAGCTCTGGCTAAATTGATGGCCTCCCTTCGGTGGAGAAAAACAAGCACAGTGCAGCTTGTCAAGTTTCTACTGGATAGCAAGTACGTACTTCAACAGACAGGCGAGGATGCGCACGCTGAGGCGCCAGAGGTTCACACCAGGAAGTGGCGTCATGCTAACATTGCCGTTTGGGGCTTCGTCTGGTCCCCATGGCAACTCACGCTTGGGTAGCTGTTGAATGATATACAATACGTCATTTTGGTAACCTCAAATCTTCAGTCTCGCCCTTGCTTATGTAGCCTATGAGATGCCGGTCTGGACGCGTAAGGTCTCTCTCCAGTCTTCTTGCGAAGTGGCGTCTCATTTGATGGCTTCTTCAGTCACCGACAGACCTGTTACCCTCGCCGGGGCGTGTTACTTCCAGCTGGCATTTGGTTGCATCGCTGTGATGGGTGGCTGCGCTGGCTGGGCCCAGCCCTATCAGAGGCCATACATAAATAAATAAAATAAACATAAAGGCACGCATGATGCATGGATTCCAGCTCGGGCGGATCATTTTTAGCCAACGGCTTTCCCGCCAAACAAATGTAGGAACGGCTACGCCGCCTGCCGCAAATAGAGCTGCGTCGCAAAAGTCCATCTGCAGTGGGTACCATTTGCTCAAGGTCGTGATCCCATCGCGGTAGGACAAGTCTTGTGCAAAGAGCAGGCTCGTTTCCACTGGCACCGCCGAGAACTTTTGATGGATATGCTGACCGTTCCTTGGCCATTGCTCTGTGACTGGATCCTCGCACTTCAGGCCTCCCATGTTGCATGCAGACATGATAATTGGGGAACGATGGGTCAGGTTGCGGTCGGGAGAGTTCCACCAAGAGCATTCCCAACAAACGATCTGTGTGGTTGCGCCAGGCTGCAGGCCATGCAGCTGGGATCAGAGACAAAAATAAGTTCAGATCTGTCAGCTCTGGGTGAAACCCTTCTAAAGCATCGAAGCGCAACGAGATACGTAAGTCTGTTAAGATAGTTGTCACGATTTTTGGGCGGCATGAATCTCCAACACGGACGAGTCTGGACGTATTGCAAGTGATATGGAAAGACCGTTATGGTACACCACGAAAGCTCCAACCACGAACCACACACTTCGGATAGTATGAACAACAAGACGACGAGGATGCCAAGTACGTCAAGGATTATGTTTTATGTATTTTTACACGCCCAATTGCCAGTCGTTGAAAGAACCAAGGTACAACTTGTGCACAGAAACCACTAGGTGATCCCAAGCTTGTTGTTCCACTGTGCCGGATCTGGACACCACCTAGCTAAGCCGGCAAGGCTAAAAACAAATTGCGATAAACTGACACTGGCTTGCAACATCTTGAGCCAAAAATTGTACAGCAAAAAGATATGTACAATCAACACTTGCTACTGGCTACTGGCAGGATCAATTAACACCTGCTCTAAAGGAAAAATGCACCTTAACAAATCATGCTCCGGCCCCCCTGGCTACAGTTAAAGCACAGCGAGGAGTTTACTTCTTCTGTCCGTCAGATGGGAGTTGGGAAAACACTCACCGCACACACCACGCACGCACCAGGACCACCGAACAAGCACACACAAACACGCACGCAAGGACAGAACCGGCACAAACAGCCAGACCAAAAACACCAGGCACAAACAGCCAGACCAAACAACGCGACGCCGGAGCGACGCCGACGGACACGACCCACAGCCACACAGCGGCGGCCGAAGAGGCACGAACAGCCAGGAACAAAAGCGAACACACGCACACACACACACACACAATCCCAACTCCCTCGGTGGGAGGGAGACCAATCGCTCGTTGGCTGTCTCTGGAAACGTCATGCCTCGGCCACGGCCAGATGAATGACTCACCCACAGCCGCAAGCACGAAACAAGGGCAGCTGAAAATGAGCAAACCCAGGCGCGATGAAACAAAGACACGACGCGAGCGCAGGTCGAAGAAAACTAGTTCAGGCAACACTGGAAAATAGCAAGTCATCACTTTACATAACTCAGCTC